>Ga0070671_100000181_pt1 | contig 42003 bp, 46 predicted proteins | sample KBSS73metaG_FD_65341 | JGI IMG/M metagenome (GOLD analysis project Ga0070671, IMG submission 65341) | Switchgrass rhizosphere microbial communities from Kellogg Biological Station, Michigan, USA - KBS S7-3 metaG | ecosystem: Host-associated > Plants > Roots > Rhizosphere > Soil ...
CGTGCTGTGCGGCGATGCGCTTCTCGCCACCGCCGAGCTTGGCCGCCTCGCGGCGCTTTTCCAGTTCTTCGATCGTCGTGGCCAACGGCTGTCTCCTCCCGCCGCCTCCTTCCACGGAGGTCGGAACGGGTCAATGTGGCACGCGTTGTAGTTGGGTCCTGACGACCCCACATCAAAGGGGTTCCGACCGGGTTCGTTCGCTTGGTCGTCGCGGCAAATCAGCCTGGCGCATTGTGCACCGCACAAACAGCCTATTTGCCTAACATTGATCAACGTTCCGGAACCGCATCGGGTTAACCGCCGTTGGACCTGTAAGTTCAAACAAACAGGAGGTTACACGCGAAATGCTGACCAGCGTCGGGGTGCCCATACAGTCTGAAACCGAGCCCTGTGCGTCGGATCCCACCCGCCCAACCTTGCTGTGCTTTTCGCATCTGCGGTGGGACTTTGTGTTCCAACGGCCGCAGCACCTCATGAGCCGCTTCGCGAGGACCATGTCGGTGGTTTTCTGGGAGGAACCGGTAGACGTCGGCGCCCGCGAAACTCCGTACCTCAAGGTCCGTCAAGCGGAGAACTGTCCCAATGTCCGGATCGTCACTCCGCATCTTCCCGAAGGGATGGACGGCGAGCGCCGCGAGGCCGCTCTCAGGCGGCTGCTCGATGCGCATGTCAGCGTCTGCACGCGACCGCTTCTGGCCTGGTATTACACGCCGATGATGCTGTCTTTCTCGCGCGACATCGACGCGAGCGCTGTCGTCTATGACTGCATGGACGAGCTTTCGAAGTTCCGCTTCGCACCGGAATGCCTGCTCGATCTCGAGCAGGAGTTGATTGGCCGCGCGGACCTAGTCTTCACCGGCGGCGCGAGCCTATACGAAGCGAAGAAGAACAGGCATCCGAATGTTCACTGCTTCCCGTCGTCGGTCGACCGCGAGCACTTCGCGAAAGCGCGCCGCGAGCTTCCGCAGCCGGAGGATCAGGCCGCGCTGAAGCACCCTCGCCTCGGCTTTTACGGCGTGATCGACGAGCGGTTCGACCTCGATCTCCTGCGCGAGATGGCCGACATGCGGCCCGACTGGTCGTTCGTGATGGTTGGACCGGTCGTGAAGATCGGCGAGGAAGAGCTGCCGCGCGCCGCGAACATCCACTACGTGGGCGGCAAGACCTACGAGCAGCTGCCGGTCTATCTGTCGGGCTGGGATGTCGCGCTGATGCCGTTCGCGCTGAACGAGTCGACGCAGTTCATTTCGCCGACCAAGACCCCCGAATATCTGTCCGGAGCCAAGCCAGTCGTATCGACCCCGATCCGCGACGTCGTTCGCACTTACGGCCACCTGCAGGGCGTGCACATCGCTCACGAAGCGGAAGGCTTCATTCGCTGCTGCGAGAAGGCGCTCGAGCAGTCACGCGATCCGGACGGCGACTGGCTGGCGGAAGCGGACCTGCTGCTGTCGGCAACCAGCTGGGATACGACGCAAGCACGAATGGCGGGGCTTATCGCCGAGGTACTCGGTGAACGCGCGGATCAGGAGGCGCCGGCTTTGCTGGTGGCCGCCGAATGAACGCGCTTCCCTTCGCTCCGCCGGGCCGGTCCAAGCCGTACGATTATCTGATCGTTGGGGCCGGTTTTGCCGGCTCCGTTCTTGCTGAGCGTCTTGCAAGCCAGCACGGCGCCCGAGTTCTGCTCATTGACCGGCGGCCGCATATCGGCGGCAATGCCTATGACGAAAAGGATGCGGCGGGAATCCTGTACCATAAGTACGGGCCGCACATCTTCCACACGAACAGCGAGCAGGTGTGGGATTATCTGTCGCAGTTCACCGAGTGGCGGCCGTACGAGCATCGCGTGCAGGCACAGGTGCGCGGCCAGCTTGTGCCGATCCCGATCAACCGAACGACGCTGAACATGCTGTTCGACGCTAACCTCAGGACCGACGAGGAAGCTAAGGACTATCTAGCCCAGCGTGCGGAACCGGTGGACGATATCGAGACGTCCGAAGACGTGGTCATCAACGCCGTCGGACGCGAACTCTACGAGCTTTTCTTTCGCGGCTACACCCGCAAGCAGTGGGGCTTGGATCCGTCCGAGCTCGATAAGCAGGTCACGTCGCGCATTCCGACGCGGACGAACACGGACGATCGCTATTTCAGCGATACGTTCCAAGCGATGCCGCTGGAGGGTTACACGAAGATGTTCGAGAAGATGCTCGATCATCCGCTGATCGAGAAAAGGCTTGGCGTCGATTTTCAGGAGTTCAGGGATAAGGCGCACGAGATAGCCAATCATCTGATCTACACAGGACCGATCGACGAATATTTCGATTTTCGCTTCGGCAAGCTTCCCTATCGCAGCCTGAAGTTCGATCATCAGACTCTAGAGCAGGAATGGTTCCAGCCGGTCGCGGTGGTGAACTATCCCTGTGAAGAGGTGCCGTTCACGCGCATCAGCGAGTACAAGCACTTCACTGGGCAGCAAGCGCCGCGCACGACGGTCACCTACGAATATCCGTCGGCGGAGGGCGATCCCTATTATCCGATCCCGCGGCCCGAGAATCAGGAGCTGTTCAAGAAGTATGAAGCGCTTGCCGATGCGACGGATAATGTGACGTTCGTGGGGCGGCTAGCGACTTATCGCTACTACAACATGGACCAGATCGTCGGCCAGGCGCTGGCGACGTTCCGGCGGATGGACGATAAGCGACAGAAGGAGCGGCCGCAGCCGATCGCGGTCGCGGCCGAGTGATGGAGGCCCAGGCCTCCTTTGAGGAGAGCCTGGGCACCGCCCCGCCGCTGGAGCTGTGGGGCGGTGTCGAATGCTCCGTCGTCCGGATCGGTGACGACTATCGGAACCAGGTCGTCGACACGGGCCATTCCGGGCGTCTGGACGATATCGACGCGATTGCCGAGCTCGGCGTCAAAGCCGTTCGCTACCCGATCCTGTGGGAGACGGTCGCGCCGGAGAGCCCGGGGGAGCTGGATTTCTCCTGGCACGATGAGCGACTGAAGCGGCTTCGCGACAAAGGCATTCGTGTCATCGCGGGCCTGGTCCACCATGGCTCGGGGCCGCCGTACACGAACCTTCTTGATCCGCGCTTCCCCGACCTGCTTGCCGATTACGCGCGGCAGGTCGCCAGGCGCTATCCGTGGATCGACATGTGGACGCCGGTCAACGAGCCCTTCACGACTGCGCGCTTCGCCTGCCTCTACGGCCACTGGTACCCGCACCTCAAAGACATCGACGCCACTTTCCGGGCAACCGTGAACCAGTGTCTTGCGACGCTGCGCGCCATGCGGGCAGTCCGCTCGGTCAGTCCGCAGTCGAAGCTGATCGCGACCGAGGACATCGGGCGGACGTACTCGACCGATGAGCTGGCCTATCAGGCCCAGCACGACAATGACCGGCGGTGGCTGACTTTCGATTTGCTGTTCGGACGAGTGGTCGAGGGGCATCCCCTTTACCGTTGGCTGCGGAACAAGGCCGCCACGCAGGAGGTCCTCGACGAACTTGCGACCGGCGAAGGCAAACCCGACCTGATCGGCTTCGATCACTACCTCACGAGTGATCGATTCCTGGATCATCGAATCCGGCGATATCCGGGCGTCGAAGCCGGCTCCAACGGACGCGACACTTATGTCGACCTTGAGGCAGTTCGCGTCGACAAGCTGCGGCCGGTGATTGGGCCGGCCGCTCGGCTACGCGAGACTTGGGAGCGGTACCGGAGCCCGATCGCAATCACCGAAGTGCATCATGGTTGTACTCGAGAGGAACAGGTGCGCTGGCTCCATGAGGTTTGGACCGCAGCGGAACGTGAGCGAGCGAACGGCGTAGATATTCGTTCGGTTACGGTCTGGGCCTTGTTCGGATTGGTCGACTGGCGCTCGCTACTCACGCGTCGCGAAGGCATTCACGACGTTGGAGTTTTCGATACGCGGGGCGAAGCTCCGCGCCCGACGCTTATCGCCAAGGCGGCGATCAGGCTGGGTCAGGGTGAAATGCTGGAGCATCCGGTGCTAGATCTGCCGGGATGGTGGAGGCGCCCCGGACGATGTCACGGACGCCCTCGGTTCGAAACTTTGCCGCAAAGTGCCGCGAGAGCTCGGCCGATCCTGATCACCGGGGCGACGGGCACTCTCGGCCAGGCTTTTTCGCGCATCTGCGCTCATCGCGGCCTCGCCCATGTGCTGACCAGCCGCAACGATCTCGACATTGCCGACGAGGCGTCGATTACGTCTGCGTTCGAGCGATTCAAGCCATGGGCCGTCATCAACACCGCCGGGTTCGTGCGGACTTGGGAAGCGGAAGAGAAAGCCGACGAATGTTTCGAGGCGAATGTCACCGGTCCCGAGCAATTGGCGAGAGCCTGCAAACTGCTCGGAATTCCGCTCGTTACCTTCTCATCGGACCTGGTCTTCGACGGGAAGCTCGGCCGATCCTATGTCGAGCCGGATGTTACGGCCCCGGCTTGCGAATATGGGCGGAGCAAGGCTGAAGCCGAGGCTCGGCTCATGGAAGTCGATGCGGATGCACTGATCGTCCGCACTAGCGCCTTCTTCGGCCCGTGGGACAGGCACAACTTCCTCTTTCACACGGTGGAACGGCTGATCCGGGGTGAGGACGTTTTTGCCAGCGACCAGACAGTCGTCTCGCCCACCTACGTGCCCGACCTGGTGCATGCCACGCTCGACCTGTTGCTCGACGAGGAAAAGGGCATCTGGCACCTCACGAACCAGGGTGCAGTCAGCTGGCACGAACTCGCCAGGGCTGTCGCCGACCGTGCGAAGCTGGATCCGGGGAGGATCATCGTTCCAGACATGGACACGCCCTCCGACACGAGCCTGACGAGCACACGCGGATTGCTGATGCGACCGCTCGACAGCGCCCTCGACGATTTCATCGATTATTCGGAGACCCTGAAGACGCTCGCGGGCTAGTGAGCGTTTATTCGTCCCACTTGTGATGCTCGGCCCAGACGCGGCGGACCGTGCCCGAGCTTGCCCGCATCACGATGCTCTCGGTAGTGAGGCAATTCTTGCCGCGGTGAACGCCCTTCAGAAGTGAACCGTCCGTCACGCCCGTTGCGGCGAAAATGCAGTCGCTCTTTGCCATTTCCTCGAGGCTGTAGATGCGGTCGAGGTCCTCGATGCCCCAGCGGCGCGCGCGCGCGACTTCCATGTCGTTGCGGAAAACCAGGCGGCCCTGCATCTGGCCGCCGACGCAGCGAAGCGCGGATGCTGCAAGCACGCCTTCCGGAGCGCCGCCGGTGCCCATATAGACGTCGATTCCAGTGTCCGGATCGGTGACGGCGATCACGCCCGCGACATCGCCGTCCGAGATCAACTTCACTCCGCAGCCAAGCGAGCGCAGCTCGTCGATCATTTCCTCGTGGCGGTCGCGGTCGAGGACACAGGCGATGATCTCGCCCGCCGGCACGCCCTTCGCGTCCGCAATTGCCCGGACGTTGTCCGTCACGCTGCGTGACAGATCGATCGTGCCCTCGGGGTAGCCGGGCCCGACAGCCATCTTCTGCATGTAGGTGTCGGGCGCATTGAGAAGCCCGCCTTCCTCTGAAATCGTCAGGACACACATCGCGCTTGGGCCGGCCTTGGCGGTCAGCGTCGTTCCCTCGAGCGGATCGAGCGCGATATTGATCTTTGGCCCCGTGCCCTGCGCCGAGCCGACCTTCTCGCCAATGTAGAGCATCGGCGCTTCGTCACGCTCGCCTTCCCCGATCACCACCGTGCCATCGAAGGGAAGCTCGTTCAGCGCTTCGCGCATCGCTTCGACGGCGGCCGCGTCGGCCGCATCATTGTCGCCCCGCCCGATCCATTTCGAGGCGGCGACGGCCGCCGCTTCCGTTACTCGAACCATCTCCAGGACAAGGACGCGGTCCAGGACGTGCGAGGCGGGTACGCGCGGGCTTCGAAGCATTGGCTAAGGGTCTCCTGTTGCGGCTGGCGATAAGAGGCGCTCGTGACGTTGTCGAGGCGGACCGATTACTCGTCCGGGGCATGTTCCAGGAGTTCGGCTCGAATACGCACCGCGCGCGAGCCGACACGCGTCTCCTGAAGGAAGACGGCAAACCCGCCCCCGATTGCAACCATGGACGCAATGAAGAGAAGGGAGATTGCCGTCCCGAAATGCGCATTGAACAGACTTGCAGCGAACAGCAGCACCACGACGGTGCAGATCAGCACAGCAGCGAGGACCGTGAGGAATATGGCCCGGCTGACCAAGGCCATGCGGTGGTCGAGAACGCGCAACTCGCCGAGCCAGCGGTCATGCTCCGTGCCGCGGCTCGCCAACAGGAGGGGTTCTATTTGCCGCGAGCGGTCAACAATGCGCGACAAGCGGCCGGCGCAGACGTTCAGGAACGCCCCGATCCCCGCGAGCAGGAACACGGGCGCAACGGCGAGCTGGATGATCTGAGCAACCGTGGTGACGGACGTCGGCGAGGTCGGGAACATGATACTCCTATGCGCGAAGTCCCGGCGCGCTGCCAACCGGGGCCTTCCACGCCTTGCGCCTCCGTTTGAAATGTCCCGGCATGAGAATGGCATAGGGATAGAGATAGTTGTTGAAGCCCCCCAGGTGGTGATAACAACGCGTTAACGAGCGGGGGAATGTAATGGCTCGATTCGCGATCGGCTTGCTGGTCCTGTGCGGCGCGTCAGCCGCGCACGCGCAAACGACAGACTTCGGCATCCGAACCGTTAACGGGGGCCGCGCCGTAGTGACGGTCGGGGTCGCTCCCAAGGCGGAAGCGCGCGCCGATGGAGCGTCGATCGCGTCGGCTCCGCGAATGTCGGATGCAACGTGGACGCCGATCCGAAACGGCTCCGCAAGCGCAAGCCTTCTGTCAGCAGCGCAGATCGGCGCTCAGTGGGGCCGGGTTACGAGCACTTTTCGATCGGTTGAGCACAATCGCGCGGTGGGCGGCGTTCCGAACAGCTACCACCTTCGCGGTCGCGCCATCGACATCGCTCGCCGGCCGGGCGTCAGCCATTCGATGATCGCCGCTGCGTTCAGGAACGCGGGCTATCAACTGGTGGAGTCCCTAGACGAGGGCGACCACAGCCATTTCGCCTTCAACTTCGGCGGTTGGAGTTCGCCGACCTATGCCTCGCGCAAGCCCGAGCAGAGCGGGACGAACTGGGGCGTTGTGACGGTCGCGGCCTCCCTCCTGCGTTAACTCCTCAAGCGCTCGCCAGCATCTTCTTCACGCCGCGCGCAGCCTGCCGGAGGCGCTGCTCGTTCTCCACAAGCGCGATGCGCACATAGCCTTCGCCTTCCTCGCCGAAGCCCACGCCGGGTGCCACGGCGACGTGCGCCTCGGTGAGCAGTCGTTTGGAGAATTCCATGGCTCCGAAATTGTGGAAGCGCTTAGGGATGGGCGCCCAGGCGAACATGCTCGCCTGCGGAACGGGGATATCCCAACCGGCGCGGCCGAAGCATTCGACCAGAACGTCGCGGCGCCTGCGATAGAGATTGCGGTTGTACTCGACGATATCCTGCGGGCCGTTGAGTGCGGCCACTGCGGCCGCCTGGATTGGCGTGAAGGCGCCATAATCGAGGTAGGACTTCACGCGCGCAAGGGCGGCGATCAGCCGATCGTTTCCGACTGCAAAACCCATCCGCCAACCGGCCATGCTGTATGTCTTGCTCATCGACGTGAACTCCACAGCGACCTCCTTTGCGCCTTCGACCTGTAGGATCGAAGGAGTCGGCGTCTCGCCGAAGTAGATCTCGGCGTAGGCGAGGTCGGAGATGACGATCAGCTCGTGCTCTCGGGCGAAAGCGACCAGGCGTTCGTAAAAGGCGAGATCCGCGACATAGGCCGTTGGATTGGATGGATAGCCGACGACCAAAACCTTCGGCCGGGGCACTGTATAGCGCATGGCGTTGGTCAGCCGCTCGAAGAATTCCTCGCCCGGCGCAGCAGGAATGGAGCGAATTGCGGCGCCGGCGATGATGAACCCGAAAGTGTGGATCGGATATGACGGGTTCGGCGCCAATACCACATCGCCGGGCGCAGTGATTGCCTGGGCGAGGTTCGCGAGGCCCTCCTTCGAACCCAGCGTGACGATCACTTCCTTGTCCGGATCGACCTTCACTCCGAACCGGCGCTGGTAATAAGCGGCCTGCGCTTTCCTTAGGCCAGGGATGCCCTTGCTCGCGGAGTAGCGATGCGCGTTCGGTTTTGCCGCGACCTCTGCAAGCTTTTCGATGACATGCTTTGGAGGTGCTCCGTCGGGGTTTCCCATCCCCAGGTCGACGATGTCCTGCCCGCGCGCTCGCGCCGCGGCCTTCATCGCGTTGACTTCGGCGAAGACGTAGGGCGGCAGGCGCTGGATGCGGTAGAATTCGTCGGTCACGCCACTTTTCATGACGGCCATGTTGCAGTGCGGCAAGCCTAGTCGCGATAAGCCGGTAGAGACCAGCCGCGGGCGATGGCCAAACCGCGCAGTGCGAAGCCCGAGCCGGCGGCAATCAGGGCTGCTGGCTGAGGAGGCACCCCAATAAGCGGCAAAGCTACGAGGAGGCCGGAGGCTAGCGCCGCAGCTGTCACGTAGAGTTCCGGCCGCATCAGAATGGACGGCTCGCCCGCCAGGATGTCACGGATGATTCCGCCGGCGCAAGCCGTCAGGACTCCCATCACGAACGCCGGAACGGGCGCGACGCCATAGCTAAGGGCTTTCGCAGCGCCATACACCGCGTAAGCGCCGAGACCGGCGGCATCGAACCAGAGGAGGGCCCGGCCGGCGAAGCGCTGCCTGCTGGTGAGCCAGGTCACGAGCGCTGCGCCAATGCAGATCAGGAGCGTGGCATTCTTGTGGACCCAGAAGACTGGCGCTCCGATCAGCAGGTCGCGGAGCGTTCCGCCGCCAACACCGGTGACTACTGCGAAAAAGATGAAGGTGACGAGTGTCTGGCGTCTTTCCGCAGCGAGCAGGGCACCCGAAATCGCGAAGACCGCAATCCCGAAATAGTCGAGAAAAACCAAAACCTGGGGCAGCGCGGGCGTCAGAGGCGTTGTCACACTTCGTCATTGGAAGCTGAGACGTGGTGAAGCAACGGCTGCTTCGCTTCGATTCATCGGCAATGACGAGTAAAGGGACAGCATGGCGAACAGCACCGATACGGCAAACCCGATCCCCACCCTCGAGGACTGGCAGCATTGGACCTACGTGATGGGCCGCGCACAACAGATGCTGATGGAGGCTTGGGCGGAAGGATTGAAGGAAGGCGAGAATTGGCCTTCTGCTTCACCGCCGCAGTGGGCCGCTTTCCCGCCTGCATTCGGCTGGACGCCATCTGCGGATCCGACTGCTCTCATGACTGCCGGCGCCGAGGCCTGGGCGAAGGGGCTCGAAACCTGGGGCAAGATGATCGGCCTCGACACCGAAGCGAAGGAAGGAGCGAAGGATCGCCGCTTCGCCGCACCGGAGTGGAAGGACAGCCCGGTCTTCGATACGATCCGAAAGACCTATCTGGCGTTGTCGGACAAGCTTCTCGGCACTGTTGAGGAAGTCGAAGGGTTCGACGCTGAATCACGGCAGAAGGCGCGGTTTGCCGTGCGTAGCTTCGTCGACGCGATGAGCCCATCGAACTTTGCTCTCACCAACCCGCAGGTATTAAAACGGACGATGGAAAGCCGGGGCGAGAACCTTTTGAAGGGTCTCGCCAACATGCTCGACGACATTGCGGCCGGCCAGCTGAAGCAGACCAAGGCGGGCGTGTTCGAAGTTGGTCGGAACCTCGCGACCACACCGGGCAAGGTGATCAAGGAAACGCCGCTTTATCAGCTGATCCAGTACACTCCGGTGACAGAGAAGGTGCTCGAGACGCCCCTCGTTATCTTCCCGCCGTGGATCAACCGTTTCTACATCCTCGACCTGACTCCGGAGAAAAGCTTCGTCCGATGGTGCGTGGAGCAGGGCATCAGCCTTTTCATGGTCAGCTGGAAGTCGGCCGATGAAAGCATCGCCGATGCCAAGCTCGAAGATTATGTTCTTAAAGGCCAGGTCGACGCGATCGACACGGTCCGGGACCTGCTCGGCGTCGAGAGCGCTCACGTCATCGGCTATTGCGTTGCCGGCACGACGCTCGCTGCAACGCTCGGCTATCTCCACGCGCACAAGCAGCAGGCGAAGGTGAAATCGGCTACCTTCCTGACGGCGCAGGTGGATTTCTCGCTCGCCGGCGATCTCAAGCTGTTCACCGGCGACGATACCATGGCGCTGCTGGAAGAACTCACTCGCGACAAGGGCTATCTCGACGGCCGCTACATGGCCGCGACCTTCAACCTGCTGCGCGGCCGCGACCTCATCTGGAACTATGTCGTCAACAATTACCTGATGGGCGAGGAGCCCGCGCCGTTCGACCTGCTCCACTGGAACAGCGACACGACCAACCTGCCGGCAGGTTGGCACCGTGATTATCTCGAGACGCTCTACAAAGGGAACAAGCTGGTCTTGTCGGGCGAGATCAAGGTGTCAGGAACGCCGATCGACATCGGCCAAGTAAAAACCCCGTCGTACATCCAGGCCGGGCGCGAGGACCATATCGCGCCGCCTGAAAGTGTCTGGAAGATCATGGATCATTTCGGCGGGCCGAAGCGCTTCGTGCTCGCGGGCTCGGGCCACATCGCCGGGGTGGTCAATCCGCCGGCCGCGCAGAAGTATCAATATTGGGTCAGCAAGTCTGACCCGGACACGCTGGATCAGTTCGTCGAGGGTGCCGAGGAACATAAGGGCAGCTGGTGGCCGGACTGGCTGGAATGGCTCAAGGGCATTGGCGCCGAGACGGTCGAAGCCAAGGGGGCTCGAATTCCCGGCAAGGGCAAGCTCAAGGCGATCGAGGACGCGCCGGGGCGCTACGTTAAGGAGCGCTAACCGGGAAGCGGCTCAAAGAATCCCTCCGCCAAGGATCAGCCGGAATACTCCGACCACAATCACGAACAAGTTGAGGTTGCGGCCGGCCGTACCGTTGCTCATCAATCCCAAACCCGCCCCGATGACGGCGAGCGGAATGATGAGCCAGTTCGCCCATCCGAGAAGCGGGATAAAGGCGATGACCGCGAGCATGAGCGCGACGACACCGATGATCAGCGAGAGTACGTTGAACATCCAGCTTGTCCCTTTGTGGAACGCTCAGTCTAGCAGCTTTAGTAAGCGGTTTGGATGTTCGTGATTTCCGCCAGCGTATTCTCCCCGCAGCGGACGATAACGCTCCCGACCGGCTGATTGAGAGGCCATTCCCAACGAACCTCGTGCGTCGACGCAGCCTGTGACGCGACCGTACCATCCGGGGGAGCAACGAAGAGCGTCACGAACGCCTGCGGCGGCTGGCCCCGCCTGATCTGCATCGTCCGGTCAAAGGCGACCTGGTAGCCGCCGGTTGGCGTCACGACCTTGCCCCGGACAACCAGAGCCGGACCCCGGGAGCCGGGGCCGGGCATGGCGTTCACCCAAGCACTCCAGTCGCGCGAGGCTGTGATCGGGCACTCGGGTGGTCTGGGCGGTCCATCTGGATAAGCAGCGCCCGGTGGGGGCGGCTGATACGGCCCGCCTGGATAGTTGGCTGGCGGTTGATAGGGTCCGCCAGGATAGGGCCCGGGGGGCTGCGTGGAGGGCTCGTCGCCTGGATAAGGATAAGGGGCCGGTTCGCCATATGGGCCCTGCGGCGGTGGCGGCGCGCTGCCGTAGGTTTCGCATCCTGCCAGCAGAAGAGCGAGAGCGGCAGAAAGGGCCCGTTTCACGGCTGATTCAATCACCGGCGACCTCCACATGTTCCCTATTCCGGTAAGCTTACCGAAGCCCGTGCATGCCGCACGATCGCCGTTACGTACAGACCGAGTGCGGCCCAGATGGCACCGAACGCGATGGCGTGCGCCGCAGTGAAGGGCTCTCCGTAAAGCAAGACCGCGATGAGAAACTGGAGCGTCGGTGCAAGGAACTGAAGCATGCCGAGCGTGGAGTAGGGGAGCCGGCGCGCAGCCGCCGTGAATAGCAGCAGCGGCACGGTCGTCACGACACCGGCAATCGCGATCAAGACCAGGTCCGCAGATGAATTGCCGAAAGTCGGTTGGCCCGATGTGACGCTCCAGGTGAGCCAGGCGGCTGCAAACGGCGCCAGAAGCGTCGTCTCGATCGCCAGTCCGGCAACTGCGTCGACAGGCGCGATCTTCCGAAGAAGGCCGTAGCTTGCGAAGCTCAGGCAGAGAGTGAGGCTGATCCAGAGCTGGCCAAGCGCCCCGGCCGCAAGGGCTGCGATTCCGGCGGCGGCAAGCCCCACTGCCGCCCATTGCAGCCAGGAAAGACGTTCCTTGAGGACAATTCTGCCGAGCAGGACGTTGGCCAGGGGGTTGAGGTAATAGCCCAGGCTTCCCGCGAGGATGTGCCCGCTGTTCACTGCGTAGACGTAAAGGAGCCAGTTACCGCCGATAAGCAGCGCCGTGGCAAGCAGGAACAGCATAGCGCGGCAATTGCGCATGGCGATCCCGATCTCCTTCCAGGCTCCCGCGACGGAAAGCAGAAGCGCAAGGATCGGGACCGACCAGACGATCCGATGTGCAACGATGTCCACGGACGGCACTGCTCGAAGCGCCTTGAAGTAGATCGGCAGAATGCCCCAGAGGCCGTAGGCCGCGATTCCGAGGCCAAGACCCTTTCGGTCGATATGGTGAGAACTGTTCACCGGGCGTGCGCGTACCGGTGATGACCGCCAAATCAAGGCGAATGAACAACGCGCGGTTAGTTGCAACGCAGCACGGCCGGTGTCACGCTCTCTGCGTGAGGATTCGTCCGAATTCCACCGTTCGGAATGGTGTCGCAACTTTCTCCGGGACGGTCATGCTCGCGCTCGCCGGTTGCATGACCGGTGGCGGAGAGAAGACTGCGCAACCGCGACCGTCGATTACCGCGGAGCCGCAGACCAAGGCGGACATATGGCAGGGGATTGCGACCGAGGCGGACCAAAACAGGCTCTCGCGCCTGGGTCTTGCCTGGCAAGAGGCGATTGAGGAGGCTCATCGCAGTTCCGCCAAAGAGGTGGAGGCCGAGGGCGCATTGCTGAGACCGCGAGCGGCTCTGCCGCGTCCTGCTCCAACGCCAGGCAGCTATTATTGCAGACTCGTGAAGCTGGGCAGCGTGGCGGACAAGGGGCCGGCCTTCGCGAAGTTCAAGCCCTTCTTTTGCTATGTCGAAGTCGAGGACAACTTGCTGACAATCGTCAAGCAGACGGGAAGCCAGCGACCGGCGGGGCGGCTCTGGGAGGACGACAAGCCCGACCGGCTGATATTCCTCGGGAGCCTTGCGCTCGGCGACGAACAACAGCCGGTCGCCTACGCTGAAGACGCCAAGCGCGACATGGCCGGAGTCTTCGAACGGATCGGCCCGTTCCGCTGGCGGCTTGTCATTCCCTGGCCGCAGAGCACGTCGAAGCTCGACGTGTTCGAATTGAAGCCGGTCGAGCAACAGCCGCAGTGAGCGAAGCCGGGCTGCTAGCGGATCCGGTGGAAGTGCGCGCGATCCTTGTGTCGGCAGCAAAAGCGGGCGAAGCAATCAGCTATTCGGAAGTGCTCGCCCTTCTCGGTCACCATTTCACTCGGCCGAAAATGCGTGCGCTCTGCAAGTTGTTGGGATTCGTCGACGAGGAGGCCGCCGAGCGCGGCGAGCCGGAGCTTGCAGTTTTGGTCGTCCGCCAATCGGACGGATTGCCGGGGCAGGGCTGGTGGATCGCGGGTGCGAAGGCTCATCACTACACAGGGCTCTGGGAAGGACCCAAGGCCGCCAAGCTCATACGAAAGCTTCAGAAGCAGGCGTTCGATTATTGGGCGGGACGCGAGGCCTAGCTTCCGCTAATCGGCGCGGCGTGACCGATTTGCGCACCTTCACAGTCGACGAGGACGACGACGGAATCCGCCTGGACCGCTGGTTCAAGCGACACGTCCCCGATGTCAGCTTCAACATCGTGTCACGCTGGGCGAGGACAGGACAGCTCAAGCTCAACGGCAAGCGAGCAACGCCGGGCGACCGGATCGAGGCGGGGCAGTCAATCCAGTTTCCGCCACCCGAAGCGACGCTTTCGCGCGAGGAGCGACCGCAACGGAAACGCGACCCGCTTACGCAGGAGGAGGAGGAACTCGTCCGCGAGATGGTCATCCATCGCGACAAGGATGCGTTCGTTCTCAACAAGCCGCCGGGACTGGCGACGCAGGGCGGGACGAAGACCCATCACCATCTCGACCGGCTGCTCGACGGCCTCGCCGATGACGATGGCAACAGGCCCAAGCTCGTTCACCGCCTGGACAAGGACACGTCAGGCGCGTTGCTAGTGGCGCGGAGTGCCCGTTCGGCAAACCATTTCTCAAAGAGCTTTTCCGGACGCACGGCGCGCAAGGTCTACTGGGCACTGATCGTTGGCGTTCCGTCGGGCGACGAAGGGCTGATCGACGCGCCTCTCGCGAAACAGCCCGGCACGGGCGGCGAGAAGATGCATGTCAGCGAGGAGCACGGCCTCCCGGCCAGGACCCGCTGGCGAGTGATCGATCGCGCCGGAAATCGTGCCGCCTGGGTCGAGCTTCAGCCGCTTACCGGCCGCACGCACCAGTTGCGCGCGCATATGGCTGCGATCGGACATCCCATCGTGGGGGACGCCAAATATGGAGGCCCCGAGGCTTTCCTGACCGGTGGGATCAGCCGCAAGCTGCATCTCCACGCGCGGCGGCTCCGCATCGATGCGCCGAGCGGAGTAATCGACGTAACGGCCGACCTTCCGCCGCACATCGCCGAGACCCTTGCCACGCTCGGCTTCGAGCAAATGGCGGGCGACATGCTGCCGATCGAGCCGCCCAAAACGTCGCAGACTCCAGAGGCAAAGCAGCGGCGCGTTGCCGCTGCGGCCAAGGATCGCAGACGAGCAAGGCGCGGGGAGCGGCGCTCTCGTTCGCAGGGGCAGAAGAGGCGTTGATGCACCCGAATAAAGTGTTTGCGTGGGAAGATCGCGAAGCCGTGCTCCGCTTTGTCGCGGAGCGTGGCTTCGCTCACATCTTCACGGCCTCGGAGGCTGGACTGTTCGTGGTGCACGCACCGGTGCTGTTAACGGAGGCCGGCCGCGTGCAGTTTCACATCTCGCGCCGGAACCGCGTTGCCGATCATTTGCCGGGCCGGGTGCTGATCAGCATCCTGGGACGCGAAGCCTACCAGAGCGCGAACTGGTACGAGTCCGAGGATCAGGTGCCGACATGGCACTACGAGGCAGTCGAGATCGAAGGCGAGGCACGGCCGCTATCGCCTGAGGAGCTAGTGGATTTCCTGGATCACCTGAGCGATCGCTTCGAGCGGGAAGTTCAGCCGGAAAATCCCTGGACTCGCGGCAAGATGACGCCCGGAAAGTTCGAGGCCATGACCCGTGCGATCGTCGGGTTCGAGGTCGATCCGATCGAGCTGCGTGCCATGCGCAAATTCAACCAGCACAAGAAGGCCGAGGATCTCGCTGCGACCATCGAGGGTCAGGCCGGTGCGGGGCGCGAAGACATCGTCGCTGCGATAAGCGAAGTCACGAGAAGCGGATGAACAGACTGGCCATCTTCGATTGCGACGGAACGCTGGTGGACAGTGGAGCGAACATTCATGCGGCGCTTTCGGACACCTTCATCGAACATGGCTTCGAGGTTCCGCCTCAACATGTCAGCCGCAGAGTCATCGGGCTGAGCCTTGTCGAAGCCATGGCGGCTTTGTTGCCGGAAACAGACCCTGAGCGGCATCTCGTCCTCGCGGAGAGCTATAAAAGGCACTTCCAGCGCGCGCGCTTCGAAGGCCGGGTCGAAGAGCCTCTGTTCGAGGGTATTCCCGAACTGCTCCATTGGCTGGAGGGCGATGGCTGGCTGCTCGCAGTGGCAACGGGCAAGTCCGACCGCGGCCTTGCCCACTGCCTCGATTGTCATGGCTACGCGAAGCGCTTCGTTTCCCTCCAGACGGCCGACCGGCATCCATCGAAGCCGCACCCGTCCATGGTCTACCAGGCAATGGCGGATGCCGGAGCAGCGCCCGAGACGACCGTCGTCATCGGCGATACGGCGTTCGACATGGGGATGGCTGTCGCTGCCGGGGCGGCGGGGATAGGCGCAGCATGGGGCTATCACGATGCTGAGGAGCTCCGCGCAGCCGGAGCAGTGGGCGTGGCGGAGACCCCATCGGAAGTCCTCGATCACCTGCCCAGCTCGGAGCGGCTTTATGGCTGACGAGGAGCTCTGGCGCCGAAGGTTTCAAACATTCGTACTCGTGCGCCTCTTCGGCCTGGCGACCTTCATCGTCGGCGTCGCCGTCATCTACACTGACCTGCTCCGCCCCGGCGGTTGGCCGGCCGTAGGAGCAGTCCTTGCGATCATGGGCGCTCTCGATGCGGTCTTTGCTCCGCGGATTCTCAAGAAGACCTGGGAACAGCAGGACCAGGAAGGTCGGTGAAGCGCTTCTGGAAGGATGCGGAGGCGGTAGAGCGCGACCGCGCATGGGGCGTCGAGCTGGACGGTAAGCCCGTACGCACGCCTGCCCGGGAACCGCTCGAGGTTCCGACTTCAGCGTTGGCTGAAGCCATCGCAGAGGAATGGAAATCGGTCGAGGACAAGATCGAGCCGAGGGCCATGCCGATGACCGGGCTAGCCAACGCCGCAATCGATCGTGTCGCGACTAACAAGGAGTTGTTCGCTCGAGGCCTGGCAAACTATGCGGAGGGCGATCTCGCTTGCTATCGCGCCGAAGGCCCGCGCGAGCTTGTCGAGCGCCAGGCGCTTCAATGGGACGCGTTGCTGAGTTGGGGCCGCCGCCGCTTCGACGTGGACTTCCGTACGACGTGTGGAATCCTGCACGTGGATCAGCCGGCTGCGACGGTAGAGCAACTCTCGCACGCCGTTGCCTCGCTGGACGCGTTCCGGCTCGCCGGATTGTCGCCGCTGGTGACGATCGGCGGATCGCTGGTCGCCGCGCTCGGAATCCTCGAAGGAGCATTCGTGCCTGCGCAGGCCTGGGACGCGGTCAGCCTCGATGAGCGGTGGCAGCTCGAGCAGTGGGGGTCGGATGCCGAGGCCGAGGTCGCGTTCGAGAACCGCCGACGAGACTTCTTCGCAGCGGCGCGATTCCTGGAGCTGCTCGACGGCTAGTGGTCGGGTCCGATGAGGTCTCGGACGAACGGGTGTAGCTGCGTCTGCCGAACGCGCTTCAATCGCTCCGCTGTTACGATCGCCCGGACCTGCTCGAGGCAGCCATCCATGTCCTGGTTCACGAGTACATATTCATACTCGGCCCAGTGATCGATCTCGTCGGCCGCCCGGCGCATTCGATCGGAAATTACATCTTCCGAGTCGGTGCCTCTGGCGCGAAGGCGACGTTCGAGTTCTCCCATCGAGGGAGGCAGCAGGAAGATCGTGACGAGATGCTCGCCGAAATCGGGCTCAAGTTGCCTGGCCCCCTGCCAGTCGATGTCGAAGAGAATGTCGCGGCCCTGGCGAAGAGCGGCCTTTACCGGGGCTTTTGGTGTGCCGTAACGGTGGCCGAAGACGTAGGCCCACTCCACAAACTCGTTCGCCGCGATCATCCGGTCGAACTCGGGATCGGTGACAAAGTGATAGTCGACATCGTCTCGTTCGCCCGGGCGCTTCGGGCGGGTCGTCGCAGAAACAGACATTGTCACTTCCGGGTCCGAATCCAGCAACATCCGCGAGATAGTCGATTTGCCCGCGCCGGAGGGCGAGGAAAGGACGATCAGCAATCCCCGGCGGCGGCGGGACGAAGGGTCGGCGTCGTCTAGGTCCATGGCCGCTCTTGCTTCGGGCAAGGCGTGGCCGTCAAGCGGCAGTTTGTTGCATTGCACAAAAACAACCCTTGAAAGCTGCAGTGCACAATAGTATGTTGCACCGCACAAAAGGAGTTTTAAGCGATGGCAGACGAAGTGAAGACGGCAATCGACGTAACCGCGGATGCCGCAGTGCAGGCAACCGAGGCTGCGGGCGAAGCCGCCAAGCAGTCGGGTACCACCGCCGTTAAGACGTCGAAGCAGGCAAGCGCGACCGTGGCGAAGGCCGCGAAGCGTCAGGTGAAGGCCAGCCGCTCGACCACAACCACTGCGCGCCGCGTGAAGGCGCGCCGCAAGAACAAGGCAGCAGCGGCTCCGAAGCCCGCTGCCAAGGAAAGGACTGTAAACGTGACCAAGAACAGCAACGACTTTTTTGCCTCTTTCGGCAATCTTCCCACCGCTGCGCCCTTTCAGGCGCTGTTCACCGAAGCCGGTGAGCGTGGCCAGCAGGCCGTGAAGCGCTCGCAGAAGGCGATCGAGGAGCTGGCTGAAGTCGGCAAGGCGAACGTCGAAGCGCTCGTCGACGCCGGCAAGATCGCCGTCGAGGGTGCTCGCTCGCTGAGCCAGGACGTCGTCGAGACCGGCCGCGAGGGCGTCGAGAAGGCCGCTGACGTGGTCCGTGCTCTCGCGGAGGCGAAGTCGCCGACCGAGTTCATGCAGCTCCAGACGGAGTTTGCCCGTGCGCAGTTCGACCGCTTCGTCGCGGAGAGCTCGCGCCTGACGGAGAGCTTCGTGAAGCTCGCTGGTGAAGCCATTCAGCCGATCCAGACCCGCGCCACGCTGAATGCGGAGCGTATCAACAAGCTCGTTGCCTGAACTCTCTCCCCTCCTGATCAGGCAATGCAGACGGCCGCCCACCTCTCTCCCCGGGCGGCCGTCTTTTTTTGTGCCGAGGCTTTTTTGGGCCAAACCCGCATCGCTACGGGTTGCGGCGCGTTCGGCGCCTGCCATATTTATGATCTGGCATGAGTATTCGTTGGACGATGATCGAAGACCCCGATGGGGATGAGGGCGGTGTCGGTGATATCGAGACCGGCGTCGCAACGCGCACGCGCCCTCGCACCAAGAAGCCTTCCAACTATAAAGTGCTGATGTTGAACGACGATTACACTCCGATGGAGTTCGTCGTTCTAGTTCTGCAGCGCTTCTTCACGATGAGCATCGAGGACGCGACGCGCGTCATGTTGCAGGTTCACCAGCAGGGAATCGCCGTCTGCGGCGTCTTCACTTACGAAGTGGCCGAGACCAAGGTCAGCCAAGTCATTGACTTCGCCCGGGAGAACCAGCACCCGCTGCAATGCACGCTCGAGAAGGCGTAAAGCCGATAACTTGCGCGGGGGGCGACTCCCGCTAAAGCGCCCCGATGGACAGCATCTGGATCCGCGGCGGCAAGAAGCTCAAGGGCGACATCCCCATCTCAGGGGCGAAAAATGCCGCGCTGACGCTGATCCCTTGCGCGCTCCTAACTGAAGACAAGCTCACGCTCGCCAACCTGCCGCGCCTGGCGGACGTCGACAGCTTCGGCCACCTTATGAACCAGCTTGGCGTCTCGACCAGCGTTGCTGGCGTCAAGAAGGGCGAGTTCGGCCGCAAGGTCACCTTCCAGGCCGCCGACATCAGCTCGACCGTCGCGCCGTACGACATGGTGCGCAAGATGCGCGCCTCCATCCTCGTCCTGGGGCCGATGCTGGCCCGGGCCGGGGAATCCATTGTCTCGCTCCCCGGGGGGTGCGCGATCGGCGATCGTCCGATCGATCTTCATCTCAAGGCGCTGGAAGCGATTGGCGCGGAGATTGAACTGACCGCCGGCTATGTGAAGGCGACTGCTCCCAAGGGGCGCCTCACCGGAGGCGAGTACAGCTTCCCCGTCGTTTCGGTCGGGGCGACGGAAAACGTCCTGATGGCGGCGGTCCTGGCGAAGGGCCGGACTCAGCTTTTCAACGCGGCTCGTGAGCCGGAAATCGTGGATCTCTGCAACCTGCTGGTCGCGATGGGCGCCAAGATCGAGGGCATCGGTTCGGGCCACCTCATCATCGATGGCGTGGAGGGGCTGCGTGGGACCACGTACGAAGTGATGCCCGATCGTATCGAGGCTGGAAGCTATGCCTGCGCTGCCGGGCTGACCGGCGGTTCGATCAACCTCATCGGTGCGCGACCGGACGACATGCAAGCGACGTTGAACGCGCTCGCGCAAGCCGGTCTGGTCATAGAATTCCACGACAAGGGCATTCGTGTCAGCGCAAACGGTGGATTGAAGCCGCTGGCGCTGTCGACCTCGCCTTTCCCGGGCTTCGCCACGGATATGCAGGCGCAATTCATGGCCATGCTCTGCCGTGCAGAAGGCCAGAGCTTTCTTGAGGAGACCATCTTCGAGAATCGCTATATGCATGTGCCGGAGCTTCGCCGCATGGGTGCCGAGGTCGAGATTCACGGGCGCTCGTCGGTTGTCCACGGAGTCGAGAAGCTGACGGGCGCGCAGGTCATGGCGACCGATCTCCGCGCGTCGATGAGCCTCATCCTCGCCGGCCTAGCGGCCGAGGGAGAGACGGAAGTGCTTCGCGTCTATCACCTCGACCGCGGCTATGAGCGGCTGGAGGAAAAGCTCAGCGCTGTCGGCGCAACGATCGAGCGCCGCAGCGCAGGCTAAGCAGCGGCGGGCGGATCAGCGTCGAATGGCTGCCGGACCCGCAGGATCCTGATCCGACGCGAGTGGCCATCCAGGTCAGGCCAGTCGATCGATTGGCCAGCCATCAGGCCGTAGAGCGCGGCGCCCATCGGAGTCAGGATCGAGATCTTGCCCAGCGCGATGTTCGCAGTCGCGGGAAGAACCAACTCAACCGTACGCATCTGCCCCGACTTCTCGTCGATGAAGTCGACATCGGAGCCGAGAGTGATCGCTTCCCCAGGCAGGGTTTCCGGCTCGTGGAGTTCCGCTCGCTCAATCTCCTCCAGTAACATGGCGGCAACGACGGGATTTCTATGTTCTGCTTGCAATGCAAGGCTCGCTACCAGGTCAGACTCGGCGGCCAGCAGGTGGATAGGCGGGCGCGGTTCGCCCGAGGCATGATTGCCCATTTCGGTTACCTTCGATTTGATGATTTGCGTGGGAAACCCCCGAGCGGCGCCGGTTGCGCGCCCGGGGCTAGGCTCGCGCGGGGAGCTGTCCCGAATGGGCCAAGAAGCGCCGGAAGGCTACGCGTCCAATCATGACCTCAATGTGGGTAACGGGCGTCGAGAAGTCAAAGACCCTCGAGTCTCTTCATGAAGCGGAAGCTGGTACGTTCGTAACCCCAATGCTCATAGAAAAGATGCGCGTCTTCAAGACGCTGGTTGCTCGTAATCTCGACGAGGCCGCAGCCGCGGTTTCGCAGCTCTTGCTCAGCGGCTTGCAGGAGTCTTCGGCCGATACCGGATCCGCGCATATCTTCCCGCACGACGAGGATAGTAACTCTTCCGACGGCCCGTTCTCGGTGAAGGGCAACCATCACATGAAGCCCGCAGAGTCCGATCACGACGTCCCCCTCGGTGGCGACCAATTGAGGGATCCCTTGATCTGCGAGGAACTTCATTCGCCTTGCGACGCCACTTGCATCGACGGCGTGGTCGAGGAGACCGATGAGATCGACAATCTGCGGCGTGTCTTCCTCTCGTGCTTCGCGAATAACGGTCACAGCGTGTCCAGGACGTGGATGATCACCCCGACGAGGCCGCCGACCAAGGTGCCATTGATGCGGATGTACTGGAGGTCGCGTCCGACAGCCGCTTCGAGGCGTGCTGTCACCGTCCGCGCATCCCAGGTCCGAACCGTATCGGAGACCAGGCGAACCATCGAGCTTCCGTAGCTCGCGGACAGCCCGACGACGGCGCGCCTGGCGAATTGATTGATCGCCGCGTGGATTCGCGCGTCGCTCTCAAGCGTCGTTCCCATGGATTTGAGCACTTCACCGAGTTTTCCGGCGAGAACCGCATCGGGATTGCGGGCCGCTTTGATGATCGCCTCCCGGCCTTTCTGCCAGATAGCGTCGATCCAGAGGCTCACCGACTTGTTGTCGAGCAATTGGTCCTTGATGGCCTCGACCCGCTCGCGCGTCTCGGGCCGGGTCTGGAGGTCATTTGCAAGCTGAGCCAGCGCCTCCTCGATCTTCATCCGGACCGGGTGCGCGGGATCGGTCGACATCTCGACCGTAAGTTTCCTGAGACCGTCGATGATTGCGTCCGCAAGCTTTGAATCAAGACCGGCGAGCTTGAGGACCCAGTTCGCCTTCTTGTGGACCATCTCGCGGATGAGCGGCTCGTTCGCGTCGAGCGCACGAGCCGTCCAGCGGATGGCCGCTTCGAGCATGGGCACATGCCGGTCCTCGTTGATCGCCGAGGCGAGCGCGTGACCCAGGAGAGGCGAGACCTCCATCTTCCGGATGCGCATCGAAACCGCGCCCTTGACGATTCCGCCCAGTCGCTCGTCGTCGAGACTCTCGAAAATGTCGGCGATCAGGCGGGAGGCGCCCGAGCGAATGCGCGTGCCCTCGCTGGCCGGGGTCTGAAGGAAGCGGCCGACCGCGCCCGCAACGTCGATGTTTCGCATCCGTCGAGCCACGACTGACGGGACCAGAAAATTGTCTCGGATGAAGGTCGCGAGCGCTTCCCCGATACGATCCTTGTTGCGTGGGATGATCGCCGTGTGCGGGATCGGCAGGCCGAGGGGGTGACGGAAGAGAGCCGTAACCGCGAACCAGTCGGCCAGACCGCCCACCATGGCCGCCTCCGCGAACGCCTTGACGAAGGACAGCCACGGATAGCGCGGCTCGAGTGCCCGGCTGATGGCAAAGACGGCCGCCATCGCCACAAGTAGGCCGGTGGCCGCCACCTTCATGCCGACGGCGCCGGGCTGGACCGGGTTGAACCGTGAAAGGGCGCCGTTGGTCATTGACCGCATACCGGCTCAATAGACGAGCCGGGGGCCGGGTTCACAGCCCTGCGCTCACTCGGCCGGAACGGGGGTCCCAGCCTCGTGCGCTCCCTGGCCAACGAACCGATGGAAAATCCGGCCGATGCGCGACTCGATCGAGATTGCGATCGAGAAGTAGGATGGCACCAGCAGCAGGGTCAGCAAGGTCGAGAAGATCAGGCCGCCGATCACGGTAATGCCCATTGGAGCGCGCCAGCTGCTGTCGCCGGTGAAGGAGATGGCAGTTGGCAACATGCCCGCGACCATCGCCACCGTCGTCATGACGATCGGCTGGGCGCGCTTGTGCCCTGCTTCCCAGATCGCCTCGTTCTTCGGCATGCCATGGTTCATCATTTCCACGGCGAAGTCGACGAGCAGGATCGAGTTCTTGGCGACGATCCCGAACAGCATGAGGATGCCAATTAGAACGAACAGTGAGATCGGCTGTCCCGCCACATGAAGTGCGATCGCCGCGCCGAGTGGTGCGAGCAATAGCGATCCCATGTTCACGAAAGGCGCGAGGAAGCGGCGGTAGAGGAGGACGAGCACTGCGAACACGAGAAGCACGCCCGAGAACAAGGCGATCGCGAAGTTGAACAGCAGTTCTGCCTGCCACTTCTGGTCCCCGAGATTCATCTTCTGCACGCCCTGCGGCAGGTTCTTCATTGTCGGAAGCGCGTCGACCTTGGCCTGGACGTCGCCTTGTACGACGCCGGGCGCCAGATCTGCGCCTATCGACAAGCGGCGGATCTGGTTCGAGCGATTGATGGTCGTCGGCCCCGACCCGAAACCAATATCGGCCACGGTCTTCAGCGGGACCCAGCCTCCGCTCGAAGTTGGAACCGGCAGGTTCTCTAACGTCTGGATATCGCGTCGCGCATTTTCCGACAACGAAACCTGGATAGGCACCTGTCGATCGGACAGCGAGAATTTCGCGCTGTTCTGCTCAATGTCGCCGAGCGTTGCGATGCGAATAGTCTGACTGAGAGCAACGGTCGTGACACCAAGATCCGCAGCCACGTCGAACCGCGGCTTGATCGTGATCTCCGGCTGCGCGAGCTGGCTTCCGACCCGTGGTGCGCGAAGACCGGGAACGGTCTCCATCTCCTTGGCGATCTTGTTCGCCACAATCTTGAGCTGGTCGGGATCGTCGCCGCCCAGATAGATCATGATGTCGCGAGCATCGGCGTCAGGGCCCCCGCCATTCTGGGCCTGGAAGCTCACACGGGCGTCCGGGAAAGCGGCAAGCTGCGGTGACAGGCCGCGCTCAAACTCCGTGCTGGTGACCTTGCGGTCCTTCTTGAGCACGATGTTGACGCTCGCCGTTCCGACATTGATCCGCTCGAAGACGCGCTCGACGCTCGGATCCTTCTGGACGAGTTTCGCCACACGGTCGCTTACATCGGCGGTCTGCTCCAGCGTGCTTCCAGGAGCCATAGTGATGTTGGCGCGCGTGAAGTCGTTGTTCTGCGGCGGGAAGAAGGACATGGAGAGGGTGCCGAACAGGATGATGCTCAGCATCAGCGTCTCAATGCCCGCGCCAACCATCGTCAGCCGGTGATCGTGAAGCCGGGCGTTCCAGCGGGCGGCCATGATCTCGTGCCACTCGCCGAAGCCCCCGCCGATCGTCCTGACGACCCAGCCAATGGCCTTACCCACGAGGTAGGCGACGCCGATTCCAATGTGGGCCGCCAGAACGAAAGTGATCGCGCCCGGAAGGAACCCGAGCTTGCCGATAGCCATCATGGAGGCCTGGGTCGCGCCCAGGAAGGCGGCAATGATTACCAGAAGCAGCAGGATGCCGATCATGTAATAACCGGGGCTGCGTGGGATTTTCGGCAGCTTCGCAAGAAGCGCGTGCGCCTTCGACGTGTCGAGGCTCCAGTTCAGAACCTTGAGGTAGACGTCCATCCACTTCCAGTTCGCATGAGGCTGCGTGCCGTGAGAGCGGAGGAAATATGCGGCGATCAACGGCGTGATCATGCGGGCGACGAGCAAGCTCATCAGTACGGATACGACGACGGTAAAGCCGAACGCCTTGAAATACTGGCCCGCTATTCCCGGCATCAGCGCAACCGGGAAGAACACGGCGACGATTGCCATGGTCGTCGCCAGGACGGCCAGGCCGATTTCGTCCGCGGCATCGAGTGCTGCCTGATAGCCCGACTTCCCCATGCGCATGTGACGGACGATGTTCTCGATCTCGACGATCGCGTCGTCGACGAGAACTCCGGCAACGAGGCCCATCGCCATGGTCGACATGAAGTTGAGCGTGATTCCGAGCAGGCTCATGAACCAGAAGGCCGGAATAGCCGACAACGGAATGGCCAGCGCGGATATGAGCGTTGCCCGGATGTCCCGAAGGAACAGGAAGACGACGACGACCGCCAGGACGGCACCCTCGATGAGGCCTTCCATGGCCGATCTATACTGAGCCTTCGTATAGTCGACGGTGTTAAAGACCTCGGAGAAGCGGACCTTCGGGTTTTCCTTCTCGAGTTGCCGGACGGCCTTCCAGCCGGCCTCATATGCGGTGACTTCCGAAGCGCCTTTCGCCCGCTGCACGGAGAAAGTGACGACCTCGCGGCCGTTCATCTTTGCTATGGAGCGCTGCTCGGACGAGGAATCGCGGACTTCGCCAAGGTCGGCGAGTCGGACCCAGCGTCCGCCCGGGAGTGCGATCTGCGTCTGTGAGAGGCCATATGCGTTGCGCGCGTTGCCGAGAACGCGGACCGATTGCTCGGACCCCGCCACCTCGGCACGGCCGCCGGCCGCGTTGAGGTTGCTTTGCCTTAGCTGGGCGTTGACCTGCGCTGCAGTGATTCCCTGCGCTTGCAGCGCGGCAGGATCGAGAATGACTCGGATCGTGCGATTGACCCCGCCCGAGCGTGAAACAGCGGCGATGCCCTCGACGCCAAGCAAGCGTTTCGAGACGGTATTGTCGATGTACCAGCTCAGTTCCTCGAGCGTCATGTCGGTCGTCTCCGCACCGACGAACATGATCGGCTGATCCTCGGCGTCGACGCGCGTGATCTGCGGCTCGAGGATACCCTCCGGCAGGTTGCCGCGAATCTGCGCGATCGCATTGCGAACGTCGTTCACTGCGCGATCGGTTGGGGTTCCGATCTGGAATTGAACGAAGGTGAAGCTGTTGCCTTCGCTGACGTTGCTGTTGATCTCCTCGACGCCGTTCACCCCGCGGACCGCGGACTCCACGCGCTGCGTGATTTGCGTCTCGATCTCGTTCGGTGCCGCGCCTGGCTGGCTGACGGAAACGATCGCTGCAGGAAAGTCGATGTCCGGGGCGTTGTTCACCTGCATCTGGTAGAATGCGATGAACCCGGCGAGCATAAGCCCAACGAAAAGCACAATGGGTGCGACTGGGTTCTGGATGCACCAGGACGAGATGTTACGGAAATTCATGCTCTGAAACTTTCTCGCCTCGAACTCAGCGCGCGGCCTGTCGCCTCGGGTTGATCTTCTGGCCCGGGTTCAGGAACGGACCGGCCGAGAGCACGACTGCCTCCTTGCCCGTCAGTCCTTCGGCGATCGTCACGCCGCGGTCGTCCACGGTCCCGATCTTGATGTTGCGTCGCTCGACCTCGTTCTTGGCATTCGCGATATAAACGTAGTTGCCGTTGTCGTCGCTCAGCACGGCGCTCTGCGGGAGCAGGGGTGCCGAGGTGCTGCCGGCCGTGATGCGGGCCTCAGCGAAACCGCCTGGCTTCATCAGATTGTCGTACGGGACCGCGATCCGGACCATCCCGAGCCTGGTCTTGGGGTCGATGGCGGGAGCGATCTGCCATACGGTGCCCGAGAACTTGCGGTCTGACCCGATCGGAGTGACTTCGGCCCCCATGCCTGCATGGACCAGGGCAAGGTCCTGCTGCGACAGCTGGGCCTGCATCTCCATCTGGCCGCCTTCCGCAAGCCGGAACAAAGGTCCGGATCCCGGGCTGACGATCTGGCCGACCTCCACATTGCGGGTCAGGATCAGGCCGCTCGTGGGAGCAAGCACGTTGAGACGGCCAAGTTCCGCTCGGCTCGCTGCAAGCTGGGCCTGCGCGACGCGTACCTGAGCGTTTGCCGCATCGCGCGAGGCTTTCTTGGAGTCTATTTCCGCCTTCGAGACGAAGCCGCGACCCAGAAGGCCCATTGCGCGTTCATAATTGTTCTGCGCGAGAGCCGCATTGGCGCGCGCGGCATCGACCTGCGCTGCGAGCTGAGCCGCCTCCTGCGCCTGCACGGAGCGGTCGACTACGGCGAGGACCTGACCTGCGCGGACCCAGCTGCCGGCGTCGACAAGGACGCGCTGAACGCGGCCGCCCTGTCCCGCGATCCCGACCGGCTGATCGCGTTTCGCTGCGAGAGGACCGCTAGCGGTCACGAGGCCAGCGACGTCGCTTTGGCCGGGCACGATTACGGTCACAGTGGGCGCCTGCGTGGCACTCTGGGCAGCCGCCGCTGCATCCTTTTCCTCGTTCCCGCGCAGGAGGAAAAACGCAGCGAGAAGCGCAATCACGAGCAGGCCTACGGCGGCAATGATTGCCACGCGCCGGCGACGACCGCGATCCACGACCACGAGCGTGTCAGAGCTAGTAAAACCCGTCGTTTCCCGATTCATGTCCATTCTTTCGCCCTGGCCTACCCGCGAATCTTCCAGCACGGTGCATGTGCTGTATTACGCGAATAACTCACCACCCGCAACAGACGCCGCTAATGTGTGGTCAAGCCACACTTTTTCTACCAACGGCGGCACTTGCGCCACGAAGGCGCGTTAGCTCAAACTGTCGTTTGGAACACGTATCGATAAGCGGAACGGAAAGGGGAGGAAAATGGAATCGTACGGCATTCTCGCGTGGATCGTCATCGGCGGCTTGGCCGGCGCCATCGCGAAGCTTCTAATGCCGGGCAAGGATCCGGGCGGCTGCATCATTACCATTCTGCTTGGCATCGCTGGAGCGCTACTGGCCGGCTTCATCGGCCGTGCCGTCGGCTGGTACCAGCCGAACGAAGGCGCTGGCTTCATTGCTGCTATCGTCGGCGCATTCCTCATCCTTCTCATCTATCGGCTAGTCCTCGGCCGCCGCGGCCGATGATTTCGGCACCGCTGTTCAGGTAGCAGCCATCGCTTTCCGATGACGGTCTCCTCCTGATCCATGAGTCCAGGAGGAGACGAATGAGAAAATACGCAATCGCATTGGCGCTCGGGGCGGCGAGCCTGGCCACCATGGCTTCGGCCCAAGTGGCCCCGGTGCAGATGCCACCGATCGTCGGCACGCGGCTTGATGTCAGCGCGACCGGCGAGAGCACGCGCGTTCCCAACCTTGCCATCGTCTCGGCGGGTGTCGTGACGCGAGCTCCCACCGCGGGCGGAGCCATTCAGGAGAATTCCGCTCGAATGGATCGCGTCCTCGCTGCATTGAAGCGAGCCGGCATTGACGAGCGCGACATCCAGACGAGCTCGATCAACCTCAATCCGGAATATCGCTATCAGGAGAACAAAGCGCCGGAGCTAGTGGCTTATTCGGCCACAAACCAGGTCAGCGTTCGATTCCGTGACATCCGCAACACTGGGCGTGTCCTTGATGCTCTGGTCGCCGAAGGGGCCAACCAGATCAACGGCCCAACTCTTACGATCGAAAAGCCGGAAGCGGCATTGGATGAGGCAAGGATGAATGCAATCGCGAGTGGTCGAGCCCGTGCGGATCTATACGCCCGAGCTCTTGGGAAAAGGGTCACGCGTGTGATTTCGGTCAGCGAAAGCGGCGGCGGTTATCCCGTGCCGCCGCCCATGCCAATGGTCGAACGTATGTCCGCGCAAGCGGCAGACACTAAGATCATGGCTGGTGAGCAGAAGCTGCAGGTGACTGTTTCGATGGTCTTCGAGCTGCAGTGATATGAAAAAGGCCGCTCGGTTGTCCGAGCGGCCTTTCGCATCCCGATGAAGCCGATCTAGCGGACCGATCCGCGACGGATCAGATTGACGATCGCCAATAGGATGATCGCGCCGATCAGCGAATAGAGAAAGCTCTCGATCGTAATCCCGGCATTGAGGTTCTGACCGAAGATCAGACCCGCAATCACCGCGCCGACGATGCCGACGACGATGTTAAGAATGACCCCCTGCTGTGCGTCGGTACGCATGACGAGGCTGGCAAGCCAACCGCAAATACCGCCAACGACGAGCCAGATGATGATACCCATGTAGCGTTCCCTCCTGTTCTCGTGGGCCGCCAATTATCGGAACAGAGCGACCCGGTCCGGCATCTAGACGCGCGATGCGCGCCCGTTGTTCCGGGTTCGGAAGGATTTGTCCAGTTTTTGGTTAATTTTCGGCGGAACGCCAAGAGGAATCCCGCGCCGTAACGAACCTAGTAGCGTTGCTGACGTTCGTATTGGTCACGATAATGCTTGATACGCGTGACCCTAAGGCCGGGCATGCCGCTGCGATCGACCGCGCGTTGCCAGCTGGTGAACTCCTCAAGGCTCAAAGTGTAACGCTCGCACGCCTCGTCGACGGTCAGGAGGCCGCCTGCAACGGCGGCGACGACCTCCGCCTTGCGGCGCACGACCCAGCGAGTCGTGGAGGCAGGCGGAAGGCTCTCGAGCGTCAGTGGCTCGCCGAGCGGTCCAATCACCTGCGCTGGTCGAATCTTCTGGTTCTCGAGCATCTTTTCGTCAGACCTGCTTAATCATTACCGATGGCGTTCGACTTAAAGCGCGCCCGTTGAAGATATTCTGAAACGCGCTGGTTAATTTCCCCCTCACAAGCCCTACTCACCCTTTAACCCTGGGCTGGGCGTCCTATCGGCGAAGGCTCCGCCGAGTTGATCGCGAGCCTCTTTCCAACCCGGAGCGACCGCCAGAAGCTCGGCGATCGCCTGCTTACGGTCTCCACGCGCACCCGCGAGCTGCGCTTCGAACGCCGCAAGAAGTTCTGCGGCATCGAGCGCGGCCGGTGCGGCCGCGGTGAATTTCGGGTCAGGACGCGACAAACTTCCCCCTCTACTCGGCCTCCGACGACGTCCGGCCTAGCTCACAGGGGTGAAATTCGGGTAAAGACGGCCAAAGTAGCTCCAATGCAGATCAATTTCGGCCTCGATCGCGACGTTCGCGAAGCAAGGATCGTCGTAGCCATGTCAGGCGGCGTCGATAGCTCCGTCGTGGCCGCGCTCGCTTCGCGCACGAGCGCGGAGGTCATCGGTGTTACGCTCCAGCTTTACGACCACGGCGAGGCGGCCAAGCGCTCCGGAGCCTGCTGCGCGGGCCAGGACATCTACGACGCGCGCACCGTCTGCGACCGTATCGGCATCCCCCATTATGTGCTCGACTACGAAAGCCGGTTCCGCACTAGCGTTATCGAGCATTTCGCTGACGAGTATGCGCGCGGGCGCACTCCGGTACCGTGCAGCCTGTGCAACCAAAGTGTGAAGTTCACTGATCTGGTCGAGTTCGCCAAGGAGCTTGGGGCCGACTGTCTTGCGACCGGCCATTATGTCCGGCGGGTTCTGAACGGGGACCGCGTCGAGCTGCACAAAGGCGCGGACCCTCGCCGCGACCAGAGCTACTTCCTTTATGGAACGACCCGCGACCAGCTTGATTTCCTCCGTTTCCCGCTGGGTGACCTGCCGAAGAGCGAAGTTCGGCGGATTGCCGAGGAGGAGGGACTGATCGTGGCGGCGAAGCCCGACAGCCAAGATATCTGCTTCGTTCCGGACGGGGATTATGCAGGCCTGGTTCAAAAACTGCGGCCGGAGACGATCGCGCCTGGCGAGATCGTCGATGTCGATGGGCGAGTGCTCGGCACCCATCGCGGTGTGGTCCATTTCACCATCGGTCAGCGACGAGGCATTGAGATTGGCGGCCAGAGCGAGCCTCTTTATGTCGTCCGCATCGAGCCGGAGGAGCGCCGACTGGTCGTCGGACCCCGGCGTGCCCTGGCGGTGGAATCGATGCGGGTCGATCAGGTGAACTGGATCGCGGAAGATCAGGACGAAGTGAGTGTGAAGGTTCGCTCCTTGGCGCCTGCCGTTCCGGCCCGGCGCGATGGGTCGTGGATACGCTTCGAGCGTCCAGAATATGGTGTCGCACCGGGACAGGCAGCCGTCTTCTATGATGGAAGCAGACTGCTCGGCGGCGGGTGGATCGCCGAAACTGCGCCGGCCGACGAGAAGATCGCTCGTGCCGCCGCCGCTTAGCGCGGGCATCCTTCTTTTCAGGAGAAGCGCGGGCGAGATCGAGGTTTTGCTCGTTAAGCCCGGTGGCCCATTCTGGCGAAAGAAGGATGTCGGTGCGTGGATGATCCCAAAGGGGATGATCGAATCTGGCGAGACCCCAATCGAAGCTGCCCTGCGGGAGTTCGAAGAAGAGGTTGGCATCCGCCTTGACCTTGCTCCGTTCCCGCTATGCAGCGTGCGTCAGGCAGCTGGAAAGATCGTCGAAGCCTTCGCTGCGGAAGGCGATCTCGACGCCTCGAAGATCCGTAGCGTCTACTTCAAGGTGGAATGGCCGCCGCGAAGCGGTTCTCTGCAAAGCTATCCGGAAGTCTCTAAGGGCCGCTGGATGAGCATGAGCGAGGCCCGCCGCCTCATGTTGCCGAGCCAATCGCCGATGCTTGATGCACTTGAGGAAAAACTAAGAGGCTAGCGGCACGACTCAGGATTCTGCTGGCAGGTGCGTCCAAGCTCTTCCAGCGCGCGTTCCTGGTCCGGCAGCTGGCGGAAGCTCTCGATCACCTGCCGGCGTGCGTCCCTAGCGAGCTCCTCGGCCAAGCTCTGCGGACTCGGCTCGCCGCGCAGCGTGAAGATCCGGCGGTCCAAGTCTGTCACCAGCCGCTCTTCCGCCTGGCATGAGGCTTCCAGCTTGCGTTCGAATTCGGCCACCGGAAGCCTGGCTGCATTCGCTTGGCGGGATACTCCGAAGAGGCAGCTCACATAGGCGCCACTCGCTTCATCCGCGCGTTTCAGTAGCGCCTGCGGCACTGCGGCACCCATGATGAACAATGCTACTATCATCTTTGACGCTCCCGCTTTTGGATGCGCCTAACGCTTTTGAACTTAGCAAATCCTAAAGCTGGAAGGTGCCGACGATCACCGTGTGACAATGGCCTCCGAGGATGACCCGGTCTCCCTCGAGGCTGCAGTGCAGGACACCGGTCCTCGCGCTCGCCTGAAGCGCGGTGAACTCGGTCCTGCCCAGACGTTCGGCCCAGTAGGGTACAAGCGCTCCGTGCGCCGACCCGGTCACCGGGTCCTCATCGATCCCGGCATAGGGCACAAACACACGACTTGCGATGTCCTGCTCGTCGCCCCGCGCAGTGACGATGGCCATGCGGCGAATGTGCTTCAGTCGCGCGAAATCGGGTGAGACTGCGCGGACCTCGGCCTCATTTTCGACCGGGATGATGGCACTGTCGTTGAATTCCGGTGCGGTCAGCCAGACAGGACGGGGCGAGAGACCCAGCGCCGCACAAAGCTCCGGCTCATCATGTTCGGCTGGCTTCGCGCCCGGCAGGTTCAACTCCAGCAAGTCGCCGTGTTTCGCCACCGTAAGAATGCCGGATTTTGTGCTGAACCGGACCTTTTCCGAATGAATCAGGATGTGGCCCGCTGCAAGCGTAGCGTGCCCGCACAAGGGCACTTCGATTGCAGGAGTGAACCAGCGGAGCTCATAGTCCGCATCGTCGCTGTCGGACGGGACCGTGAACGCCGTCTCGGCCAGGTTATTTTCGGCGGCGATCGCTTGCATCATGTCGTCCGCGAGCCACCGGTCCAGGGGCATGACCGCCGCCGGGTTGCCGGTCAGCGGTCGCTCGGCAAAAGCATCGACCTGGAAGAAGGGAATGGCTGTCATTCGGCTTTCTCCGTGATCTCGGGCGGCAGCAGCGTCTCCCGATCGGTGTGGCCCTCGGGGTCCACGTGCATCAGGATCTCGGTCGCCGGAAATCGCTTTTGGAGCGCCTCTTCAGCACGATCGAGTCGCTCATGGGCCTCTTTTATGGTCCACTCACCGGGCACCCACACGTGAAACTGCGCAAAATGGTGCGTTCCGCTCGTTCGGGTCCGCAGGTCATGAATGCCTGCGAGTTCAGGATACTCCATCGCCGCGTCGAGGAACCTCTGCCTCAACTCCTCGGGCCATTCGCGGTCCATCAACTGATCGAGAGCATGGCTCGATGAGGTCCATGCACCCCAAAGCAGCCAAACCGCGATAAGCAGGCCGAACACGGCATCGGCTCCGGTCCATCCGACGAATTGCTCCAGCACCAAGGCGACAATGACCGAGCCGTTGAGCATCAGGTCGGACGCATAGTGAAGCCGGTCGGTCGAGATGGCGACCGAGCCAGTCCGCTTAACGACGTATCGCTGATACGTGATGAGTGCGATGGTGAACGCGATCGCGACGAGCGAGACGCCAATCCCGAGTTCCGCAGCTTGCGTTCTCTCCCCGGCGATCAGCCGAATGACCGATCGATAGCCGATGAACAGGGCGGACAAGGTGATGAGAATGACCTGGACGAGCGAGGCAAGGGCCTCTGCCTTTCCGTGCCCGAAACGGTGGTCGGAGTCGGCCGGCTGGGCAGCTACGCGCACACCCATCAACACTACGAGGCTCGCGAGCAGGTCGAGACCGCTGTCTGCCAGGGATCCTAGCATTGCCATGGAGGATGTCTCGATCGAGGCCCAGGCTTTGAGTCCGATCAGGAAGATCGCCATTGAAATGCTCGCCAGCGCGGCGCGAGCCGTTAGCGTTGCGCGTTCTTCGCCATGCGCGCGACCATGTTCGTGATGATGGTGGACGCCGCTCACGGGTAGAGCAGCCCTTCCGTCCAGCCGTCGCCCTGCCGGGTGAACAGCCGCCGCTCATGGAGGCGGTGAGGCCGGTCGGTCCAGAATTCGATCGTTTGCGGGACAAGACGAAAGCCCGACCAGCGCGGCGGACGGGGAACCGTTCCGTCGTCGAAACGCGCGGTCATCTGCGCGACGCGAGACTCGAACTCTTCTCGGCTGCTGAGCGGCCTGGACTGATAAGACGCCCAGGATCCGATCTGGGATTCACGACCCCTTCCTGCAAAATAGACGTCGGCTTCTTCGTCGCTTACGAGCTCGACCGGACCCTCTGCGCGAACCTGTCGCCGCAGCGATTTCCAATGCATGGCCAGAGCGCCCCACGGGTTTGCGGCCAGCTCATTGCCCTTCCGGCTATCGAGATTCGTGAAGAAACCGAAACCGCGGGGACCTACGCTTCTGAGCAGCACAATGCGCACCGAGGGCCGACCCTCCGGCGTGGCGGTAGAGAACGACATTGCTTCGGGATCGTTCGGCTCCTTCTCACGGGCGAGTGCGAACCACTCCTCGAAGAGCGCAAATGGATCGGTGGCCGTCATGCTCCGCGCTTAGGCTTGGAGAAGCGTGGGCCGCAACCCATCTGGAAACGGACGGACCCTTGCGGCATGGGGGCGTGATGGACCTGTACCAAAGGCTTGGAATCAAGCGCGGAGCGAGCGAAGCCGAGATCAAGAAGGCCTATCGCAGCCTCGCGAAGCAGCTTCATCCCGACCGAAACAAGGACAATCCGAACGCGGCGAAGCGTTTCTCTGAAGTCACTGCGGCGTACGATCTCCTCTCGGACAAGGATAAGCGGGCCCGCTACGATCGAGGCGAAATTGACGAAGAGGGCAATCCCAAGATGCCGTTCGGCTCGGGCGGCTTCGGGGGTTCCGGTGCGCAACCCGGAACAGGGGGCTTCGACGGCTTCCCGGGAGGCTTTGCAGCCGGCGACACCGCCGATCTCAGCGATTTGTTCGAAGGTCTCTTCAGTGGCGGTGGCCGCCGCGGCGGAGGCTTCGGGGGCTTTCGCCAACGATCACAGCCACCGCAGAAGGGCGCGGACATCGCCTATCGTCTCACCGTCGATTTTGTCGATGCGGCCATGCTCAAGCCTCAGCGGATCACGCTTGCCGATGGCAAGACGATCGACCTTAAGCTCCCGAAGGGCGTTGAGGATGGAACCAGGATCCGCCTCGGAGGAAAGGGGCAGCAAGGTCCGGGTGGCGCGGGCGACGGCATCGTCACCGTCGCGATAGCCGCGCATCCCTTTTATCGTCGTGAAGGCAACGACATTCGGATGGATTTGCCTGTGACGCTGAACGAAGCCGTCCTCGGTTCGAAGGTTAAGGTTCCAACCCCAGACGGACCGGTCATGCTCACCGTTCCCAAGGGCAGTAGCTCAGGCAAGGTGCTGCGAATCAAGGGACGGGGTTTCACCGACAAGAGCGGCAAACGCGGGGACCAGCTCGTGAACCTCGAAATCAGCCTCCCTTCTTCGGACCCCGAACTGGAGGGCTTCGTCGAGAGGTGGACCGACAGCAGCAACCCCCGGGCTTCCCTTGGGGTTTAACGGCTCTATGGCTGTTACCCGGGCATGCAGGACCACTCACCTCTAGCTCCCGAGGAGAGGCGCAAGCGGGCAGCGAGCCTGCGAGCGGCATTCGGCCGTGAAGTTGCAGATAAGCTGCGGCCGCATGCGCAGCCGCTGGAAATCGTCAAGCGCGTTGCGGTGGGCGTCTATAACGACGGGTTCATCCACGCGGGAAATTTGGCCTATCTATCGCTGCTAGCGCTTTTCCCTTTCTTCATCCTGGCGGCGGCCGTCGCTCAGATTCTCGATCAGTCGGACGCTGCGCACAGGACCGTAGCAACCATTCTTGCACAGCTGCCGCCGACCGCAGCAGACGTTCTGCAAGAACCGGTCTACGAGGTGCTCACAGCGCGGACCGGCCCGCTTTTGTGGATCGGAGCAATCGTTGCTCTGTGGACCGTCGGAAGCTTCATCGAGACGATCCGCGACATTCTTCGACGGGCCTATGGCGTGAAGTTCTGCGCGCCCTTCTGGGAATATCGGCTCGGATCGATGGCGTTGATCATCGGCGCCGTCGTTCTGTTGCTGTTTGCATTGGCAGCAAGCGTCGTTCTGAGCTCCGTCCAGCGGGCAATCGAGGCATGGATCCCGCTTGCCCACAATGTAGCCGATACACTGGCTCTTTACCGCGTCATCCCGGCGATCGCGCTCTATTGCACGATCTATTTCATCTTCTATCTGCTGACGCCCCTTCGCTACCGGCGTCGGGGCTGCAGCAAATGGCCGGGGGCGCTGCTGATTACCGCATGGTGGCTGGCAACGGCGGAAATCCTCCCGAAGACTATCGGCCTCTTGGGCGGATACAGTCTGACTTACGGCAGCCTCGCCGGCGTAATGATTGTCCTCATCTTCTTCTACATGGTGGGCCTTGGCGTCGTCATGGGTGCCGAGTTGAACGCGGCGCTGGCGGAAGCCGGGCCGACGGCGCTAAAGGGCGAAATCTATTCGGGTCCGTACACGGATCAGCTGGAGGTTGAGGAGCCTCAGCCGGGAGAGGATGTAGAGCTCATGCCTGAGAAAGAGGGACCGCAGCTTTGAGCGGATTGATGAAGGGCAAGAGGGGCCTGATCATGGGCCTTGCGAACGATCGGTCGCTCGCCTGGGGCATTGCGCGGTCCCTGGGCCAACAAGGAGCGGAACTGGCTTTCTCCTATCAGGGCGAAGCCCTCGAAAAGCGCGTCAGGCCACTTGCGGAAGAGCTCGGCTCGGACCTGCTCATCGATTGCGACGTCTCCGATATGAAGGCGCTGGACGCGGCCTTCGCGGATCTTAAGGGCCGGTGGGATGGATTGGACTTCCTCGTCCACGCGATCGGCTTTTCGGACAAGAATGAACTTCGCGGGAAGTTCGTCGACACGAGCATGGACAATTTCCTGCTGACGATGAACGTGTCGGTCTACAGCTTCATTTCGGTCGCGCAGCGCGCTCGCGCTATGATGAAGCCGGGCGGCTCGCTTCTGACCTTGACCTATTACGGGGCCGAAAAGGTCATCCCCCACTATAACGTGATGGGGGTCGCGAAGGCCGCGCTCGAGACGAGCGTGAAATATCTTGCGGCCGATCTCGGTCCGGAGGGTATCCGCGTGAACGCCATCTCCGCCGGCCCGATCAAAACTCTGGCCGCGAGCGGCATCGGCGATTTCCGCTACATCATGAAGTGGAACGAATATAACGCGCCCCTCCGTCGCAACGTGACCATCGAGGACGTCGGCGGAGCAGGGCTTTATCTGCTGAGCGATCTCTCGTCCGGTGTCACGGGCGAGATCCACCATGTCGATGCCGGTTATAATGTCGTCGGAATGAAAGCCGAGGACGCGCCGGATATAGCGACGGTGTGAGCGCCAAGTCCGCCAACGACTTCGACAATATTCTCAGCGCTTCCGAGCGCTGGATGAGGGCTTGGCAGGCGCAGGACAGAGCGGCGCTTGAAAAGGTCCTCGCGCCCGACTTCACGCTCGTCGTGGCCACTGCCCCTCACTACCATTTCGACCGCGAAAACTGGATCGACCTCGCGGTCGGACCGTACCGCTGCAGTCGCCTCCTCTATGAGAATGTCCAATTCCACAGATTGAGCGCCGACATCATCGCCATGTCGGCAATTGCCGACCAGGATGCCGCCCTCGGCAGGGAAGATCGTTCCGGCCGGTTCTTTGTTACCGATTTGTGGAAGAAGAACGGCTCGTCCTGGCAAATCAGCGCTCGTTATTCGTCGCCCCCGGCAGAAATGGACCGGACCGTCACGGTCATGATCGGCCCGGAACTAGAGCAATGACCATCGCTCGAAATGTCGAAGTTTCGGGCCGGGTGCAGGGTGTTTTCTTTCGCGCCTGGACCGTGGAGCAGGCTGAGCGCCTGAAGGTTAACGGCTGGGTACGAAATTGCGCGGATGGTTCAGTCGAGGCGCATCTCGAAGGCGAGGAGCCCGCTGTGAATTGGCTCATCGACCTGATCGGCGATGGTCCGCCGAGCGCGCGTGTGGCGAAGGTGTTCGTGCGAGATGCCAACGTCGAGGGCGCGAAGAGGTTCGAAGTGCGCCGCTAGCCGGCGAAAGGATCGCGGACCAGGATTGTATCGTCGCGCTCGGGTGAGGTGCTCACGAGCGCCACCGGACAGCGGATCAATTCCTCGACACGCCGGACATATTTGATCGCCCGTGCCGGAAGGTCCGCCCAGCTCCGCGCGCCACGAGTTGAGTCGGTCCAGCCGTCGATTTCCTCGTAGACTGGCTCAACGCGGGCCTGGTCTTGGGCGTGTGGCGGAAGGTAGTCGAATTTCTTTCCGTCGATTTTGTAGCCGTTGCAGATCTTCACTGTCTCGAAGCCATCGAGCACGTCTAGCTTGGTTAGGGCCACGCCGGTTACTCCGCTAACGGCGACGGACTGACGAACGAGGACGGCGTCGAACCAGCCGCAACGGCGGCGGCGGCCTGTTACCGTGCCGAACTCGTGACCGCGCTCGCCCAACCGTTGGCCGACCTCATCTTCCAGCTCGGTGGGGAAGGGACCCGATCCGACGCGGGTCGTGTACGCCTTGACGATCCCAAGAACGAAACCGGCAGCAGAGGGTCCCATGCCGCTTCCAGGGCCGGTGGCTCCGGCCACGGTGTTGGAAGAGGTCACGAACGGATAGGTGCCGTGGTCGACGTCGAGCAGGACGCCCTGCGCACCTTCGAACAGGATTCGCTTGCCGCGCCGGAACGCAGCGTCGAGGTCGCGCCACACCGGCTTTGCGAACGGCAGGACGAACTCCGCAATCTCTGCCAGGTCATTGCGCAGGCGCTCACGGTCGACTGGCGGCTCGCCGAACCCGGCGCGAAGCGCGTCATGATGCGCACAGAGGCGATCGAGTAGAGGATCGAGCTCTCCCAGGTGCGCGAGGTCGCAAACGCGGATGGCCCGGCGGCCGACCTTGTCCTCATAAGCAGGGCCGATTCCGCGGCGAGTCGTTCCGATCTTGCCGGCGCCGCTTGCGTCCTCCCGCAGCGCATCGAGATCGCGGTGGATCGGAAGGATCAATGGACATGTCTCGGCGAGCATCAGGATTTCAGGCGTCACCTTCACGCCCTGACCCTGAATTCGCTCGACCTCAGACTTCAGCGCCCATGGATCAAGCACGACGCCATTGCCAATGACGGACGGTGTGCCGGTCACGATCCCGGAGGGAAGAAGCGACAGCTTGTACGTCTCGCCGTCCACGACCAGCGTATGACCGGCATTATGGCCGCCTTGAAAGCGGACGACCATGTCCGCGCGGCTCGCAAGCCAGTCGACGATCTTGCCTTTGCCCTCGTCGCCCCATTGCGCGCCGATGACCGTGACGTTGCCCAAAGCGAATCCTTTCCGGAGCCCGGGGGCTGTTAGGGGTCCGCCGTCAATGCGTCCAGCCGTTGGAACGCGTGCATGCCGGGTCCGTTCGGCAGTATGGTGACCCAGTCATGAAGCCGATGACCGAGCAACACCTCGCCATGTACCGGCGCCACATGGTCGAAGTGATCGATATGCACTTCGATCTGACGGAGGAGGAGATTGGGCGAAACGCTCCGCATCCTCAGCTCCGCCGAGCCTTGATCGACGTCCCGCGCCACCTGTTCGTACCGCAAAGCCTGATGCTCATGTCCTATCAGGACACGCCTCTGCCAATCGGCTTCGACAAGACTATCTCGCAACCGTTCATCGGTGCGCTGATGCTGGATCTTCTTCAAATCGAGCCCGGTGCGCGGATTCTCGAGGTTGGAACCGGGCTTGGTTACCAGGCGGCGATCATGGCAGACATGGGCGCGGACGTGTTCAGCGTTGAGGTCGTCGAAGAATTTGCGGAGGCGGCCAAGGAACGGTTTGCGGCGCTCGGATATGAGATCGAGGTACGTGTCGGTGACGGCTCGCGGGGCTGGGCCGAACACGGCCCGTTCGACCGTATCATGGTGACCGCGGCCGCGGAGAAAGTCCCCGATGCCCTTCTCGACGAGCTGTCACCGGGCGGCCGCATCGTAATCCCCCTTGGCGGGAGCGAGATCCAGCAATTGAGCGTCGTCGACAAGGATTCCTCAGGTCAAACCGAAACACACGAAATCATGCCCGTGCGTTTCACACAGCTTGAACTGGCGGTCTGACGCTCAGAACGTAAGCGGGACGGCCTTCAATACCCCGGGCAGAGTTCGAAGCGCGTCAGTGAGCTGAGGCGTGATCGGATCGTCGACAGCGACCAGCGCAACGGCTTCGCCACCCGCCTTGCGACGACCGAGGTTGAAAGTGGCGATATTGACGCCCGCTTCGCCCAGGGTCGTTCCCAGCGATCCGATGAAGCCAGGTGCATCCGTATTGACGATGTAGATCATCTTCGGCGTCAGTTCGGCTTCGACCGCCACTCCGAAGATGTCGACCAGTCTCGGAGCGCTGTTTCCGAATAGGGTACCGGCTACGCGCCTGTCGCCATCCGGCGTTCCGACGGTCACGGCGATGAGGGTGTGATAGTCGCCTTCGCGATCATGCCGGACCTCGCGCACGTCGAGCCCGCGCTCCTTCGCGAAGACCGGTGCGTTCACCATGTTCACCGTGTCGGAATAGGTGCCCATGAGGCCGGCGAGGACAGCGCCTGTGATTGGCTTGATATTGAGCTCGGCCGCCGCGCCTTCGACCTCTATGGCAACGGACCGGATATCCGCCCCGGCGACTTGACCGACAAGACGTCCAAGCTTCTCGGCCAAGGCCATGTACGGCTTCAACCGCGGCGCTTCTTCGGCCGAAAGCGATGGCATGTTCACGGCGTTCGTGATCCCGCCGAGAAGGAGGAAATCCGCCATCTGCTCCGCGATCTGGATCGCGACGTTGACCTGTGCTTCGTTGGTCGAAGCTCCAAGGTGCGGCGTGCAGATCAGGTTCGGCGTTCCGAAAAGCGGATTTTCCTTGGCTGGCTCCTGCACGAACACGTCCAGCGCAGCCCCTGCAACGTGGCCGCCTTCGAGGCCTTCCTTCAGAGCTTCCTCGTCGATCAGTCCGCCGCGAGCACAATTGACGATGCGCACGCCCTCTTTCGTCTTGGCCAAGGCTTCCCGGGACAGGATGCCACGGGTCTGGTCGGTCAGCGGAGTGTGAAGCGAGATGAAGTCCGAGCGCCTCAACAGATCGTCCAACTCGACCTTTTCGACGCCAAGCTCCAACGCGCGTTCCGGCGAAAGGAAGGGGTCGTAGGCAACCACCTTCATCTTCAGGCCGTGCGCCCGGTCGGCCACGATGGATCCGATGTTTCCGCAGCCGATCAGACCCAGCGTCTTGGCCGACAGCTCCACGCCCATGAAGCGGTTCTTCTCCCACTTGCCGGCTTGCGTTGACTGGTCCGCGGCAGGAATTTCTCGCGCCAGGGCGAAGATCATCGCAATGGCATGTTCGGCCGTTGTGATGGAATTGCCGAACGGCGTGTTCATGACGACGATGCCGCGAGCCGTAGCGGCGGGCACTTCGATTGTGTCCACGCCTATTCCTGCGCGACCGATAACCTTCAGCCGCGGAACGGCGGCATCCATCGCCGCCGCATTGACTCGCGTCGAGCTGCGAACGGCAAGGCCGTCGTAGTTGCCGATGATCGCGGCGAATTCCTCAGGCGTGAGGCCCGGCTTCTCATCAACCTCGATCCCTCTTTCGCGAAAGATCGCGGCCGCCTTCGGGTCCATCTTGTCCGCGATCAGAACGCGTACCGCCGTGCTCACTTTGTCGTCTCCCAGGCCCAGTCGAGCCAGGGCCCGAGTTCCTCAATGTCAGAAGTGTCCACCGTCGCCCCGCACCAGATGCGGATGCCGGGAGGTGCGTCGCGATAGGCGCCGATGTCATATGCGGCATGTTCGCTGTCGAGCAGCTTCACGATCGCCTTCTGCCGCGCCTTGTTCGCATCCTCATCGGAGCGATCGGCGAATTGCAGGCAAACCGACGTGTTCGAACGGATGGCCGGGTCTTTCGCGAGATGCTCGATCCAATCCGACCCCTGGACCCATCTATTCAAAGCGGCGGAATTGGCGTCTGCGCGAGCGACCAGAGCATTGAGGCCTCCGATCCGCTCCGCCCAGTCGACAGCAACGAGCCAGTCCTCGACAGCCAGCATCGACGGAGTGTTGATGGTCTCGCCCCTGAAGACGCCTTCGATAAGCGCTCCGCCTTTAGTCAGTCGGAAGATCTTCGGCAGCGGGCGACCGACCTGTGCCTGCTCGAGCCTTTCGACGGCCCGAGGAGACAGAACGAGCATCCCATGCCCGCCTTCTCCGCCAAGCGCCTTTTGCCAGCTGAAGGTGCCGACA
>Ga0070671_100000183_pt1 | contig 41872 bp, 31 predicted proteins | sample KBSS73metaG_FD_65341 | JGI IMG/M metagenome (GOLD analysis project Ga0070671, IMG submission 65341) | Switchgrass rhizosphere microbial communities from Kellogg Biological Station, Michigan, USA - KBS S7-3 metaG | ecosystem: Host-associated > Plants > Roots > Rhizosphere > Soil ...
TTGCGTCTGCGCCAGGTAACCGCCCGCCTGGACTCGCGGTTCGAGGAGCGCCTCGCGGAGCGTGCTCGTATCGCGGGAGAGCTTCACGACACGTTGCTGCAAGGGGTTCTCAGTGTCTCCATGCAGCTTCACCTCGCTTCAGATGCCATCTCGGCCGGCTCTTCGCCGGAAGGCCGACTCGGCGACGCCCGTGCCCTCATGGATCGCGTCATCGACGAGGCGCGAAGGAGCGTCCAGGGCCTCCGTAGCAGCAGCGCGGGACGATCATATGACCTAGAGCGCGCGCTCTCGCTGATTCCCGAGGAGCTCGGGGGAGCGAAAGGGGTCTCGTTCCGGGTCGTCGTCAATGGCCGGCCGCGGCCTTTGCGACCGGTCCTTCGGGAGGAGGTCTACCGGATCTGTCGAGAAAGCCTCTTGAACGCCTTCCGTCACTCCGGGGCCGGGAGCATCGAGGTCGAGATCAGCTACCTGGGGCGCGGGCTCACGGTCGTCATCAAGGACGACGGACGCGGAATCGATCCCGCCATCCTCCGTTCCGGACGCGAGGGTCACTGGGGCCTTCCCGGAATGCGAGAGCGCGCCGACCGCATCGGCGCGCGACTCACGCTGCGGAGTAGGGCGGGATCGGGCACGGAAGTCGAGCTCACCCTACCGGCCCGCGTCGCCTTCTCGGACCCCGCACCGGGGTCGCTCCGCCGACTTCTCAAGGCCGTTGTTCTGGGCCGCCAGCAAGGCCCGGGCGGAACCGAATCTTGATGCTCCTCCAGCCAGACGCCGCGCGGTAGTCCCTCAACATCGTGATGATCAGGCGGGCCGCAGAGGCCCGCCGGGCGGACTTTCGCGAATGGTCGCGAGATTTCGCCACTTCCAGACTGTCCTCAGATTACCTGGACATCGACTCGCATCGCTACAAGTCACTGGCGTCGCCATAATCCTCTTCAGCGGGCTCCTTCCATCGGGTGGCCTGGTATTTGCCTCTCTCCCTTGACGCCAAGCCTGCACACGCAGGATCCACTCGCTCGACAGTGTCGAGGGTCAATTGAGATGAGACAGCCGGATGGGAGCTCGCGCGCGACACGGAATCGAGTCGAAGTCCACGAGGGACCCAACGGCCCTGTCCTGGCGCTCTTCGGACCGTTCACCGTCGAGACGGCTGCCTCGGTGCGGCGCCAGATCCTGATGAAGCTGTCGGCCCGCGTCGTGACCGTGCTCGAGGTCGACGTGAGCGGCATCGAAGGGACCGATATGTCCGGCCTGGCCGTCCTCCATGAGCTTGGCCGGGGCAGGTTCACGCCGGGTGTGCTCCCCACACTGACCGGACTTCGGCGGCAGCTTCAAATGCTGATGCGAGCCTTCCCTTCTGAAGAGACCCTAGGCCTAGGCCGTCCGCCCGCTCATCGGATCAGCCTGCCTGACGAGGTCGGCCAGGCGACCCTGGCGATCGCCCACGACCTGGGCGAGCAAGTGGCCTTTCTCGGAGCCGTCCTGCAGGCGCTCGTGGCGGGTCTTCGCCGTCCGCGAACCCTACGCTGGCGCGAGATCGGGATCGTCTTCGAGAAAGCGGGGGTCGGCGCCCTTCCGATCGTGTCGCTGATCAGCTTTCTCACGGGCATCATCATCGCCTTCGAATCGGCGCAGCCGCTGGCGAGGTTCGGTGCGCAGATCTTCGTTGCCAATCTGATCGGAATCATGATGATCCGTGAGTTCGGGCCGATTTTCACCGCCATCATCCTGGCCGGCCGTTCGGGGTCGGCGTTCGCCGCCGAGATCGGCACCATGAAGGTGAACGAGGAGCTCAATGCGCTCGAGACGATGGGCCTGGATCCCGTGCGCTTTCTCGTCGTCCAGCGCGTGCTCGCGGGAACGGCGCTGATGCCTGTGCTGACGGCGTACTCCATGTTCATGGGCGTGTTCGGAGGCGTGGCGGTCATGCAGATGATCGGATTCCCGCCGGCACGGATCTGGACGCAGCTCTCCGGAGCCGTCGATCTCTCGGACCTGCTGGTGGGTATCTGCAAGTCGATCGTCTTCGGGAGTGTCGTATCGGCGCTCGGGTGTCTGCGCGGCATCCAGACCAAGTCGGGTCCGACCGCCGTAGGGGACTCCACCACGCGCGCCGTCGTGGCCGGCATTTTCATGATCATCGTGATCGACGCGCTGTTCGCCGTCGTAGCCTACGAGCTGAAGGTATGAGCTCCGAACCTGCCGTCATCTCCGTTCGCGACGTCACCATTGGGTACGCGCGCACCGTGATCCAGCACAGTCTGAGCTTCGACGTCCGTCGCGGTGAGGTCTTCATCATCCTGGGTACCTCCGGCAGCGGGAAGAGCTCATTGCTCAAGAGCATGATCGGCCTATACCCGCCCATTTCGGGGGAGATCCTCTTCGACGGGGAGAACATCGTCACGGCGATGGGGAAAGACCGGTTGCGGCTCCTTCGAAAATTCGGAGTCATGTACCAGAGCGGGGCGCTCTTCGGCGCGATGACCGTGCTCGAGAACGTGAGACTTCCTCTGGACGAGTTCACCGATCTCGACGCCGAAAACAAAGACCTCGTCGCCTTGGCGAAGCTGAACCAGGTCGGCCTCGTCAGTGCCGCTTGGAAGATGCCCTCGGAGCTCTCGGGCGGCATGCAGAAGCGGGCTGCCATCGCAAGGGCCATGGCACTGGACCCCGGCATCCTGTTCCTCGACGAGCCGTCCGCAGGGCTCGATCCCATCACTTCTGCGGGTCTCGACGCGTTGATCCGTGCTTTATCACGAGACATCGGAATCACATTCGTGGTCGTGACCCACGAATTGGCGAGTATCTACGCGATCGGAGACCGCTGCGTCATGCTCGATCCGGCGACGAAGACCATGATCGCGCAGGGGCCGCCCGCGGACTTGCGAGACGGATCCGACAACCCCCTGGTCCGTCAGTTCTTTCGGAGAGAAGCCGCATCGGCGGAAGGTAGGTGATCGAAAGTGGGTGGTCGGAATCCAGCGCAGTTCAAGATCGGACTCTTCGTGATCGGCGGCGCCGTAATCCTGGTATCCGCGCTCTTCCTGTTCGGTATCCGTAGCGCGATGGAGCCGACGCAGAAGTTCGAGACCTACATCACCGGCAAGGTGGAAGGACTCTCGAAAGGATCACCCGTCAAGATCCGCGGTGTCACGGTTGGAAGGGTCGACGAGATCGGATTCAGCTGGAAGCTCTACCAGGATTCCGACCCCCACTGCGTCGTTCTCCGGTGCGAGTTCGAGCAAAGGTTCAGTCCGGTGGCAGAGAAGGATTTCACATCGCAAGTTCACGTCCTGACGACCAAGGGGTTGCGGGCGGTCGTGCAAGCGCAGGGGATCACGGGCACGAGCATCGTTTCGCTCGAGGAGCTCGATCCGGCGAAGTACCCCCCTCTCGAAGTTCCCTGGCATCCCAAGTATCCCTACATTCCCTCCGCTCCCAGCCAGTTCGGTCAGATCCTCCAATCGATCGATCGCACGCTCGCCCACCTGGAGAAACTCGACCTGTCGAAGACCCTCGATACACTCAACCGCACCCTGGATACGGCAGACGTGACGATCAAGCACTTCGGCCAGTTCGATGTTGCCGGGATCTCGCGCAAGGTGGACATACTCGCCACGGACGCAACCACGACAGTCGGTGAAGTCCAGGGACTGGTCAAGGACATGCGAAGTACGCTGGATGCAATGCACCTCGCAGCGGTAGGAACCGACACCGACCGCGTCGTCAACGATCTCGGCTCGCGGCTCCAGACGCTGACGGACAAGCTCAACTCGATCGACGTGCATTCGTTGAATGACACGCTCGCGGACACGCGAGAGGCCGCGCGCAACCTGAACGACGCGATCGAGGCGCTCAAAGCTCATCCTTCCGGGTTCATCTTCGGTCAAGCACCACCGCCGGCGAACGGTCTGGAAGAGGAGAAGAAATGACCGGACGGGCTCGAGACTCCACGGTGTCGCCAGGACTGACTGCAGCTGTCCTCGCCGTCACGCTGTCTGCGACGGGCTGTCTGTCCAAGCCGATGCTGATCTCACACGTCTATACGATCGATCCGCCTCCCGCACGCGCCTCGGCGGCACCCGGAGGGGTGGTCCTGGCTCTGAAACGGGTGGACGTGGCGCCTCCTTATTCCGGAGAGTCCTTCATCTACCGAGCCGGGAATCACGCGATCGAGCGCGACCCTTACGCGAGATTCGCTTCGCCTCCGGGCTGGCTGCTGGCGACTGCGATTCGCGGCTATCTCGCGAACGCCGACTTCGTGCGCGATGTCGTCTCGATCGGCGAGAGTCTCCCAGCACAGGCAACGGTCGAAGTGAGCGTCAGCGAGATCGCAGGCGACCTCCGGGCCGACGGCCCTTCGGCCGTCCTCGCGCTCAGGTTTCGCGTCCTGTCGGGACCTCGGTCCCCCGACACGAATCCCGATCTCTTCCAGAAGACATACACGAAGAGCGTGCCGATTCCCCGGCGAGCCGCGAAGGAGGTCGTCGAGGGATGGAACAAGGGACTCGAAGAGATCATGGCTGAGTTCCTGGCCGATCTGAAGAGTGACCTAGTGCAGACGTCCATTCTTCAGTGATTCTCAGGTCGGTCAGCGTTTCGGCAGCTTCGGGCCGGGACTGCTTGTCGTCTCATGCACAGTCTCAGGCATGGGGACGGCGGTGCCCCTGGGAGCAACCTGAGTCCGGATTGCGGGGATCGCCTTCGCTGGAGCTTCCCCTCCTCTGGTTTGCGCCCGCGCGCATCGGTGCACACTTCATCGACATTCGGCCAAGAGGTGTAGATTGAGCCTCTCTTGGAGGGCTGGCGGTGAGGACTTGGCTACTAGCGAGGCGGAAACTAGTAGCCTGGTCATCCCACACTCCATCTCCGAGAAGACCGTCTACAGTCGCCTCGAGAATCTGGCGCAGATGCCGGGTACCGAGTGTCGGCTTCAGGCGGTATGCGGGCTCTTTCCGATCCGAGACGCTGGCTGCGGTTGCCGTCGTCTGGGTCTCGCTCGCCGTCTTCCCGGCGTTCGCCGTCGATCCCAACCAGCCATTCAACGGCTACATTCGCACGCACTTCACGACGGACGACGGGCTTGCTGGGAGCGTGGTGGACAACATCCAGCAAACTCCCGACGGCTTTCTGTGGCTGATCGTGAATGGCAATTATCTCACTCGCTTCGACGGCCGGCAGTTCCATGGGTTCGACGGAATCGTCGCCACTGCGCTCGCGGTGGGACCCAACGGAGACCTGTGGATCGGAACGAAAGCAGAGGGCCTCCGGCGGATGCCTTTGGACAGTCTGAATCGTTTCGACATATCCGCAGCAACCTCTTATGGTGGTGGCCCAGTCCCTGGCAACGAGATTCGATGCCTCCACTTCGGTCGCGATGGTGTGTTGTGGGTGGGCACCAGCCAGGGTCTCTTTCGCTTTGACGACGGTCGGCTCTCATCCGTCGGTCCACGGGTCGAGATCCATTCGATCGAGCAGGCGGAGAACGGACATCTCTTCCTCGGCACCGCGGCCGGCTTCATGGAATGGGACAAGACGCAAGTCGTGCCTGTTCGTGAGCTCGAAGCCCAGATTGGAACCACGCTCGATCACATTTTCCACGCCATGGAGGACAGCCACGGCAACGTCTGGTACTGCAGCGCGCAGGGAGTGGCGCGGCGGTCAGGCTCGCGATGGTTGAAGCCGCCGCCGTACGGTCCGGGAGGACACGACGCATTCCGTACCTATGAGGATGCGCAGGGCAACATCTGGGTAGCTGGGGCAGAAGGCTTGTTCAGAGCCAAGGCCACCGTCCTGGAGCTCGCGGTTCCCGGGATGGAGGTGCGAAGCCTGTACAGCGACCGCGATGGCACCCTCTGGGTCGGTACGAACGGAGACGGCCTGTATCGCTTCAAGGACCCTGTGGTCCGGATGTTCACCACCGCGGACGGCCTGCCCAACGACGTCATCATGACCGTTCTCGCGGCGCATGACGGCTCCATCTGGACTGGAGCCAACTGCGGCGGCCTGACCCGCTACGATGGCGCGCATTTCAAGACCTACAGTGAGAGGGACGGCCTGCTCAACAGTTGCGTCTGGGCGCTCGCGGAGGATGCGAATGACGATCTCTGGATCGGTACCTGGGGCGGCGGCGCCTTCCGTTTCCACGAGGGCCGCTTCACTCAGGTCCTTGCCGGTGAGGTCAGAAGCATCGTGGCGGCCAGGGACGGCTCGGTGTGGTTCGGGACGCAGAACGGGGTAGCCCGATTGAAGGACGGACGCATCCGCAACTACACGACGGCCGATGGCCTTTCAAAGGACACCACGGTCAAGGTCTTCGAGGATCGCAAAGGAAGGATCCTGGCAGGCAACTGGGGCGGTATCGATCGCTTCGTCGGCGATCGATTCGAGAACCTCTCTCGGGTTCCGAAGACGCTGGCTCGTCCGATGGGCGAGGATCGGTCGGGGGAGTTGTACATCCTGCTTTATGGTCAGCCGGTTGCGCTCCGAATCGAAGGGGACAGTGTCGATAACGTGCCGGAATTATTCGAGGAGTCAGGTCTGATCGAAACCGATTCGGGCGACCTGTGGTTCGCGGGGTTCGGCATCCGTAGAATACCGTCAGCCAGTCTTGCTCGGTCGCGTCCACGCGATGAGCCGCTCGACGACGAGCGCTTCGGCGCCCAGGACGGCCTGAAGGCAGAGGCCAGCGTCGGGGATCCCAACATGGCGCTTGGAGCCGACGGCACGATCTGGGTTGCCACTCCCCGCGGCCTTGCGATGTGCGATCCGCACCGGCTCCCCAGAAGGGCTGCCTTCCCGTTGATCTACACGACGGAAGTGACGGTCGGACGGGAGACCCGGCCCGCGCCTCGGGAGCTGGTGCTTCAACCCGGGGCCAGCCACGTCGAGGTCGGATTTGCCGCCGTGGAGATCTCCTCGCCGGAGAAGATCCGCATGCAGTTCAGGCTGGATGGAGTCGACCCGGAATGGCTCGACGCAGGGCCCAACCCTCGGGCGATCTACAGCAACATTCCGGCGGGAACGCACGCGCTTCGGATTCGCGCTTGCAATCGCCGTGGAGTCTGGGACCGCGCGGGCATTGCGTACCTCATCCGTCAACAGCCCCAGTTCTACCAGACGATCTGGTTCGCGGTCCTGGTCGCCGTGGCGGTCGTCTGCGTGGCCTGGACCTCCTTTCGGTTGCGTCTGCGCCAGGTAACCGCCCGCCTGGACTCGCGGTTCGAGGAGCGCCTCGCCGAGCGCATTCGGATTGCAGGAGAGCTTCACGACACGTTGCTGCAAGGGGTTCTCAGTGTCTCCATGCGGCTTCACCTCGCGTCAGATGCCATCCCTGCCGATTCTCCGGAGAGAGGCCGATTGGGAGAGGTCCGTGTCCTCTTGGATCGCGTCATTGACGATGCGCGAAATAGCGTCCGAGGTCTCCGTAGCAGCGGCGCGGGACGATCCCATGACCTGGCGAGCGCCCTCTCGCAGATTCCCGAGGAGCTCGGGGGAGCGAAAGAGGTCTCATTCCGGGTCGTCGTGAATGGCCGACCGCGGCCGTTGAGGCCGGTCTTGCGGGAGGAGGTCTACCGGATCTGCCGCGAGAGCCTCTTGAACGCCTTCCGTCACTCAGGGGCCGGGAGCATCGAGGTCGAGATCAGCTACCTCGGGCGCGGACTCACGGTCGTCATCAAGGACGACGGGCGCGGAATCGATCCCGCGATCCTCCGTTCCGGACGCGAGGGTCACTGGGGCCTTCCCGGAATGCGCGAGCGCGCCGACCGCATAGGCGCGCGACTCACGCTGCGGAGTCGGGGAGGATCGGGCACGGAAGTCGAGCTCACCTTGCCGGCCCGTGTCGCCTTCTCGGACCACAGGACCGGTTCGATTCGCCGGCTTCTCAAGGTTTTCTTTCTGAACCGCCGGCGAGGCCCAGGTGGATCCGGACCCTGATCGGCGCGCCCCTGCGGGGTCTGCTCGTCTGGATCGCCTCGGCACTGGATCGTCTCAGATCGAGCCGCGTCCGCGCAGTTCTTCGCGGCACGCGTTGCTGAACTCACGCAGAGGGTTCATCTTGTCGTTCTGGATGATCTCTCTGACATCGCGCAACGTTCTGTTGGGCGCGAGATAGGTTTCTACGATGGCTGCCACGACGTTGTCCGCTTCCTCGATGATCTTCGGTGACGACAGCACGCGCATCCTGCTGATCAGCGCGTAGACATTGACCAATTTCGAGACCTCCACGTGGTCGTGCTCGAACGCGTCCGCGTAAAGTCTCGACGACTCCTCGATGAAGTTCCTGTAGAGCTCTTCACGCCTGTTCAGGTCGCTGGCCCTCTGCTTCGCCCTGAATTGCACGTGCAGGTTGAGCCACGATGCGGTCAGGGACGTCAGACCGCCGATCGCCGACCCTGAGAGTGCTGCAAGCGCGGAAACGTATGCAAGCTCCAATCGCAACCCTTTCCGATCAGCCCCTGGGAAGTAGCATCAAGAGCCACAATGCCGGGAGATAGGCGATGGATGCCACGAGGAGGCGTCGCGCGGTCGTGGGCGACCTGCACAGCGAGAACCGGGCTCCGTAGTAAAGGAAACCGAGGCCGAGGAGGAACGCTCTGAGACCGAGGAACAAGCTCGGTTCGCCCATCAAGGCCGGGAAGAGACTCAACGGCAGAAGGAGGACGAGCGGCAATAGCGTCTGTAAGGTCACAAAACCGTCCCTCGCAGGTCCCGAAGGAAGCACGAGGTATCCCGCACGATCGTAATCGTCCCGGTACATCCAGGCGATCGCCATGAAGTGCGGAAACTGCCATAGGAAGAGGATCCCAAAGAGCGCCCAGGCTTCGGGGTCCAGGCGCCCCCGCACAGCCGACCAACCGATCAGCGGGGGCATCGCACCCGGAAGCGCGCCGATGAACGTGCAGAGCGGCGTCGCTCGCTTGGCGGGGGTGTAGAGGAACAGGTATCCGAGCAGCGTGAGAGTCGCCAACAGCGACGGTAGGATGCCCGTAGCCACGAGAAGGTACGCCACACCCATGAGCGAGAACAGCAATCCGGACAGGAGCGCGCGGCCTGGCTCGATGCGACCAGCCGCCACCGGTCGGCGCGCCGTGCGGTGCATACGGGCATCGAAGCGGCGCTCCACCCATTGGTTGAGCGTCGCGGCTCCGCTGGCTACGAGAAGGGTCCCGGCGATGGTGTGTAGGAGACGCACCCAGGGGAAGTCGGAGGGCCCCGTGCGCGCAGCGACGCAGAACGCGGTGGCAGTCGTCACGGCGATGAGGAGGTTGATGTCCGGCTTCGTCATCGCCCAGTAGTCGGCGAGGGCCGTGGCGCGTGCGACGTGGCCGCGCGGCACGAAGGCGGCTCCCGTCATCGCTAGGATGGGCTCGGTGGCCATTTCTAGGCGACCTTCCCGTTTCGCGCGAGCTGCGCATTCTCATGGCCGGGGAACACGAGTAGCTCGGTGGCGAGGAAGGTCCCTGCCACCAGGTAGATGATCGTGACAGCGGTCCACATCAGGGCTCCTGCAAACTGCTGGTCGGCGAGGACGGAGAGGGCGGAAGATCCTGATTCGAGGTACACGGGGTAGACGACCCGCTCCGAAAACACGAGGAAACCGGCCAGGATGTCGCACGGCAGCATGGCGAGGAACAGATAGAGGACCAGCGACCAGCTCGGCCCGGTCCTCATGCTCGGCCAGGGCTGGACGACAGGCCACCAGAAGAGCAGTCCCGTCGCCAGGAACGATGTGTGGGCGACCGCGTGCCAGGCCGCCGATTGCGAGGAGAGCGTCAGCGCCGCCGGTACATGCCATACCGCAAGCGTCACGGTGGCGGTTACCCAGCAGACGACCGGTTGCACGAGCGCCTTTCCGAGCTGCGGCACCGGAGCCCGCCGAAGCAGGCCCGTCGCCATCCGCACGAGCTCAGGCGGGAGACCGTGTGCCAACGACATCAGAGGCGCGCCAAGCAAGACCAGCGGCGAAGCCACGGACATGAGCAGCAGGTGCTGAACCATGTGGAGCGTCAGCATCGTCTCGTCGCCTGCGCTGATCGGCGAGGCAATCGTGATCCACGTCAACGCGAGCCCGGAGAGGAAGCAGACGCCTCGCCAGCCCGGAATGGCATTGGAGGAAAACCCGCGAAGCTGGAGCCATCCGCGCAGGTACACCAAAGCGACGAGGACGACGACGACGGTCAGCCCAATGGGGCATTCCCACGATCCCGATCCGTTGTGCATGTGCATGTGTGGAGCCATGGAGCGGACCCCTATCTCTGCGCGGCGCGACGGCTTTCATCGGCGGCGTCGAGCACGACGGCGCGTGACGCGTCGTGCGCGGGCGCCCGGCCCGCCGGGTGCAATGTGACGAGGAACCCGACGAGCGCCGTCGTCTCCGCCGGAGAGAGGTTCTTACCGTAGGCCGGCATGTTGCCGCCGCCCTGGATCACCTGGCGGATGAGCTGGTCCTGGGTGAGGCGCGACGCCACGTCGTCGAGCGCGGGACCTCGCTCGCCACCGGTGGTCCCCAGGGAGTGGCAGTTGCGACACTGCTTGACCTGGAAGACGAGCGCGCCCTGACGCTCGAGCGCGGTCGAAGCTTTCAGCAGCCGCTCCGGCACGGGATCGCCGCTCCAGGCGTCCATGCGCGGGCTCCAGGGAGCGACCTGGGCCATGCGCGTGAACGTGCCCAGGGTCACCGCGATCAGCAGGACGGTCACGACCGCGATCGGCCGCCGCCGCCAGCTCTTCTCTCCTTCCCCGGAAAGGAAAGGAAGGAGGAGCAGCGCGAAGATGCCGATGACGGGGGCCACGAGGAGCACCGGTGTCTCGAGCGACGGCGGGAGGAGCGACAGGAGAGCATAGAGCCACAGGAAGAAGTAATCCGGCTTCGGCGCGGTCTGGATGATCGTAGGGTCGGGCTGCCCCGTCGGCCCGAACGGGCCGAAGAAGTAGGCGCAACCCGCGACGGCTAGCAGCACGGCCGCGGCGAAGAAGACGTCCTTCCACACCGCGTAGGGCCAGAAAGGTGCGCCGTCGGCCTTCGTCAGCTTGTGGTACTCACCGAGGTAAGTTGCCCGCCGCACGACCCGCCCCGGCATCGGCCACTCGTTGATGCCGAGTGTGATCACCATGAGAAGGTGCAGGGCCACGAAGCCGATCATGATCCCCGGGATCAGGAACACGTGCAGGGCGAAGAAACGGGACAGCGTGGCGCCCGCGATGATCGGCCCGCCCAGCATGAGCTTGACGACGGCGGCACCGACGATGGGCGTGCGGCTCGCGATCGACGCGCCGATCCCGAGTCCCCAGTACGCGTCCTGGTCGAAGCGCAGGACCTGTCCGGTGAAGGCCATGCCCAGAGTCATCAAGAGGAGGCAGACGCCCAGGATCCAGGTCAGCTCGCGCGGGAACTTGAAGGCGCCGAAGAGGAAGACCTGCATCATGTGGATGAGAACGATCGCGACCATGAAGTTCGAGCCCCATCCGTGCAAGGCGCGGATGAACCAACCCAGCGCGATCTCGTGGTTCAGCGCCTGCAGGCTGCTCCAGGCCTCTCCGGCCGAGGGAACGTAGATCAGGGCGAGCAGGATCCCGGTCACGAACTGCAGGGCGAACACGACCATCGCGGCGCTGCCGAACACGTAGAACCAGCTCGCGGTGTTCCGCGGGATCGGATGCTCGACCGCCCCGCGGATGGGCGCGGCCAGCTGCAGGCGCGCGTCGAACCACGCGCCGATCCTCGCGATCATCATGCGCATGGCGGTCTTCCAGTCGCCAGGGCCGCCATCGCGCCCGGCGTCGGCAGCTCACCCGCCTCGATGGTCACAACGCCGTCCTGCACCTTGGAGCGATACTCGAAGAGCCCGCGCTCCGGCGGCCCGGAGGCGCGCGCGCCGTCGCGGTAGTACGCCCCCCCGTGGCACGGGCACATGAACAGGCCAGACTGCGGGAACCATCGGACCGGGCAGCCGAGGTGCGCGCAGTTGACGGCGAAGACCTGGAACTGGTCGCCGGCGATCCGCCGGACCCAGCAGGCCGTGTCGACCGTCTTGCCGTCGGTCGGCATCACGTAGGGGTTCTTGAACATGGCCAGCCGGGTCTCGCCTTCCGGGAACTTGCTGACCGGCCCGAGGGGAACCCAGGACAGGTATGCGCCGGCGCGCCCCCGCGTGATCGAGGAAAGGAGATATCGCCCCATGGGAACCGAGAGCGCGGCCGCCACGAGCGCGTTGATGAGGATCCCTATCCTCACGAGCATCCCGCGGCGAGTGATCGTCGTATCGTTGGCCATCGTCGACTCCTATCGCAGCTCGGCGTTCGAAGATGAAAGGGACGTCGGCCCGCTCGAGACGGAGTAGGGCTGTCCCGGGTTCTGCACACGCTGCGAGGCCAGCCAGGCCACGACGTCGGTGACCTCCTGCTCCGACATCGGCCGGCCGGGCAGGTATCCGCGCCAGTCCGGCGCCCCCAGATCGGGGCGGCCGGCGATGACGACCGTGCGCAGCCCCTGATCGCTGACCAGCGCGAGAAACGAGTTGTCGGTGATCGCGCTGCCCCTCGGGCCGCCCTCGCCGCGGGCGCCGTGACAGGAAGCGCAGTACGTCCCAAAAGCCGCTTTGCCTCGCTGCGCGTCGCCCACGGACTTCGCGGCACGAGAAGGCGGAATGACGCCGAGGGCTCCCGGTCGGCTCCAGGATCGGATCCCGCCCGTGATCACGGCGATCTGGACATCCGTGAGCATTCCGCCCGCGCTCTGAGCGAAGGCGGGCATCGCGGTTCCCGGCATGCCGCCGGCGATGACCCTGCTGATCGCAGTGCCGTCGGCGATCGCGAGGTACACGGGGTCGGCCAGTCCGATGGCGGCTCCGCCTCGCCCTTCGCGCCCGTGACACCCCGCGCAGTTGGCCGCGTACAGAACGCGGAACTCGACGACCTCGGTGGGGGCCAGCGCCTCCGAATCCTTGCCCGGCCGGCCCGGCGCCGGGCCGCAGGATACGAGCACCGCGAAGGCAGCCAGCGCAGCCACCGTCCTTCCCCAACGCGACGTCATGGCCGCCCCCCCTCGTTCCCTCGTGGAGGAATGATCCCGGGAGCCTCGACTCCGGCGCGGATGGCGAAGGAGATGTTCTCGCGCGTCGGCATGCGGGACTGCCGCACGACCACGAATCCGGCCACGATGCCGAAGGCGACCTGCGAGGCGATGAACCAGAACCAGTCGATACGGCTCTGCAGTACGGGATTCAGGAGCCCCAGGGTCGAGTACAGCGCTCCCGACCACAGGACGGGGGCGACCAGCCCCCCCAGGACGATCGGCCGCCTCGGGAACATGGGGAGCATCGCGCCGTAGAGGACGCCCACCAAGGTGGACGCGAGGCCGTGGAAGAGGACGGCGATCGCGAAGCTGTCGGCATGAAAGGCAACGAGCTCGCCAGGTCCGAGCTTCACGGACTGGGCGTAGACGACCGAAGCCAGCAGGTTGATCGGATACCAGAGGCTCCCGGCCTTCAGCACACCGTAGGCACAGGCCAGCACGGCCATGGCAACGCTCCCCGCCCATCCACCCTTCACTCCCGCGGAGATCGGGTAGGTGTGGACCGGCAGCCAGGCGCGTACCTGCTCGGCGGCGATGGGGAGCCGCTCGACCTCACGCCGGTCCGTGCTCACGCGGACCTCGTCGGGAACGACGGTCACGGTGATTTCGTGCGGTCGGGGAAGGACTTCGCGGAACCATCCCACGCAACCGGCCCCGGCGAGAACGACACCCAGGACGCTGACCGGCGCAGCGGTGAGCAGGCCCGCGAACATCAGCGTGACGCCGGCGGCAAGTACGATCGGCCACGCGGTCGGCGAGGGCAGCTCGATCTCGATGGCCGCGCGATCGCCCGGTCGGATCTGCGTCATGGAGTGCGGGGTTGCCATTGCCATCTCCTCAGCGGCCGATCACGTAGACGACCACGAACACGACGACCCAGACGATGTCCACGAAGTGCCAGTAGAGCGAGAGGGCGCCGATGCGCGGCGCGTGGTCGCGGCCGACGTACCCGACGATTGCGAACAGCGCGACGATCGCCATCAGGGTCAAGCCCACGATCACGTGGAACGCATGCAGGCCGACCAGCGAGTAGTAGGTGGTTCCGAACAGGTTCGTCGAGATCGTGAGCCCGTGCTCGTGGATCAGCCGGTGCCACTCCTGCCCCGTGCCGAACAGGAAGGCACCGCCGAGCACGATGGTCGACAGCCACAGGAAGACGAACGCGCCGCGCGCGCCACGCTCCAGAGCCTTGCTTGCGAGGTGGATCGTCAAGCTGCTCGAAAGCAGGCACACGGTGAAGAAGATGGGCGTCTCGAGCACTCCGCGCGGAGTCGGCCCGCTGAGGCTCTTGCCCACATAGAAGAGGTAGGCGACGACGAAGATCGTGAAGATCGCGGCCTCCGCGATGATCAGGCAGGCCATGCCGATCGTGCCGCGATACGGAAGCCGCCACTCCGCGGGCATCTCGGTCGCCGGAATCGCGATGGCGCTCATCTCTCGTCCCTCACTCGTAGCGGCTGTCCGGATCTTCGGGATGCTTGAGGTCCCAGAGCGGACGGCGACTGGCGACGGTCGGGATCGTCGCGAAGTTGTGGGCGGGCGGGGGCGAGCTGGTCGCCCACTCGAGCGTCCAGGCGTCCCAGGGATCGTCCCCGGCCGGCTCGCCCTTGAAGTACGACATGACGAGGTTCACCACGAAGATGAGGACGGCGAGGGCCTGGACGAACGCGCCGATCGAGACGATGAGGTTCAGCGTGTCCCAGCCGCGCCCGGGCTCGTAGGTATAGATGCGGCGGGGCATGCCCAGCAGCCCCGGGATGTGCATCACGTCGAAGCAGAGGTGGAAGCCGAGGACGAAGAGCCAGAAGTGCCATTTGCCGAGCGTCTCGTCCATCATCCGGCCCGTGACCTTCGGGTACCAGTAGTAGAAGGCACCGAAGAGGGCGAAGAGGATCCCCCCCACGATCACGTAGTGGAAATGCGCGACCACGAAGTAGGACAGGCTGAGCTGCCAGTCGAACGGGGCTGCCGCCATCATGATCCCTGTGAGGCCGGCGATCAGGAACTGGAACAGGAACGCGATGGCGAACAGCATCGGCGTCTTGAGCTGGATCCGCCCGCCCCACATGGTGCCGAGCCAGTTGAAGATCTTGATCCCGGTAGGGATGCCCACCGCCATGGTCGTGATGGCGAAGAAGCTGTTGGCGTAGGAGTTCATGCCCACCGTGAACATGTGATGGGCCCACACGCTCATGCTCACGAAGCCGATCGCGACCGAGGCCGCCACCATCACCGGGTACCCGAACATCGGCTTGCGCGAGAAGACGGGGATGATCTCGGAGATGAACGCGAAGCACGGAAGGATCAGTACGTAGACCTCCGGGTGCCCGAAGATCCAGAAGAAGTGCATCCAAAGGACGGCGGAGCCGCCGGCCTGCGTGTCGAAGAAGTGCCCGCCCAGGTAGCGGTCCACCAGCAGCATGAACTGGGCGGCCGTGAGGGGCGTGATCACGATGAGAAGCATCGCGGACATCACGAGGTTGAGCCACGCCAGCAGCGGCATGCGGCCCAAGTGCATGCCGGGACAGCGCATGCACAGGACGGTGGCGATGACGTTGACGGCGCTGCCGACGCTGCCAAACCCCGAGACGATCAGCGCGATCGTCCAGTAGTCCGAGCTGTGCCCGGGGGAGAAGGCTTTCAGCGCCAGCGGCGCATACGCCCACCAGCCCACGTCCGGCGCGTTGCCCGCGCCATAGAGTCCGCTGCCGCCCAGGAAGCTGAAGTAGAGGAGCAGGCCGCCGAACGCCGTCAGCCAGAAGCTGAAGGCGTTGAGCCGCGGGAACGCCATGTCCCGAGCGCCGATCATCAAGGGGACCAGGTAGTTCGAGAACCCGATCAGCACGGGCATGGCCACGAAAAAGATCATCGTGGTGCCGTGCATGGTGAACATGCGGTTGAAGACCTGGGGCGACACGAACTCGTTGTGCGGGAACATGAGCTGGACGCGGATGATCAGGGCTTCGCACCCCGCGATCACGATGAAGAGGAGCGCGTAGACGATGTAGAGGACGCCGATCCGCTTGTGGTCGACGGTGGTGACCCACTCGTGCAGGACCGAGGTCCAGGGCCGGCCCTCGACCACTGCGCCCGGAATGACGACCGCGTCCGTTGTCATCGCGTGTCTCCGCTCACCGCTATCGAAGCGATTGCATGTAAGCCACGAGCGCGTCCGCGTCGGCGCTTTGCAGCTTCATGGCCGGCATCAACGATCCGGGCTTGATCGAATCCGGATCCTCGATCCACCGGCGAAGGTTGTCCTTCGTGTTTTCGGCCGCGCCGGAGGCGATCGTGCTCCGGCTCATCAGGTGCGTGAGGTCGGGACCGAAGCGGCCGGTCGCCGCGGTCCCGCTGACGGCGTGACAGTTGATGCACGCCGTCGTCTCGAAGACGCGTCGGCCCGCCGCGGCCTGCGCGTCGCGGGTCGCGGGCTGCTGCTGCGCGCGCACCCATGCGTCGAAGTCCGCGTCGCTGTCCACGATGACGCGCAGGAGCATCTTGCCGTGCTGCGCCCCGCAGTACTGCGCGCACTGGCCGAGGAACAGCCCCGTGCGGTGCGGATCCATCCACGTCTGGTTCATGCGGTTCGGAATCAGGTCGGTCTTCCCTGCCAGCTCGGGGATCCAGAAGCTGTGGTCGGTATCGGCGGAAAGCAGCCTCAGGAACGTGGGCCGCGGACGCACCGGATCGCTCACGGGGATGTGCAGCTCGTTCGCGGTGACGATTCCCAGCGCGGGGTAGCGGAACTCCCACCAGAATTGATGGCCGATCACCGTGACATCCAGCGCGTCCGGCGGCCGAGGCGCGTCCTGCACGGCATGGATCACGCGCGCCGTGGCCAGGAACAGAACGAGCACGATGAGGCAGGGGATGATCGTCCAGGCCAGCTCGATCTGCGTACTGCCGTAGACCTGCGGCGGCTCGCGGTCCGCGTTCGCCCCCGTCCGGCGGAAGCGGGCGATCGCGGTGGCGAGCAGGCTGAAGACGATCACGAAGATCACGCCGGTGACCGCGAGGACGAACATCGCGAGATCGAACAATGTTTTCGCGTGGCCGGAGGCCGGGGCGAAGATGCTCGGGATGTGCCCGCCGCCAGGTAGCGGCACCGTCGCGCCGGTCATCGCCAGCATCCAGGCCGAGAAGGCGAGCACCGGCACCGCACCGATGGCGATCAGGCCGAGAAATGTAAGGGTTCCGGAGCGCGGCTCCGTGTCGCGCTTGGTCGTCCCACCTACTTCCGCGTGAGGCACGCCAGCCGGCGCTACTACGGCACCCTGCCGAGGTCCGCTTTGGGGGACCGGCGCCCCGGACGCGCCGCCGTCTCCCTGGAAGAAGTCACTGGGAGTCACTCCCGTGATCAGGCGCGCTCCGCGCCCGAAGGTCAGGTCCTGGATCAACCACTGGATGAAGACGAGGGCGCGCATCTCGAACTGCGCGAGGTACACGAGGTGGATGAACGCCCAGATGAACCAAGCGGGAAATCCCCACACGGCCACGCCGAAAACGTTCGCAACCGCCCTCCACCGCCCGATGACGGCCATTGTCCCCTTGTCGAAGTACTTGAAGGGGGACAGCGGCGGCTTCCCACGCACCTTGCGAACGACGTCCTTCGCGGCGTGGGTGCCTTGCTGCATCGCGACCTGGACCAGGCCAGGGAGCGGCTTGTTGCTCCGGGCGTCGATCGAGAGCGCCATGTCGCCGGCGACGTAGATGTCCGGATAGCCGGGGATCGTAAGATCGGGTCCGACCTTGATGCGGCCGCCCTTGTCCGTCTCCGCCTGCGTTGCCTTGGCGAGCGTCCGCGCCAGCGGCGTCACCGTCACACCACCGCCCCAGATGACCGTGCGCGCGTCCAGGCGGACCGGGCCGTCCGGACCCTGGTACGTCAGGCCTTCCTTGTCGACGTCCTTCACCATCACGCCGGTCCGGATCTGAACGCCGAGGCGGGCCAGCGATTGCGACGCCTTGCGCGACAGTTTCTCCGGGAAGGGCGGCAGCACGCGCGGCGCTCCGTCCATCAGGATGATCTGCGCTTCCTCGGGGCGGATGGATCGAAAGTCGTGCTTCAGCGTCTCGCGCGCGATCTGCGCGATCGCGCCGGCCATCTCGACGCCTGTGGGGCCCGCGCCCACGATGACGAAGGTGAGCCATGCGCGCCGGCGCTCGGGGTCGGAGATCCGCTCCGCGACCTCGAACGCGTAGAAGATCTTGTGTCTGACGCCGGTGGCCTCCTCCACACTCTTGAGGCTCGGAGCCCACTCGCGCCAATCGTCGTGGCCGAAGTACGAGGTCTGCGAGCCCGTGGCGACGATCAGCGAGTCGTATTCCAGCCGCGCTCCGTCCGCGAGGAGGACGGTCTTGGACGTGGGATCGATGTCCACGACGTCGCCCAGCAGGACGCGCGTGTTTACCTGGCGGCTGAGCACGCTCCGCAGCGGCGCGGCGATCTCACCCGGCGACAGCGAGCCGGTCGCCACTTGATAGAGGAGCGGCTGGAACAGGTGGAAATTGCGCTTGTCGATGAGCGTCACGTCCACAGGCGCCCTCTTGAGCGCCTGCGCGGCACGAAGCCCTCCGAATCCGCCGCCGATGATGATCACCCTTGGCCTGTGGCTCATCTCTCCACCTCGCCGTCGTCATTGAGCAAGGCCCGGGCCAGCGCCAAGACCTTGTGATCCGCGGCTTCGTCAGGCCCTCGCTTCCGGGGGTTCGCACGGCGATTGCGAAATCTCGCACGCTCCCCGCCTCCCCGGCGCGGCGATCCGGCGAGTGCCTCGACGACAAAGTGGTTGAACCGGCTTGGACATCCGGTTCCCGGCTCCTGGCAGGGTCCACCCTGGCCCCGTCCTTGCGTTAGGAGCCCGGCGGTATCGCTATGCACCTGACGAAACGCGCGCTGACGTGGCATTTCGGGTTGAGCGTCCTGCTTCTCGCCCCCGCGGGTACGAGCAGAGCGGCCGACCGCATCGAAGAGGAGGTGTCGCCGGCGGCGAGCGTGCCGTGGCGCGTGCCGGACCTTGCCGCCTACACGAACGCCCTCCGCGCTGCCGAGGCGACACCCATCGATCCCCAGAAGCGGTACGACCTCACGGAGCTGGTCGATCTCGCCGAGCAGCTCAATCCCGAGACGCGCGTGGCCTGGGAGCAGGCGCGGCAGGCCGCGATCGCGGTCGGCCTCGTGCAGAGCGAGTACGCCCCCGTCCTGTCGCTGAACGCGCTGGGCGGATATCACAGCGAGGCGTCGCCCGCGCCGAAGGACGTTGCGCCGAGCGGCTTCCTGCGCGTGGACCTCGAGCGGGCCCGTCCTACGTTGAATCTGGAGTGGCTCCTCCTCGATTTCGGGCGTCGAGGCAGTACGCTCGACGCGGCCCGGCAGCGCCTGCTCGTTGCGAATCTCGGCTTCAACCGCAAGCACCAGGAGATCGTCTACCGCGTGCGGCTCGCGTTCGTCGGGCTGACCAACCAGAAAGCGAAGATCGCGGTGGCCCAGAGCGCGGTCGAGTCCGCACGTGCCGTGCGCGAGGCGGCGGAGAGTCGTCTGCGGAACGGCCTGGCCACGCTGCCGGAGGTCGCCCTCGCCCGGCAGCAGGAGGCGCAGGCGGCGTTCGACCTCGAGGACGTACAGTCCCGCGAGCGGGACGCGCAGGTCCGGCTGGCCGACAGCATCGGTCTACCGCCGACCACGCCGATCCAGGTCTCCGACATCTCCACGCTCCCGGCGCCCGCTGTGCTCGAAGGCTCGATCGATAGTGTCATCGACCGCGCGTTCGAGCAGCGACCGGACCTCATCGCGCGTGTGGCCGCGCTCCGCGCCAAAGAGGCCGAGGTGCACCAGGCGCGCGCCGCGTACTACCCGACCCTCTCCCTGGTCGCAGACTACGGCGTCGGGCTGGGGCGCGTCCAGGTCACGGGCGGCAATCAGGAGGACGGGTGGCTGACTGCGAACGAGCCGGGCTACGGCGTGGGACTTCTGTTGCGGTGGAACCTCTTCAACGGCGGGGCCACGCGGCGCCGAGTGGAGCTGGCGGAATCGGAGCGCCGCGCTGCCGAGAGCGAGATGACGGCGGCCCGAGACGACGCGGTCAGAGACGTGTGGACGGCCTACACGAACGCCAAGCTCGCAGTACGGCGGCTGGACACAGCCGCGGCCCTGGTGGAGGCCTCGCAGAAGTCCTACGACGCCACCCTGGGATCCTACCAACAGGGGCTCGAGACGCTCACCAATCTGCTGGTGGCCCGGCGCGAGCTGAGTCAAGCGCGCTTCGTGGAGCTCGACACGAGGCTCCAGCTCTTCGATGCGTCCGCCGCTCTCGCGTTCAGCACGGGCGAGGCCCCTCCCCGCGCCGGCAGCGCGGCGGCCGTCAAGTGAGGCATGACCATGGGACCGCAGATCAACGTCGTCGGCTCCTTGTTCCCGTCGTGGATGCTGTGCGCGACGATCGGGATATTCGTCACCCTGGTCACGCGAAGCGTCCTGGTCCGCGCCAAGATCGATCCGTACGTCAGCCCTCGGCCGCTCGTATACGCGAGCCATGCCGTCCTCGTCATGCTCGTGCTCTGGGTGGCGCTCTTCAGGGGGTGATCCATGACTGACCATCAGCCCGTCGTCGGCAGCAGTGGCGGCGCACGCCGCGTCATCGGGCGCGTGATCAGCGTCGCATCCATCGCCGCCGTCGCAATCGCGATCGCGGTCGCGCTGCGGCAGTGGTCGACCCGGCCGCAGACGGACGACGCGACGGTCCGCGCGAACTTCGTCGGCATCGCGCCGCAGGTGAGCGGCCAAATCGTCGAGCTGAGCATCCACGACAATCAGCAGGTGAACAAGGGCGATCCGCTGTTCGTGATCGACCGTCGGCCGTACGAGATCGCACTGGAGCGCGTCCGAGCCACGCTGGCGCTCACGCGCTCCGAGGTCGACGGCCTGAGGAACGGTGCCGCGACAGCCGCCGCGGGTGTCTCGAAGGCGCAGGCGCAGCTCAGCGCGTCCGCGGCGGAGGTTGTTCGTCTGGAGACACAGCTCCACAACGCGGATGACCACTTCAAACGACTGGAGGCGCTGCTTCCGCAGCAGTTCGTCACCATCGATCGCGTGGAGGAAGCCCGTACGCAGCGCGACACGACCGCGGCCGCGCTGGAAGCAACGCGCGCGCAGCACGAGGCCACGGAGGCGGCACTGAGCCAGGCGCGCACCGAGCGCACGCGCGCCGCGGACGCGGTGGGAGACAACGAGGGGTTCAACGCCCGGCTGGCCGCCGCAGAGGCTGCTGTGCACTCTGCGGAGCTAGACCTTGGTTACTGCAGCGTCGTCGCGCCATTCTCGGGAAAGGTCGTCAACCTCAACATTTCGGAGGGCGCGTTCGCGCACACGGGCACCGAAGTCTTCATCCTGGTCGACACCCGCACCTGGTACGTCGTTGCCAACTTTCGCGAGACCCAGCTTCGCCACATCCCGGCCGGTGCGACGGCTGACCTCTATCTGCAGTCGGAGCCGGGCAAGCACTACCGCGGGACGGTCGTAGGGCTGGGCTGGGCCGTGCTGCCCGAGAACGGGACCAGCGTCATGGGCCTGCCGCACGTGGAGCGGTCGCTGGACTGGATCCGTCTCGCCGCGCGTTTTCCTGTGCGTATCCAGGTCGACGATCCGGACGACTCCTTCCGGCTGGGGGCCTCGGCTGTCGCGACCGTGCACGGCGCCCTTCGCGCGGACAGCCGGTGAGCCCTCGCACACTCCTGGAGTTCCTCCGGCGAGAGATGGTCCGCACCCCGGGGCGTGCGAGCGCCACGCTGCGTCTGACGCTCGCCTGCCTGGCCGCGACGGTCCCGGTGATGACGCATCACATCCCGCACGCGCTCATCGCGATGGTTGTCATGTACCTCGTGACGCAAGAGGACGTGGCAGCCACGGCACTCGGGTCCGTCCTGGGCGTGCTCGGCGCGACCTTAGGGCTCGGCCTCGCGCTGCTGGGCTGGCAGATCTCGATCGACACGCCCTGGCTCCGGATCGGCATCCTGACCGGGTTCCTCTTCGGCGGGTTGTTCCTCAAGCGCGCACTTACGCTCGGTGCGCTCGGCTCGGCCATCGGCCTCCCCGCGGCCCTGACGATGATCCTGCCCGACATCGCGCCGTCCAGCCCGGAAGTGCTCGTCGAGTTCGTGTTGTGGGTGTGGTGGTGCGTGGCGCTCGGCCTGGGGGTCAACGCGCTCGTGCAGCTGCTACTGTCGCCCGGGGATCCTTTCCTGCTGCTGCAACGCGAGCTGGACACGCGGCTGGCCGCGGTGGAGCAGACGCTGCGGCGCCTGTCCGGTTCCGCTGCCGGCGCGCCCGTCGCCTCGCTCAGCACGCTGACCATCGCCGGCATGACGCGCATGGCGGCACTCCTCAAGACCTCGGCGCTCGTGCACCCGTGGGCGCGGGAGCGCCGCGAGCCGCTGTCTGCGCTGGTCACGCTACTGGATCGGCTTGTGACGGAGGCGCGCGCGCTGGAGCTGCTCGTTCCGGCGTCCGGCGGGCAACTCGACGGGACGCGCCTGGTCCGAGCGGCCCACGCATGCCGGCGTCTGCGAGAAGCGTTCGAGGAGCAGCGCCGGCCGCGCCCCGACGAATGGGTGGCCCTTGTCGCGGATGAAGGAGAGCCCGCCTCTCCGCTGGCAGACATCGAGCGGACGCTCGACGCGATCGCGGTGGCGGTGCCAGGTGGTGCCATTCATCCCGCAGCGCGCCCGGGCCTGTTCGTTCCCGACGCGTTCGAGAACCGCGATTACGTACGCTTCGCGGTCAAGGGCACGCTGGCGGCGCTGATCTGCTATGCCTGCTTCGTCGGGTTCGATTATCCGCAAATCTACACGTCCGTCATCACCTGCTTCGTCGTTTCGCTCTCCACGATCGGCGCGAGCAACCAAAAGGGAATCCTCCGCTTCGGCGGTGCGGCCGTGGGCGGGCTCATGGGTCTGATTGCGCTCGTGTACCTGCTGCCGAACGTCGAGAGCATCGGCGGGTTCTGGCTCGTGTTCGGCGCGGGCACGGCGGTCGCCGCTTGGGTCAACTTCGGATCGCCGCGGATCTCGTATGGCGGCTACCAGACGGGGCTCGCGTTCTACAAGGCGGTGCTCCAGGGGTTCGGCATGGCCGCCAGCGCCACCGTGATCCGGGATCGCCTGATCGGCGTCTTCTTCGGTCTTCTCGTCTTCGGACTCGTCGAGCACACCCTGTGGCCCGTTCGCGCGGCGGACGTGCTGCGTGCACGCTTCGCGGAGATGCTGCACCTCCTGGCCGGCCTCGCGCGCGCGGGTGAAGGGCTGACGGCCCCCGAGATCGACGGCTGGCGGCTCCGGATCTCGCAGAAGGTGGAGGAGATCCAGGTCCTGATCGAGTCGTCGAAGTTCGAGCCCGACGCGCGGGACCTGGACGCGCTGCAGAAGGCGACCGGCGAGGCGCAGGTCGTCTTCCTTCTCCTGCTCTCGCTGGCGCGCCATGATCGGGTCGCCGAGTTGAACAGCGCCGTGGCCGGCAGACTCGAGACTGTCGCTGCACGCGTGGCCGGCGACAGTACAACGGCGGCAGCGGATCTGGAGGCTGCAGTCGTAGTACCTGAAATTGCGATCCAGCGCCTGAAGCCGACCGTGGCGGTGACCGTTGGTGATCACAGCTCGGCTGATCTCTACCGTGCGTTGGTCATCGCGCTCCGGCGCCTCTCGCCTCCGGCCCCCACTTCGGCGCCCGCGTTGGACGTGAGGCCGGCCACGGCCGTCGCGTTGCTTCACAGGTGAAGACAATGTCTACTGAGCGCGAACGCGCGCTGATGCCGATTCTGCTCGGACTCACGGTTGTGACCGGGCTCGTCGACGCGGCCAGCATCCTTGGCCTCGGCCGCGTGTTCACCGCGAACATGACCGGAAACATCGTCTTTCTCGGCTTCGCAGCGGCAGGAGCGCCCGGACACTCCTTCTTCAGGTCGAGCGCGGCGCTCGTGGCCTTCTTCTTGGGCGCCGTGGCGGGTGGACGCATTGGCCTACCTCTGGGCGTGGGCGCGGCGCGACGGCCCGTCTCGATGGCGCTCGGCTGCGAGGCGGCGTTGCTCCTTGCGGCGACAGGCGTCGCGCTCGGCTGCGGATCCGACCTGATCGAGCTCCCGGTGCGCCTCTACTCGGCCATCGTGCTCACCGGGGTGGCGATGGGGATCCGGAACGCGGTGATCCGCAAGCTGGCCATACCAGACCTGACGACCACCGTGCTGACACTGACGCTCACCGGCCTGGCGGCCGATTCTCCACTCGCGGGTTCCGATGGGCCGCGCAGGGGCAGACGGATCGCGTCGATCCTCTGCATGAGCGTGGGCGCCGCGGCTGGCGCCTGGCTGCTACGGCGGTCCGTCGCCCTCGTGCTGGGGGTGGCCTTTGCCGTCTCGGCATTCTGCACGCTTGCAGGCTGGAGGAGGCTCGCACGCGCCGAGGGCGAGCTTCAGGGGAAGACCTACGCCACGCAATCGGGATCAAGCGCATGGGAGGCGTGACATGATTCTAGTCACTGGAAGCACAGGTCTGATCGGAAGTGAGGTCGTCAGGCTGCTCTCGCAGGCGGGTATGCCGTCACGCGCGCTTGTCCGCAACCCGCTCCGGGAGCAAGGACTCCCGGACATCACCCCTGTCGTTGGTGATCTTGCGAAGCCGGAGACTCTGTCACCAGCGTTCGCGGGGACCACGAAACTCTTCCTGCTCACCGGCAACGTCGAAAACGCCTTGGCATTGCAACGAAACGCCATCGATGCGGCGCGGCGGGCAGGGGTCACTCACGTGGTGAAGCTCTCGGCATTCGGAGCCTCGCCACATTCGAATTCCCTGATCGGCCGGCTTCACTATCAAGTCGAGAGGGAGCTGCAGGAATCGGGGCTGGCATGGACGATGCTCCGGCCGCACCATTTCATGCAGAACCTCCTGAGCCAGGCGGACAACATCATCAACGAGGGCGTGGTCTACTCGTCCTCGGGCGAGGGCCGGATTCCGTTCGTCGACACACGCGACATAGCCGCAGTCGCCGCCGTCGCCCTGACCCGGTCCGGTCACGAGGGAAAGAAGTACGTCATCACGGGGAGCGAGGCACTGTCGTACCGCCAGGCGACGGAGATCCTTGGCCAGGCGATCGGTAGGCCGCTGCGTTTCATCGACGAGCCTTTCGACGAGGCGCGCGCGCGTCTCATCCGCGCCGGTCAGCCGGCGTGGCTGGTGGACAGCCTCCTCGCGATCGCGGCGTACCAGCGCGCAGGCGGACCGACCGAGACGATCACGAGCGTCGTCGCCGACCTGACCGGCAAGTCACCGCGACACTTTGCGGAGTTCGCTCGCGATTACGCCGCTGCGTTCCGGCGATCCGCCGGCTGATCTCGAGCGACGTCAGACTCCTGCGCTCAACTCACCGCGCGTCGCTGCCCGGCCCAGAAGCGCTCGCGCAGGACACGCTTGAGGATCTTTCCGGATCCGCTCTTGGGGAGATCCGTATCCGAGAGCTCGACGCGGCGCGGGACCTTGTAGCTGGCGAGAGAGCGCCGGCAGTGCGCGATCAGGTCCTCGACGGTCAGTGTGTGCCCCGGCTTGAGGACCACGCACGCCATCACCAGCTCGCCCCATTTGGGATCGGGGACCCCGAAAACGGCCGCCTCTCGCACGCCAGGGTGCGCGTACAGGACGGCTTCGACCTCTCCTGAGTAGACGTTCTCTCCGCCGGACACGATCATGTCCTTCAGCCGGTCCTGAATGTAGAGGTAGCCGTCGGCGTCCTGATAGCCGACGTCGCCGGTGCGGAACATCCCGTTGCGAAAGGCCGCGAGCGTGTCCTGGGGATCCTTCCAGTATTCGCCCATCACGTTCGCGCCGCGCGTCACGATCTCGCCCGAGTTGCCGGTCGCCAGCTCTTGTCCCCATTCGTCCACCACGCGCAAGTCGACGCCCGGGCATGGCCGGCCGCAGGACAGGAGCCGCGCCTCCGTATGCTCGTGGTCCTGGAGGCCGGTCAGGAAGCCCGTCTCGCTCAGCCCATAGACTTGCACGAGCTTGACGTGCGGCAGGACCTGCCGCGTGCGATGGACGAGCTCCGGGGCCATGGGCGACCCACCGTACCCGAGCACCTCGAGGCTGCCCAGGTCGTACGTGTTGAGGTCAGCGTACTGGGTCAGGAGGTTGATCATCGTCGGCACCAGAACGGTATGCGTCACGCGCTCGCGCTCTACCGTCGTGCAGAAGGACGCGGCGCTGAACTTCGGGATCGTCACCTGGGTCGCGCCGACCGCCGGCCCGGCGAACATCAGCGGGAAGTCCGCGATATGGAACATCGGCGCTGCGTGGAGGTACACGCCACGCTCCCGATAGGGCAACCAGTAGTTCACGTGGTCCACGTCCGCCATGGCGTTCGCGTGCGTGAGCGCGACGCCCTTGGGCCGGCCGGTCGTCCCGCTCGTGTAGACCAGCGCCAGCACCGCATTGGGGTCGTAGATGGGGACAGGAGGCGCATCACGCCCGACATCCAGAGGCTCCTGATCGAGGACGACCTTCCAGGGGACCGGCGCGGTCGGGTCCGGCATCGAGGAATGCCTGATCAACCCATGCGGAGCTGCGTCCGCGAGCACGCGGTCGATCTCGGTCGCGGACAACCGCGTGTTGAGCGGCACGCCGATTACGCCCAGCCAGCTGCACGCGTATATGAGCTCGATGTACTCGGGCTCGTTCGGAAGCAGGAGGGCCAGCCTGTCGCCTTTGCTCAAGCCTCGTCTGGATAGCAGCGCCGCGAGACCGGCGACGCGATCGTAGAGCTCGCGGAAGGTGGATTGCCCGTGGTCGGAAGCGAGGGCTGTCCGCTGCGCGTAGTAGCGCGCCGCCCGGTCCAGCGAGTGCCAGTGGATCATGGGCACCTTTCTTTGCGGCTGAGCACGCTCCGCAGCGGCGCGGCGATCTCCCCGGGCGAGGGCGAGCCGGTCCCACCGCCGATGAGGGTCACCCTTGGCCTGTTGCCGGTCTCTTGCATCTCACCGTCGTCGTTGAGCAAGCCCCGCGCCAGCGCTGAGTTCTCGTGATCCCCTGCCTCGTCAAGCAAACATTTCCGAGGGTTCGCACGGGGATTGCGAGATTTCGCACGCTCCGCCCTCCAGGGCGCGCCATGATCTTCGCTTCCGCTAGGCGCGCGCTCGGGCGGTGTTCTGGCGGATTCCGAGCACGCGGATTCTCGAGAACAGCGTGCTCCTCTTCAACCCGAGCAGCTCGGCGGCTCCGCCCGGCCCTGACACCCGTCCTCCGCTCCGCTCGAGCGCAGCCACGATGACATCTCGGTGGCGCTTCTCCATGGCCGCACGGGAGAGTATCGGAAGCGGGCTGGAGGCCGACAGTGGCGGTGCCGCCTCGGCCGCGGGCCGCGAATCGAATCGGAGCTGTCCATCGTGGGCCAGAATGATGGCGCGCTCGATCACGTTCTCCAGCTCCCGGATGTTCCCCGGCCAATCGCGAATCATGAGCTGGCGCAGGGCGACCTCGGTGAGTCGCGGCGGGGGCCGCCGGAGCCGGCGCGCGGCGGCCTGGATGAAGTGCTCGGCAAGCAGCGGGATGTCCTCTCGACGGTTGCGCAGCGGCGGGCTCTCGATCGGGAACACGTTGAGCCTGTAGAACAGGTCGGCGCGGAAGCGGCCCGCCTCGACCTCCGCTCCCAGGTCGTGGTTGGTCGCGGCGACGATCCGCACGTCGATCTTCCGTGACCGCGTCTCCCCTACGCGTTCGAACTCCTTATCCTGGAGCACGCGCAGTAGCTTGGGCTGCATCACCAGCGGGATCTCGCCGATTTCGTCGAGCATCAGGGTGCCTCCCGCCGCGGCCTCGAAGCGTCCGGTGCGATCGTTGGCAGCACCCGTGAAGGCGCCCCGGACGTATCCGAACAGCTCGCTCTCGAAGAGGCTTTCGGGGAGGGCCGCGCAGTTCACCCGCACCAGGGGACCCTTGCACCGCTGGCTCCGCTCGTGGATGGCGCGGGCGACCAGCTCCTTGCCGGTGCCGCTCTCGCCCGTGATCAGGACCGTGGCATCGGTGTCCGCCACCAGCTCGATCTGCTGCAGAACGGCCCGCAGCGCTTGGCTCTCCCCCACGATCCCGCCGATCCCTGTCGCGTACACCCGCGCCGGGTACCGCCGCGACACGGCGCGTCTCACCGCCGCCAACAGGTCGTGGTCATCGCAGGGCTTGGTGAGGAAGTCGAGCGCCCCCGCCTTCATGGCGCGCACGGACATGGGGACGTCCCCATACGCCGTCAGGAGGATGACGGGGACATCCTGGCCGGTTCGGACGAGCTCCTGGTGCAGCTCGAGGCCCGACATGCCGGGAAGGGCGAGGTCCACGATGAGGCAGGCCGGCGGCTCTTGCCGCGGCCGGCCGAGGAAGCTCTCTGCGGATTCGAACGAGTCCACCTGAAAGCCATCCTCCCGCATCAGGCCCTCGACCGACTCCCGGACCAGGAGATCATCGTCCACCACACAAACGAGAGAACCGGCTCCGTTGGTGCTCATGCCTCACCTCCGTCCGGGCCGAGGGGGCCCGGGTTTCAAACCTCCAGAGCCGCTCGGACGCTCCTCAGCAACACCTCGTGGTCGAACGGCTTGGCCAGGAAGTCGATCGCGCCCGCTCTCAGCGCTTGCATTCGCACTCGCTCCTCTCCGTGAGCGGTAATGAAGATGATGGGGATCCGGATCTGCTCCGCGTTGAGCCTGGCCTGCAGGTCGAGGCCCGACATGCCCGGCATGCGGATGTCTGTGATCAGGCATGAAGACTGGTGCTGCGCGCCCGAGCGCAGAAACTCCTCCCCGGACTCGAACGCTCGTACGGGAAATCCCGCCTCTTTCAGCACGCCTTGCAGGGCGCCGCGCATCAACTCGTCGTCGTCGACGATGGCGACGAACCTCGCTTCCTGGGTAACCATACAGGGAGTATTGGGCGACAGGTGTCCGGCCCGCAATTATCCTTTGGTTTGACGTGGCGCGGTCTCGACCCTGCCGGCCATCCTGACCAGCTCGGCGAGCGAGCCTGCCTGCATCTTCCTCATGACGCGGCCGCGATGGATCTTGACCGTGATCTCTCGCGTGCCGAGCTCCGCGGCGACCTGCTTGTTGAGCATCCCCGAGACGACGAGAGCCATGACCTCGCGCTCACGCGGCGTCAGAGTGGCGTAACGGTCCTTCAACTTCGACAGCTCGCGCAGCTGCTGCCTGGCGACCTGGTCGCGCTCGAGCGCCTGGTGGATCATATCTAGCAAGTGCTCGTCGTCGAACGGCTTGGTGAGGAACTCGAGCGCGCCGGACTTCATTGCCCTTACGGTCGTCGGTATGTCGCCGTGCGCGGTGATGAAGATGATCGGAATCGAGTTGCCGGAGCTCGTCAGCTCGCGCTGGAGGTCGAGACCGTCCATGCCTGGAAGCTGGAGGTCGAGCACGAGGCAGCTCGGTCCCTCTCCCCGCCCACGGCGAAGAAACTCCTTCGCCGTGGTGAAGGTTTCCACTGGCAAGCCCGCCGACTTCAACAGTTCGGCGATCGAAACCCGTACCTCGTCGTCATCGTCGACGACGAACACCGTGGGCGTTGGTCCCGAATTACTCATGACTCACACCATCGGCCACTATAGCCCCGCCGCGTGTCATCCGGTACAGGGCGACGGCCCTGAGGGTCGTCTTCTCGCCCCGCCAAGGTGTCGGGCGCCCGGACCCACCGCCCGGCTTGGCAATGCTTCATCGTCGCCTTTGCCCATGGTTGACCGTGATACTGCCCGGCCGTATGCTCCGCACACCGCGTTGCGATGTGAAAGGCGGCCCGCATGGAAGCACCAGCGGTGGATCTCTCTTCCAGCCCGCTCGAGGCGGTTCTCGACGACGGTGAGTTCGTCCTGTACAGAATTGCCCGCGCAGCAAACTCGACCCCGGCACGTTCCGCCCTCGTCGTGGTGCCGCGGTCCGATCATCCGCGACCGCAAGCCATTCGAATGCTCGAGAACGAACACTCGCTGCGGGACGAATTGGATCCGGCGTGGGCGATTCGGTCCCTTGCGCTGACGACTCGCGAGGGGCGGGCCGCACTCGTCCTCGAGGATCCGGGTGGCGAAATGCTCGCTCGGCGCGCCGGCACGCCGATGGAGGTCGGCGAGGCACTGCGCGTTGGCGCGGGTCTGGCGACCGCACTCCGCCACTTGCACGTACGTGGCCTGATCCACAAAGACATCAAACCAGCCAACGTGATGACCGACGCGACAACGGGGCAGGTATGGTTGCGGGGATTCGGCATTGCGTCGCGACTCCCGCGCGAGCGCCGACTGCCGGAGCCGCCGGAATTCATCGCCGGCACGCTGCCCTACATGGCGCCGGAGCAGACCGGCTGGATGAATCGGTCGATCGATGCGCGCAGCGACCTCTACGCGTTCGGCGTCGTGCTCTACGAGCTGTTGACCGGGAGTCTCCCGTTCACTGCGTGGGATCCGATGGCGTGGGTGCACGCCCACATCGCGGGGCGGCCGGTGCCGCCAGTCGAGCGGCGGCAAGACATACCGGATGTCGTCTCGGCCATCGTCATGAAGCTGCTTGCCAAGACCGCCGACGCCCGATACCAGACGGCGGCGGCGGTCGAGCGCGACCTGCGGCGTTGCCTCGCGCACTCCGACGCCGAAGAGCGGATCGACGCCTTCACACTGGCCGAAGACGACACGCCCGACCGGCTCGTCATTCCCGAACAACTGTACGGGCGCGCGAGAGAGATCGACACCCTACTCGGAGCGTTCGATCGCGTCGTGTCGAGAGGGACGCCGGAGCTGGTGCTCGTATCCGGGTATTCGGGCATTGGCAAATCGTCGGTCGTGAATGAGCTGCACAAGGTGCTGGTGCCGCCGCGTGGCCTCTTCGGGTCCGGCAAGTTCGATCAATACAAACGCGACGTCCCGTATTCGACGCTGGCGCAGGCGTTTCAGATCCTCGTTCGGTATCTTCTCGGCAAGAGCGACGCCGAGCTGAGTCGGTGGCGCAACGCTCTGGTGGAGGCGCTGGGCCCGAATGGGCCGCTCATGATCGACCTCGTCCCGGAGCTCACGCTCATCATCGGAGACCAGCCCCCGGTTCCTGAGCTCGCTCCCCAAGACGCGCGAAGGCGCTTCCAACTGGTGTTCCGACGGTTCATCGGCGTGTTCGCGCGGCAGGAACACCCACTGGTGCTCTTCCTCGACGACTTGCAATGGCTCGACGAGGCCACGCTCGATCTCCTCGAAGATCTGCTGACTCCACCCGGCGTGCCGCACCTGATGCTAATCGGCGCTTACCGGGACAACGAAGTCACTGCGGCCCATCCTCTGATGCGCAGGCTCGAAGCGATCCGGAGCTTGGGAACGAACGTGCAGGACATCACGCTTGCGCCTCTCGCCGCTGAAGCCACCGCACAGCTCATTACCGATGCGCTTCGCTGCGAGTCGGAGCGCGCCGCCCCGCTTGCCCAACTGGTGCAGGAAAGGACGGCCGGCAATCCTTTCTTCCTGGTTCAGTTTCTTCACACGCTCGTCGAAGATGGTTGGCTCGCGTTCGATCATGAGAAGGCACGATGGTCCTGGGACCTCGATCGTATCCGTGCGAAGAGGTACCGGGACAACGTCGTCGATCTGATGATAGGCAGGTTGAACCGCCTGCCGCTCGACACGCAGAAGGCGCTCGCGCAACTCGCCTGCCTCGGGATCATCGCCCCGGTCCGGATGCTTTCCCTGATCCTCGGGAAATCGGTCGAGGCGGTCGGTGCGGATCTCTGGGAGGCCGTTCGTCTGGAGCTGGTCGAGCGCCAGGAAGGCTCCTACCAGTTCGTCCACGATCGCGTTCAGGAAGCTGCGTATTCACTGATCCCCGAGGAGCTGCGCGCTGCGGCGCACCTTCGAATCGGAAGACTGCTCGCGGCCCACATCCCTCCCGAGCAGCGGGAGGAGGCGATCTTCGACATCGTCAATCACTTCAACCGTGGCGCGTCGTTGCTCGACTCAAGAGAAGAGCGAGAGCAGGTGGCCGAGCTCAATCTGCTGGCCGGAAAGCGCGCCAAGGCATCGGCGGCCTACGCGTCGGCGCTGAAGTATCTGGTCGCCGGTGCGGCGCTGTCGCCGGCAGACTCTTGGGAGCGCCAGCACGCGATGCGCTTCGAACTGGAGCTGCACCGCGCAGAATGCGAGTTCCTGACCGGGGCGCTCGCATGGTCCGAGGAGCGGTTGAAGCAGCTTTCGGTGCGCGCGGCAAACACGGTCGAACGAGCTCGCGTGGCGAGCCTGCGCGTGAATGTCTACACGACGCTCGATCAGAGCGAGCGCGCCGTTGATGTGTGCCTCGAATATCTGGCGCATCTGGGAGTCAAATGGCCGCCGCATCCGGCACACGAACAGGCATTGGACGAGTACCAGCGCATCTGGTCTCGGCTCGGCGCACGCAGGATCGAGGACCTGATCGACCTCCCGTTGATGAGCGACCCGGCAATGCTCGCAACGCTGGATGTCCTGAACGACGTCGTGCCGCCGGCCCTGTTCACCGACCGTAATCTGCTTTCGCTGGTGATCTGCCGGATGGTCAATCTTAGTCTCGAGCACGGCAACAGCGACGCATCGTGCTTCGCGTACGTGTTCCTCGGCATGATCTCCGGACCGCACTTCGACAGCTACGCGGGTGGGTTCGAGTTCGGCCGGCTCGGGTATGAGCTCACCGAAAAGCGTGGACTGCGTCGCTATCAGGCCCGAACCTATATGGCGTTCGGTAACTTCGTCATGCCATGGACGCGGCACGTTCGCACCGGCCGAGATCTGGTGCGCCGCGCGTTCGATATCGCGAACAGGGCCGGCGACCTCACGTTTGCCGCGTATAGCTGGAACAATCTGAACACGAACCTTCTCGCTGCTGGAGATGAGTTGGCCGGCACGCAAAGGGAGGCGGAACGTGGCCTCGAGTTTGCGCAGAAGGCGCGGTTCGGCCTCGTCATCGAGATCATCACCGCACAGCTCCAACTGATCCGGACGCTTCGTGACCTGACACCAACATTCGGATCGTTCGACGGTGAGCAGTTCGACGAACGCCGCTTCGAAGGCCACCTGGCCAGTCGGCGGAATCTCGCCCTGGCCGAATGCTGGTACTGGATTCGGAAGCTGCAGGCGCGGGTGCTGGCCGGGGACTATCGCTCGGCCGTCGATGCCGCGTCGAGGGCTCAACCGCTGCTCTGGACCTCGCCATCATTTTTCGAGACGGCGGAGTATGAATTCTTTGGCGGGCTCGCCCGGGCCGGATTCTGTAATTCCATCCCTTCCGAAGAGCAGCCTCAGCATCGGACCGCGCTGTCCGGCCATCACAAACAGCTCGAAATCTGGGCGAGACATTGTCCGGAGAATTTCGAAAGCCGTGCGGCCCTGATCGGCGCGGAGATCGGGCGCATCGACGGCCGCGTCGTCGATGCCGAGCAGCTCTACGAGCAGGCGATCCGGTCGGCACATGAACACGGTTTCGTCCAAAACGAGGGGCTCGCGTACGAGTTGGCTGCGCGATTCTACGCGGCGCGCGGCTTCGAGGACATCGCGCATCTTTATCTGCGGCGCGCCCGGGGCTGTTACGCACGATGGGGCGCCGACGGGAAGGTGCGCCAGCTGGACGAGCGGTACCCGCGCCTGAGGGAAGAGGAACCGGCCTACGACTCGCGCGCCACGATCGGCGATCCGGTCGAGCGGCTTGAGCTCGCGACTGTGTTGAGGGTCTCGCAAGCCGTCTCGGGCGAGATCGCGCTCGACAAGCTCGTCGACACCGTCTTGCGCACGGCGATCGAGCACGCGGGCGCCGACCGAGGCGTATTGATCGTGCCGCGGGGGGACGAGCTGCGGATTCAGGCGGAAGGGAGGACGACCGGCAGCGCCATCGCGGTCCGCGTCCTGGAAGTGCCCGTCAGCAGCACTACCGTGCCGGAGTCGGTCGTTCGATACGCCGCTCGGGTGCAAAGGAGTGTCTGTCTCGACGACGCTTCGACGCGAGGCGGATACGAGCACGACGACTACGTCCGCCGCGAGCATGCCCTCTCGATCCTGTGCCTACCGCTTCTGCAACGGGGCCAGTTGATGGCGCTGCTCTATCTCGAGAACAACCTCGCGGCTGGCGTGTTCACCCCCGCTCGAATGGCCGTCTTGAACGTGCTGTCATCGCAAGCGGCGATGTCGCTCGAGAAGACACGGTTGTATCGAGAGCTGCAGCAGCGCGAGGCGAAGATCCGGCGCCTGGTCGACGCCGACATCATCGGCATCTACTTCTGGGACTTCGATGGCCGCATTTTCGATGCCAACGACGCGTTCCTGGGCATGATCGGATATGACCGCGACGATCTCATCGCCGGCCGCATCCGCCACCCGGATCTGACGCCCCCGGAGTGGCACGAGCGCATTGCCGAGAGGATCCGTGAGCACGAGAGGGTCGGGCGACTGGAACCTTGGGAGAGGGAGTTCTTCCGCAAGGACGGCAGCCGCGTTCCCGTTCTGATCGGCGTGGCGACCTTCGAAGAGAACGGCAACCAGGGCGTGGCCTTCGTACTCGACCTGACCGAGCGCAAGCGGGCCGAGCAGCGCGTGCTCGCGCAACACCGCGCCACCCGGATATTGGCGGAGGCGGTCAAGGTCGAGGAAGCGATGCCCAAGATCCTCCAGGCCGTGTGCGAGTGCCTGGGATGGGATCTCGGCGCGTGGTGGCGCATCGACCGGGAAGCGGGCGTGCTCCGCTGCGCGGAGCTGTGGCGGTCACCCTCGGTCGAAGCCGCCGAGTTCGAGGCTGCCACGCGGGCACGCACGTTCCAGCCCGGAAGCGGGCTGCCGGGCCGTGTCTGGGCGAGCCGCGTGCCCGCCTGCATTCCGGATGTCGGCCAGGATCCGACTTTCCTCCGCGCGAGCATCGCTGCGCGCGAAGGGCTGCATTCGGCCTTCGCCTTTCCGATCCTCCTCGGCGGTGAGGTCCTGGGCGCCATCGATCTCGTCAGCCGTGAAATCCGCCAGCCTGATCAGGATCTGCTCGACCTGATGGCGACCCTCGGCAGCCAGATCGGTCAGTTCATCGAGCGCAAGCGTGCGGAGAGTGCGTTGCAGGTGGCAAGGACGGAGCTTGCTCACGTGACGCGGGTGACGACCGTGGGAGAGCTCACGGCCTCGATCGCGCACGAGGTGAAGCAGCCGATCACGGCCGCGGTAACGTCGGCCCAGACCGCGCTCCGTTGGCTCGAAGCCCAGCCCCCGGAACTGGAGGAGGTGCGGGAGGCGCTCTCTCGCATTGTCCGCGCGGGAAAGCGGGCCGGGGACGTCATCGGCCGGATCCGCGCGCTCGTCACGAAGGACCCGCCCCGAAAGGATTCAGTGGAGGTCAACGGCGCTATCCGCGAGGTCGTCGAGCTGACGCGTGGCGAGGCGGTTAAGAACGGCGTCTCGGTGCGGACGGACCTCTCGGAGGGATTGCCGCAGATCCAGGGAGACCGCGTCCAACTGCAACAGGTGATCCTCAATCTGATCATCAACGGAATCGAAGCGATGGCCGGGGCCGGCGAGGCATCGCGAGATTTGCTGATCAGTTCAAGGACAGACAGCACGGGAGGAGTGATCGTCGCAGTGGCAGATACCGGTCCGGGACTGCCTGCAGAAGCGCTAGAGCACGTGTTTGCGGCCTTCTACACCACCAAGCCGGGCGGCCTGGGACTGGGACTCTCGATCTGCCGCTCGATCATCGAGGCCCACGATGGACGGCTGTGGGTGAGCGCAAACGAGCCGCGCGGGGCGCTCTTTCAGGTCACTCTGCCTGCCCCGGACTGAAGGTCAGGCGGTTGCGGCCACGAGCGCGGCCGCGTCCTCGGCGCGCGGCTGCAGCAGGCGCCAGGCACGGAGGAGCACGAGCCCGCAGCTCCCCAGCACGGCCGCTCCCACGGCCACGTGCGCCGTCGTCGGCAGGACGGCTTTGCCCGTGAGGACCGTCGTCGCACCCAGCGCGATCTGAACGATCACGAGGACGACCACGACGGAGGCCATGCGACCGAGCGCCGCCATACCCGACCGGTGCGCGCGCACCGCGAGCACGACAACCACCGCAAGGACGGCCAGCGCGCCCACGCGGTGTGCAAAGTGGAGGACGACGGCTGCCTCGCTCAACGGCGGGATGACGCGGCCGAACGCGAGGGGGAAGTCCGGAATGGCCAGGCCGGCTCCGAGGTGTCGCATCGTGGCACCGAGGGTGAGCTGGACGAACACGACGGCGGTCGCGGCCAGCGCTGCGAGACGCACGCCGGCGCGATCGGGAACCCGATCGGTCGTCGCCCATTCGCCCGACGTGGTGTACGCGAGCGCGATCGTGACGCAGAAGAAGCACTGGGCCAGGCATGCGTGGGCGACCGACACGGGTGTGGGCAGCAGGAAGAGGACGGTCAGGCCGCCGAGCGTCCCTTGCGCGATCACCAGGGCGAGCGCGGTCCAGGCCAGACGTCGCACTCCCGGTCGGGGCTCGGTCGCCTGCGTCCAGATCGCGAGTACCAGCGTGAGAAAACCCACCGTCGCCGCGACCATGCGATGGCCGTGCTCGTAGAAGATGCCCCCGACCATCGGGGGCATCACCATGCCATACGAGAGCGGCCAGTCCGGAACGGCCAGGCCCGACCCGGTGCTCGTCACGAGCCCGCCCACGAACACCAGGATGAGCGTGCTCAGCGCGAGAAGGGTCGCGAAGCGGTGCCGTGCCGTCCCGCACGAAGACGACCTCAATCTGGTCATGTCCAACGCTCCAAAGAATTACCTCCCGACCAGCGCCGCCATGTGTGCCGGATACCGATCCCCTTGCACCTTGATCTCGTGAAGCGCCCCATCGATCTCGCGGAGGTCGTCCTCGGTCAGTTCGATAGCCGCCGCGCCGAGATTCTCCTGAAGGCGATGAGACTTGGTCGTGCCGGGGATCGGCACGATCCACGGCTTCTGCGCAAGTAGCCAGGCCAGTGCGATCTGCGCCGGCGTGGCCTTCTTTGCCGTCGCGATCGAAACAATCCGATCGACGAGCGCCTGGTTGGCCTTGCGGGCTTCGGGCGTGAAACGGGGGACGCTGTTGCGGAAATCGTTCTTGGCGAACGAGGTAGTCTCGTCGATCTTGCCCGTCAGGAATCCCCTGCCGAGCGGGCTGAAAGGCACGAATCCGATGCCCAGTTCCTCGCACGTCGGTAACGCTTCTGCTTCGGGCTCCCGCCACCACATCGAATACTCACTTTCGAGCGCGGTCACCGGTTGCACCGCGTGCGCACGCCGAATCGATTGCACGCCCGCTTCCGAGAGACCGAAATGTCCGACCTTGCCCTCCTGAATCAAGTCCTTGACCGTGCCGGCCACGTCCTCGATCGGCACGTTCGGGTCCACGCGATGCTGATAGAAGAGGTCGATGCGGTCGGTTCGGAGCCTCCTGAGCGATGCCTCGGCGACCTGCCGTATGTGCTCGGGCCGGCTGTCTAGGCCCGTCTCCGAATCCCCTTGCTTGATTCCAAACTTCGTTGCGATGACGACCCGGCCTCGGAAAGGAGCCAGGGCCTCGCCCACCAGCTCCTCGTTCGTGAAAGGCCCATAGGCCTCGGCGGTGTCGAAAAAGGTCACGCCACTCTCGAACGCTTTCCGGAGCAGGGCGATCGCGTTCTGCTTCTCGAGCGCGGGGCCGTAACTAACAGTCAATCCCATGCAGCCGAAGCCAACGGCAGACACTTCCAAGTCGCTGCGACCCAGCTTACGCTTCCTCACTTTTTCTCCCGCGAATGCAGCCGCGCCGCGGCTGCGTAAGGAGTGCCGGGCCGTCCCCCGCGGAGACAACCCGGCACCGCGATCAGGCATGAACCGGCTGAGCACGTATGCTGAGGAGCCCTACAAGCCGCTCGTTCTCGTCCTTCGCGAGCTGCTCCACCGACCGATCGCCGGCCTCGGCCAGTACGCCCTCCGTGACCTTCGCCTTCAGCTCGGCCGTGATCTGCGGGTTCCCGAGCATGCTGAGCAGCGGCGTCAGGCCGGCGAAGACGCCCTCGAAGAAGTGCTTGATCCCGCCCGCGCCGCCGGCGAGGTGGAACTGCAGGTTGGGTCCCATGATGCCCCAGCGCAACCCCGGTCCCCAGCTCACGGCGGCGTCGGCGTCGGCCACGCTCAGGACGTCCTGCTCGATCAGGTACAGGACCTCCTTGTAGAGCGCCACCTGAAGCCGGTTCGCGACGTGTCCGGGGATCTCCTTCTTGAGGAGAATGGGCTTCTTGCCGATCGAGGTGTAGAAAAGCCTGGCGCGCCCGATGTACTCGGGCGACGTCTTCGCGCCGCCCACGATCTCGACAAGAGGGATGAGGTGGGGCGGGTTGAAGGGGTGTCCGACCAGGACGCGCTCGGGGTGCTTACACTTGGCCTGCATGACGCTCGGCGTGATCCCCGACGAGCTCGAGGCGATGATCGAGTCCACCGGAGCCGCCTCGTCGATGTCGGCAAACAGCTTCATCTTGAAGTCCGGGCGCTCGGGCCCGTTCTCCTGGATGAGGTCGGCACCGGCGACGGCCTCGGCCAGGTTCGGGGTGAAGGTCAGGCGGTCGCGGGAAGCGCCCGGCGAGAGGCCGATGGAAGTCAGGTCGTTCCACGCCTCCTGGATGTACTTCCGGAGGTTGGCCTCGGCATTGGGCGCGGGATCGGTGGCCACAACGTCGAAGCCGCGCGCTAGATAGAGCGCGGCCCAGCTCGCACCGATGACTCCGGTGCCCACGATGGCGATGCGTCGAACAGGCTTGTCGTTGGACATGTCAGGTCTCCAATGAAATGCGCGTTACCGCGTCTCGAGATATGCGATGCCGGTGAGGTTGCCTTGCCCGATAAGCACCGTGTGCTTGTCCGATCCATCGAGCTTTGCCTCATAGACCGAGCCGGCGAAGTCGGTCATGAACATCCGGTCGCCCGGCACGTCCAGGGCGATCCCTATGCCCTCCATGAGGTGCGTGAACACGATCTCGGGCGTCTGGCCTGGCGCGTCGATGGAGACGCGGTTCACCGTGTTGCCGCGCGGCGGATCGCCGCGATCGGTCCAGTAGAGGATTCGGTTGTCGAGGTCCAGCTCCAGGTCGATCGGCTCCGGCAGGTGGTCGAACAACACCTCGATGTCCGTGCGATTGGCCGCGGTCTGGCCCTTCGGGATCTCGATGCCCGCGCGACGGAGACTACCCACTTCGCCGTTGTCGGGGCCCTTCTGTGTCCAGTAGATGTGCCCTCGCTTCGGATCGATCGTGATGCCGACGCACCAGCGCGTCTGGTCGCGCCGGTCGGCATCGCCAGTGCCGGTCTGGACGAGCGTCTCCACCCTAGAGCCGTCCAGGTTCGCGCGCATGACGCGCATGCCTTCGCGGTCGCACCAGTAGAGCTTGCCGTTCTCCTTGTCGAGGTGGAGCTGCTTCGGCGTCCACGTCACGCCCTGGGGGACGATGACGCGCCGGTTGCCGCCGTCGAGGTCCGCGCGCTCGATGCTCCCGTTGTCGAGGCTGGGATTGTTCATGTTGGTCCAGTAGATGTGCCCGGCGTCGGCGTCCACGACGACGCCGTCGGGCAGCGGAGCTCCGGTCACCAGGACGCGCTTGTCTGTTCCGTCGGGATTGACCGAGAAGACCTGACGTCCGCTGACGTCCAGGACGAAGAGACGGCCGCCGGCCGCGTCGCGCTTCGCCGCGCGTGTCGATGTGGAAGTCTGCGCTCGAGCCATGAATGCACCTCTCAGTTCTGAAGTTGAGGATCGTGGAGACAGTCGGCGAACACGCCGTCCATCGCCGCCAGGAAGCCGTCGAAGTCCAGCTCTGCGCGATGCCGCGCGAGCTCGGCGACCGTGATCATCACGAGGCCGTGCCGATTGCAGAACTGGATGAGATCGGGTACGCGGGCCATCGTGCCGTCCTCGTTGACGATCTCGCAGATGACACCCGCGGCCGAGAAACCGGCCAGACGCGCGAGGTCGACCGCGGCCTCGGTGTGGCCCCGCCGTTCGAGCACACCGCCCGCGCGGGCGCGCACGGGGAAGACGTGCCCCGGACGGGCGAGGTTCAACGGACGGCATCGCGGGTCGATGGCGGTGCGGATCGTGTGCGCGCGGTCGTGCGCGGAGATACCTGTGGTCACGCCGTGTCCTTTCGCATCGATGGAGACGGTGAACGCCGTGCCGCCCAGCGCCGAGTTGTCGGGCACCATCGACGGCAGATGCAGTGCATCGAGCCGCTGGCCTGTCAGGGCCAGGCACACGAGCCCTTTGCCATGCGTGGCCATGAAGTTGATCGCTTCCGGCGTCACCATCTCCGCGACCATCGTGAGGTCGCCTTCGTTCTCGCGCGCCTCGTCGTCCACCACGACGACCATGCGACCCGCCTTGAGCTCGGCCAGGGCTGTCTCGACGGTGGCGAAGGGACTGCTCGCCGGCGCGTCCACCGGTTGTCCGAGGCTAAGCGCGTGGCCCATTCGGTCCTTCTTCGCGCGCAGGTAGGGCAGCGAGTGGGCGGTGGGCTCGACCTCGCAGGGAACCTGCGCGACCACCTCGATGCCCGCCGCGGCCAGGGCGCGCGACTTGCGCGGATTGTTCGAGAGAAGGCGGACGCGTCGGACGAAGAGCCGGCGGAGGATCGCCGCGGGCAGCGCGAAGTCCCGCCCGTCCGCGACGAAGCCCAGGGCATGGTTGGCCTCGACGGTGTCGAGGCCGTCGTCCTGTAGGGCGTACGCCCGCAGCTTGGGCATCAATCCGATGCCGCGGCCCTCCTGGTACTCGTAGATCAGCACGCCACGCCCCTCGCCGGCGATCGCGCGCATGGCCAGATCGAGCTGGCCGCCGCAATCGCACCGCAGCGAGCCGAGGATTTCCCCGGTGAAGCACTGCGAATGGATGCGCACGAGTGGAGCGCCCGCAGCGGGATCGCCGAGAACCAGTGCGAGCGCAGTCTCGACGTGCTGGCTGCCGCCTACCGCGACATCGCGCTCGAAGCCGTAGGTCTGGAACATGCCCCATCGGGTGGGCAGGCGGGTGGACACGACCCGTCGGACCCTGCCCTCCCGCTTCGCCCGTGAAAGTGCCGTCGCCATGTGCGTGACCTCGCCTTGGACCCTGGTTTACGCGAGGGAAGCCTTCTTCGCCGTGGGGACCGCCCCGCTCGCGTGCAAGCGCTCGGCCGCGGGCGCGTCGAAGCCCAGCTCGGCCAGGATCTCGTCGCTGTGCTCGCCGATCTCCGGAGCGCGCCTGGCCGGCACCTTGGCCACCCCGTGCACCTGCATGGGGCTGCTGACCGTGGAGGTGATGTGGCCTCCCGCGCCCTCGATCGGGACCACGATGTCGTTCGCGAGGAGCTGCGGGTCATCGACGACTTCGATGGGCGGCTTGACCTCGCCGAACGTGATGTGGCCGTGATCGAAGACCTCGCGCCAGTGCGCCATCGCCTGCGTGGCGAAGGCCTCGTCCAGGATCGCCGTGAGCGCGGCCGCGTTCGCGGACTGCTTCGCCGGGTCGGAAAACCGGGGGTCCGACACCAGCTCCGACTTGCCGATGGCGCCGGCCAGCGCCGGCCAGCGGTCGGGTGTCAAGACGATCAGGAACCACTTGTCGTCGGAGGCGCGGTACACGTTCATCGTGGCGTTGGGCGGCTTGAGGCGGTCGTGCAGCGGGAAGAACTGGGCGCTCGCGAGCGCGGCCTGGATGTAGACGCTGGCGGCCCAGATGCCAGTGGCGAGCAGCGACGTCGTGACGTGGGAGCCTTCGC
>Ga0070671_100000190_pt1 | contig 41368 bp, 38 predicted proteins | sample KBSS73metaG_FD_65341 | JGI IMG/M metagenome (GOLD analysis project Ga0070671, IMG submission 65341) | Switchgrass rhizosphere microbial communities from Kellogg Biological Station, Michigan, USA - KBS S7-3 metaG | ecosystem: Host-associated > Plants > Roots > Rhizosphere > Soil ...
GCGTGCCGGGTTCCTCGACGACGGCCTACACGGTCTCTTCCATGCACCTCAAACGGCCCACGCTCGGCGACTACGTCAAGCAAAGGTGGCCGCAGAGCCTGAATGTGGCGGTGGCCGGCAAGGACAGGGCCGCTGTCATGATGAGCGGGCACAATGTCGATCAGCGTTGGTATTGGGACGGAAAGAAGTTCGCCTCTGACGTGAACAAGGTCGCACCTGCGACAGTGGGCAGGGCCGACCAGGCGATCGCAACCGCGCTGGCAGTCGTTCGCGAGCCGTTGGAGCTTCCCCCGTTCTGTCAGGCGAAGGCTACGCCCTACACGCTGACCCCGCAGCTTACCGTTGGTGCCGGGCGCTTCGCTCGCGCTGCCGGTGACGCACGCGGCTTTCGCGTGTCTCCGGAATATGATGGAGCGATCCTCGCTCTTGCTGCGGGGCTCATCCAGGACATGAAGCTCGGCACACATGCCACCCCTGACGTCATTTCGGTCGGCTTGTCGGCTACCGACTATGTCGGTCACGGTTTTGGAGCAGGCGGCGCCGAGATGTGCCTCCAGCTGCTTTCCCTGGATCGCAGTCTCGATGGCTTCTTCCGCGTCCTCGATTCCGAACGCCTCGACTATGCCGTCGTCCTGACTGCCGATCATGGCGGGATGGACATACCGGAGCGCTTGCGCGCCAAAGGCATCGCCGACGCCCAGCGTGCCAATCCGAACCTGGCAGCGACGGTGGTCGGGAAGGAAATCGCCGCCAAGCTGAAGCTCAGCGGGCCGGTGCTCCTCGGCGATCTAGGAGGCGATGTTTGGATCGACCGTTCACTGAGACCGGCCGATCGCGCTCGGGTGGAGCGTGAGGCGATCGCCTTCTACAAGGCGCAGCCGCAGATCGAAGCCGTCTTCACAGCTCGGCAAATCGCTCGCGTAGCGCTGCCGACTGCTTCCCCGGACAAATGGTCGATCGAACAGCGAATCCGCGCCTCGTTCGACCCAAGCAGATCCGGCGACCTTTACGTTGTTCTAAAGCGCTACGTTTCCCCAATCGCTGAGCCGGGACCTGGATATGTGGCGACCCACGGAAGCGTCTGGGATTACGACAGGCGCGTCCCGATCATCTTCTGGCGCCGTGGCATGGTGCGGTCGGACAGGCCGGATCATGTCTCGACCGTCGTTATTCTGCCGACGCTTGCCGCAGAGATCGGACTGCCCATCACGCAGCCCATCGATGGAAGATGCCTCAGCATAGAAGGGGTGACCTGCCCCAGCCGCTAGGTCATTCTTTTAACTATACTTTTCAGAAGTCTTTCACCCAGCGTTCATGAATCGCACCCCATTGGAATGGCTCAAGCGGCGTGTATAGTTCCGCGCCGGGGGAGAGATTATGCGCAGGTCGGGGATTGCGCTCGTATCGATTATCGGCGTCGCGCTGTCGGGCTGTGTCCAGACCCGGCAGTTTGCGGATGTTCAGTTTACTCCGCCGCAGGGTGACTATCGACTCTTGGTGATGCGGCCCGACGTTGCCGTCAACGCGCTGACCACGGGTGGTATGGCGCAACCTCGGGCCGACTGGACCGAGCAGGCTCGCGAGAACATCATCCAGGCCCTTCGGACGGAGCAGGCAGGCCGTGGCGGAAAGGTCTTGATACTTTCCAAGCGAAACGAGCTTCCAGGAATTGGCGCGGATGAAGTCGCGGATCTCGAGCGGCTAAACTACGCTGTGGCTCAGTCGATCGCGCTTCACAAATATTCGGGCGCAGCGCTCCCGACGAAGTTCGGAAAGGGCCTCGACTATACGCTCGGCGAGGACGCCGTCTCGTTCGGACGGCGCACCGGTTATGATTATGCGTTGTTCGTTCACGCCGAGGACAACATCGCCTCGACGGGCCGGACAGCCCTGCAGGTTATTGGCGTCGCCGGATGTTTCGTCGGCTTTTGCGCCCCGAGCGGGGGAAGCAACCAGTTCGCTTATGCGTCACTAGTTGATTTGAGGACCGGCGAAGTGGTGTGGTTCAATGTCCTGGCGACCGGAAGCCAATTACCCGGCGTGACCTTCGGTGACATTCGCAAGCCGGAAGGCGCTGACCAGATGGTTGAGCGCCTTCTCGGGAGGATGAAGCCGGGACGCGAAGTGCGCGAAGCGATGGAGAAGCACTGATGTGCATTCGTTGCGAGATCAGCCGCAGGTCGCTTCTGATGGGTGGAGGAGCGGCAGCCGCTTCACTTGCGACCGGAGTGGCACAGGCGCGCATCCTTCCCAAAAACATGGTTCCCCTGATCGGTCCTGGATTCAGGCCCACCGAGACAGATGAGATCGGCCTTTGGGGTCTCATGGATCGGGTCGAGGAGGAAGTTTCGGGATCCAACCTGCTGATCAAAGACGCATCGATCGTCGCATATCTGCAGCACATCATCGGCCGCGTGGGCGGACCTGCGGCGAGGGACATGCGCATCTATCTGGCCCACGTGCCGGACTTCAACGCGATGATGTTCCCGTCAGGGTTCGCCGTTGTCTTCTCGGGCCTGCTGCTCAGGATGCGCAACGAAGCGCAGCTTGCCGGTGTGATCGCCCACGAGTCCGGGCACTTCCTTCGGCGGCACTTGATCCGTTCCTGGCGCGACATGAAGCGCAAGAGCGATATCTTCGCGATCGGAGCGATGGCGGCAGGCATCGGCGGCGGAGCGGCAGGCATCTACATGGGCGACTATGTACAGCTGGCCCAGCTCGCCACGATCCTGTCTCTGTTCCAGTACAGCCGCGCAATGGAAGCCGAGGCTGATGCTATGGGAGCGCGGCTGATCGCAGAGGCCGGTTACGCGCCCATGGAGATGGCGACCGTCTGGGAGCAGTTGATCGGCGAGATGAACGCCAGTGCGCGCTATCGCCGCAAGTATCGCGAGCGGGGTTCCCTGTTCGATACGCATCCCTCGCCGGAATCCCGAATGGCCGACCTTCGCATTTCGGCGAACGAGGTGACGGTCCCTGGGAAGGTCTACGACGCGGGACACGAACGGTACCTCAAGACAATCGCGCCGATCAGGCAGATGCTCCTTGAGGACCAGGTGAAGCTCAACGATCCGGGCGGAAGCCAATATCTCCTCAACACGCTGGCCCTTGATGGCTGGGATGGGACCCTTCGCTATTACGAAGGAGAAGTCTGGCGGCTTAGGAATCGCGTCGGCGACGAGGATCGCGCAGCACAGAGCTACGCCGTCGCTGTGGCCTACCCCGACGCACCGCCCGAAGCGTGGCGCTCTCACGGCCTGGAGCTCATCAAGCAGGGTCGAAGCGGCGAGGGCAAAGCGGCGCTCGGACGCTACCTCAAGATGAAGCCGACTGCGCCGGATGCGCCCTTCATCCGCCAGATGATCAGCTAGGAAAGAAGTGATGCGTAAGTACAAGCTCGCGCTTGCCGCGGCCGTCCTTCCCCTGACAGCTTGTAGCACGGTCGGTGAAGGCTCCGACCTCGGCGTATATTCTCTCGTTCGGGTGAAACCGACGAAGGTCGGCAACGGCTCAATCGTGGTCGATCCACCACGTCCCTGGAACAGGCAGCGGCGCTTTTTCTTCTTCGATAGCGTCCGCTGGGTGGAAGACTGGACGCTGAACGGTCCCTACCTCGACGCCATCACCTTCGTTTCTGGCCTTCCCAGCGGCGAGTATCTCGTTCGCCAGCGCAAGACGGACGAGCGGCAGGTGCCGAAGTTTCGCGGAAACATGACCGCTCCGGAGATCACCGCGCTTCTAGAGAGTGCCTATCGCGTCCGCGGAGGAGCCGTCGAATTCCACACGCTGAATCTCGCTCCGCGACAGTTCCTCGGATATCCGGGGTTTCAATTCGACTACGAGCATCTCGACGGCGACGAACTCTGGCGCAAGGGAAGGGCGGTCGGCGCGATTATCGACGGTCGTCTTTATCTCATGATGTATGATGCCGCGCGCTCTCACTACTACGCCAATGCCCTGCCGGACTTCGAGATGATGGCGAATAATGCCAGGTTGAACGGCTAGCCCTAGGCGGTCGGCGATACGGGAGTGGTTGGAGGGGTGGTTCCTGGCGCCGGGACATCGATGGGCGGCTGCGGGGGAGGCGTCTCCTGAGGTGCCGGCGTGGGCTGGCCGGGCGAAGTGGGCTGGGGCGTCTCGGGCGGCGACTGTGGTTGTTGCTGTGTCATCATGAATCCTTTCGAACGAGAGAACGCGGCTGACGCCTAAGCGGTTGCCCCTGCGGTGATCCTTGCTATAGCGCCGTCGCGGTGCTCGCCTGTCCCAGCGACTAGCGAGTGTCCTGCAATGTCCGCGCGCGCGTGGCGGAACTGGTAGACGCGCTGGATTTAGGTTCCAGTGTCGAAAGACGTGGGGGTTCGATTCCCTCCGCGCGCACCATCACAGCGCACAGCTTGTCCGAGGGACAGGCGAGCACTGTGATCCGCGCGTAGCCGCGCTGGACGAAACGATTTTTTTGACGGGATTCTGCTGTGATCAAGACGGTTGAAACGGAAAAAGAGGGCCTGAAGCGGGCATTCATGCTGACGATCCCCGCGGAGGACATCGACGCGCGGGTCGACCAAGAGGTCAAGCGGCTTGCGCCGCAGGTGCGGATGCCGGGCTTCCGTCCAGGCAAGGTGCCGCCGAACCTCATTCGGAAGATGCACGGCGAATCGCTTCAGCAGGACGCACTCAACAGCGTCGTGCAGGACAGCGTCCAAAAGCTTCTCGAGGATCAGAAGCTTCGTCCCGCGATGCAGCCGCAGGTGGCGCTCGAGCAGGATTACGAGCCGGGCAAGGACGTACAGGTCAACGTCCGCCTCGAGGCTCTTCCCGACGTCCCGCCGGCGAACATCGAGGGCCTGAAGCTGGAGCGTTTGACCGTCGCGCTCGACGACTCCGTCGTCGACGACCAAATCAACCGTCTGGCGAGCGCCAACAAGACCTGGACCGACGCGAAGAAGGGCCATGTTGCAGCCAACGGTGACGCGGTTGTCATCGATTTCGCCGGCAGCGTCGACGGCACTCCGTTCGATGGCGGTACCGGAACCGACATGCAGGTTGAGCTTGGCGCGGGCCAGCTGATCCCGGGCTTCGAAGAACAGCTTGTCGGCGCCAAGACTGGCGACAAGCGTGACGTACAGGTGACCTTTCCGGAGGATTATCCGGTCGAGAACCTCAAGGGCAAGGCGGCCGCGTTCGATGTGACCGTCAAATCGGTGAAGCAGGCCGGTGAAGCGAAGGCGGATGACGCCTTCGCGGAGCAGCTCGGCCTTAAGGATATCGAGCAGCTTCGCGGCATCTTGCGCGACCAGGCGGAGCAGGAGCTGAACGGCCTCACCCGGACGCATATGAAGCGGCGGCTGCTGGACGAGCTGGCGGCTCGCCATTCCTTCCCGGTGCCGGAGTCCATGGTTGACGCCGAGTTCCAGAACATCATGCAACAGCTTCGCCATGAAGCGAGCCATGAGGAAGACCCCAAGGCTGCGCTTGCCGAGCTGGAGAAGGATTCGGCCGAGTATCGCACGATTGCCGAGCGCCGGGTGCGCCTCGGTCTGCTGCTGTCGGAAATCGGCGCTGCCAATGGCGTCGAAGTCAACCAGCGTGAGATGAACCAGCTGATCGGCCAGGCGGCCGCTCAGTATCAGGGCAAGGATCGCGAGCGCTTCCTGCAGTACGTCCAGCAGGAGCCGATGGCGGCTGCACAACTGCGAGCCCCGCTTTATGAGGACAAGGTCGTCGACTTCCTCTTCTCGAAGGCCGACATCACCGACCGCGCAGCCACGCGGGAGGAACTCGAAGCTGACCTCGAATCCGAGGAAGGGCATGTCCACGGTCCGGGCTGCGGTCATGACGTTCCGGAAGCGAAGGCGAAGACCAAGAAGCCTGCAAAGGCCAAGGCCGAAAACGTGCCGGCCGAGAAGCCAGCCAAGGCGGCGAAGCCTGCTGTGAAGAAGGTAGACGTCGTGGAGCCGGAGGTGAAAGCTCCCGAGCCAGCCACGCCCAAGAAAAGCGAGCCGGCGAACAAGGCTGCGGCCGCTGCAGCGGAAAAGAAGCCCGCCGCTAAGAAGGCACCCGTCAAGAAGGCACCCGTCAAGAAGGCTAAGTAACCAGTTGTTTTGACTGAGCTTGTATAGGCCCTGCCTTTCTCACTACAGCGCGTAGGGGAAGGGCGGGGCCTGAATGTCTCGAATGCAAGTGTCCGGGGGGATTATGGCCGCAACGCAGCAACCGCGGATTGCCGTACTTCTGCCGTGCTACAATGAAGAAGCTGCGATCGCCGCAACGGTCGAGGGCTTTCGCCGGGTCCTGCCCGAAGCGACAATCTACGTTTATGACAACAATAGTCGCGACCGGACGCGTGAAGTTGCGGCAGCCGCGGGGGCACTCGTTCGATCGGAGTACCAGCAGGGCAAGGGCCGCGTTGTCCGCCGGATGTTCGCCGATATCGAGGCCGACGTTTACGTCATGGCCGACGGTGACCTGACCTACGATCCGGAGAGTGCTCCGGAAATGGTCCAAAAAGTGCTCGCGGATCAGCTGGACATGGTGGTCGGTACCCGCCGTCACGAGGCCGAAGACGCCTACCGCGGAGGCCATGTCCTGGGGAACAAGCTGTTCACCAGCCTGCTCTCCGGCCTGTTCGGCCGAAGCTTTACGGACATTTTCTCGGGATATCGCGCCTTTTCGCGGAGATTCGTGAAAAGCTTCCCGGTGCTTTCTCAAGGATTCGAGATCGAGACGGAGATGAGCGTTCATGCGCTCGAGCTTCGGATGCCGGTCGACGAGATCGAGACGCGCTATGGGGCGCGGCCCGAGGGCTCTCACTCCAAGCTGTCGACCTATTCGGATGGATGGAAAATCCTCAAGACGATCGTCACGCTCTACCGCGTCGAACGTCCAGTCCTTTTCTTCGGAGGTATTGGAGCTCTTTTGCTCGTCGCGGCGATCCTTCTCGCGATCCCGCTCGTTCTGACATATCTTCAGACCGGGCTGGTTCCCCGCTTCCCAACAGCGATTCTGGTCACGGGAATGACCGTGATCGCAGTGCTTTGCTTTTTCGCCGGGCTCATCCTCGACACCGTCACACGCGGGCGGCGCGAGATGAGGCGCTTGGCATATCTTGCCCTTCCGGCACCAGCCCAGCCGGAGCCGGTGTAGACAAATTACATCACCGCTCTGGAAACTGTTGCCATTGTGTGACCGGACGCTGTTTCATGCCGATGACATAGGTTAGCCTCGTTACATGGGCGGTACGTTCGACCGCCAAAGCAGGGGGCTATTCGATGACGCGCATTCCGTTCGCACTCCGCGCCGGTACGGCATTGTTTGCGATGACAGCAGCGACGGCGGCAGCCGCGCAGAGTATTGAGCCACCGGCTGACGTGGCGCAGAACCAGGCGTCACCGTCGGACGAGACGACCCGCGGGGGTGACATCGTCGTCACCGGCTCACGCATCCGTCGGGATCCGCTGTCGCAAGATGCGCCGGTTACCTTCATCGATCAGACCGACATCCTCAAGACGGGCCTGAGCAATGTTAATGACGTTCTTCAGCGACTGCCTTCCTCAGGCGGCGGATTGAACGCGGGCAACAATACGTCCGGCAATATCGGTAGCCCTCCGGATGGGAGCGGCGTCGGTGCCGGCTCTGCAGAGATCGACTTGCGCTATCTGGGATCGCGACGAGTACTCGTGCTCGTAGACGGCCTTCGTTACGTCAACGGCGCCTCGGCATCAGGCGTTCCTGGATCCACCGATCTCAACTCGATTCCTGCAAGCGCGATCGATCGGGTCGAGGTGCTCCTCGACAGCGCGTCCGCAATCTATGGCTCGGACGCGATCGCCGGCGTCGTCAACATCATAACCAAGCAGCGCCAGGCCGGCTTCGACGCCTCGGCACAGCTGGGCAGCTATCTCGATGAGGGCGACGGCTTCACGCAGAACTATCAGTTGAGCTGGGGCAACGGTACCGAAGGGCCGCTGCAGGTCGTCGTTGGCGGAAACTATGTGAAGTCCAAAGGCGTATCGGCGGGCGATCGCGATATTTCAAAGAATCCCGAGCCTTACGGGACGACGTGCGATACCCCTACGGGTGGCTGTTCGCGTTTCTCTGAGTTCGGTCGCTTCGACGGCGCTATTTTCGGGGGATCCAAGACCCTGAACGTGCCGACGCTCGGTAAACCAACCTTCCCCAACGACTTCAGGGACTTCGACAACGCCGCTCGATTCAACTTCGCGCCGTTCAACTTCCTCGAAGTGCCAGTCGAGCGGATGGGTGTGTTCGGCAATCTCAAGTACGAGCTGTCCGACTCCATCAATTTCTCGGCCAAGGCCATCTACAACAAGCGCAAGTCGAAGAATGAGGCGGCGCCATTGCCCCTCGGCATCGGACCCGACGTCGGCAACGGCAACCTCCTCGACACCATTACGGTATCGGCCAGCAACCCGTTCAATCCCTTCGGTGTCGATCTCGTAGCCGGTGGTAACTACGATGCCATCTACAGGCGTGTGACCGAAATCGGGACTCGCCAGTACAGTCAAACCGTCGACACTTATTACGGGGTCGCGACGCTGGACGGTAGTTTCGCGCTTGGGGCCGGCGATTGGTTCTGGGACGTGAATGGCATTTACGGTAAGAACAAGGCCAAGCAGACCTTCACCGGCAACATCAATGCTGCCAAGCTCCAACAGGCGCTCGGGCCCGTTGCGGCCTGCACGGCGCCGTGCGTGCCCTTCAATATGTTCGGCTCCGTGGGCGCGATCACCCAGGACATGCTCGACTTCATCAGCTTCATCGAGCACGATTCGAGCGAGCAGGAGACTTGGGATTTCACTGCCAACATTTCCGGTAAGCTGTTCCACCTTCCGGGTGGCGACCTCGGACTCGCGGCAGGCGTTGAATATCGCGACCTCAGTGGTCGCTATGATCCGGATCCTGTCATTGCCGCAGGGCTCGGCGCCGACATTCCGTCGCAGCCGACCAAGGGCAGTTACAACGTCAAGGAAGCCTATCTCGAACTCAATGCGCCCGTTCTGAGCGGGGTCACCATGGCCGAGCTGCTCGAATTCAACGGCGCGGTGCGAGTCTTCGACTATTCGACGTCGGGGTCGGATTCGACGTTCGAGGCCGGCGTGAACTGGATGCCGGCCAAGGGTCTGCGTTTTCGCGCCAACTGGTCGCAGGGCTTCCGTGCTCCATCGATCGGCGAGCTGTTCGGATCGCTGTCTCGCTTCGACTCGGCGATCGACGATCCTTGCTCGATCAACAGCGGCCAAGACAATAACATCACGAACGATCCGGCCGTGCTTGCAAATTGTACGGCGCAGGGTGGCGTCGGAGCCGATGCGCTGCCGACCGACCAGACGTCGGTTATAACGGGTGGCAACGAGGATCTTCAGCCGGAGACATCGAAGAGCTGGACCCTTGGCGGGGTGTTCAGTCCCACCTTCCTCCCGGGCTTTTCGGCAGAAGTTAACTGGTACAAAATCAGTATCGATGGCGCGATCCAGTCGATCCCGGCGCAAACGACGGTCAATAGCTGCGTATATCAGAACGATGCCTTGGCCTGCGGCAATGTGAGGCGCTCGACATCGGGAGCCATTACGCAAATCATCGGGACGTTGCAGAACATCGCTGGAATCCGGACCACCGGCACGGACGTCAACCTCGCGTATCACACGGCCAAGACCGACTGGGGCCGGTTCGGATTCACCTGGAACAACACGTTCCTGCACAAATTTGATGTGATCACGCCGACGGATACCGGCACGCAGACGCAAAAGCGGCGTGGACATGAGACCGGATCGCCCGCACAGGCCTATCCAAAATTCAAGGCGCTGGGTGCGATCGACTGGGATTATGATGAGTTTGGGGCGACGCTTTCCGGCCAGTACATCGGTGGTGTGACGGAAATCGGAGCTGGTGCTCCCAACCACCTCGGTTCGATTTTCTACACCGATGCGCAGTTGCGCTGGAACCCGACGTTCATGTCGCTCAAGAACATCGGCCTCGCCGTAGGCGTCAACAATATCTTCGACGCGCATACGCCAGGTTGCGTCGGCTGCGACATCAACAACTTCGATCCGACAACCTATCGTACGCCGGGCCGCTATTATTACGCGCGGATCGGCGTGAAGTACTGATCCTTCCCGCCTCGGTAGAGAGGGCGGTTCGGCTGTGCCGGGCCGCCCTTTTCGTTTTCAACCATGGCTTGAACCTTCCGCTTTTCCGCCCGATGTAGGCGGGGACAAAGCATCAAGGGATCCGCTTCACGTGATTGACCACCAGGACATCGTCTCGCAGCTCGTGCCCATCGTCATCGAGCAGTCGAACCGCGGCGAACGCAGCTTCGACATCTACTCGCGCCTGCTTCGTGAGCGGATCATCTTCATCACCGGCGCGATCGAAGACCACATGGCTTCGCTCGTGACCGCCCAACTGCTCTTCCTCGAGTCCGAGAACCCGAAGAAGGACATCTTCATGTACATCAACTCGCCCGGGGGCGTTGTGACAGCGGGTCTCGCGATCCACGACACGATGGCATACATCCGCCCGAAGGTGGCCACCGTTTGCATCGGTCAGGCCGCGTCGATGGGCAGCTTCCTTCTTGCCGCTGGAGAGCCCGGTATGCGTATCGCGCTCGCCAACAGCCGCATCATGGTCCACCAGCCTTCGGGCGGCGCCCAGGGCATGGCGGCGGACATCGAGATCCAGGCGCGCGAGATCCTGCGCATGCGCTCGCGTCTCAACACTCTCTACGCCAAGTACACCGGCCAGGCGATCGAGGAGATTGAGAAGGCGATGGACCGTGACAAATTTCTCGAGGCTGACGAAGCCAAGGAATTCGGCCTGATCGACGAAGTGTTCGACAAGCGGCCCGAGCAGGGCGAGGACAGCGGCACAGGCGCCGGAGACGTGATTCCGTCCTAGGATCGCTGCTTTCACCGCTTTGGTTTCACGATCGGTATCCATGCCGGGCGTTTCGTCGACGCCGAGAGCGGCAATTCCTTGCCGCCAACGCTTTCAGATTGCCGGAAGGAAGTCGCTTTACTCGCACCTTTGGCCGGCGCTCGACTTGGTCCGCTTACGGAACGGAACGCATAGAGCGATCGAACATTATCTCGTTCCGGCTATCACGCGTTTAGCCTTGTTCACTGCAATTTAGCGCCCTGCCGTTTGCCATAGGCAGGGCCGCACATGATCGGGTGGCAGCCGCTACGGCGACCCGCGAGAGGGAGTCGGATGGCGGATATTTCTGTTGAGCGTGAGGTGTTGCAGGATGCGGGCCCAGTCACTTCGGGATCGCGGACTCTCGATTACATCCTTCGTGGTGGTTTCGCGGCCAACCGCGTTCACTTGATCGAGGGCGAGCCCGGCGCCGGCAAGACCACGCTCGGGCTTCAGTTCCTGCTCGAGGGCAAAGCCAAGAACGAGCCTTGCCTCTACATCACGCTGAGCGAGGGCCGCGATGAGCTCATCCAGGTGGCCGGCACCCATGGCTGGTCGATGGACGGGATCGAGATCTTCGAGCTGGTTCCTCCGGAACTCAGCCTCGATCCGAATCGTGAGCAATCAATACTCTATGCTTCCGATCTCGAACTCGGCGAGACGCTGCGCCTGGTCATGGCCGAAGTCGAACGGGTTGGCCCGGCTCGCGTTGTTTTCGATAGCCTTTCTGAAATCCGGCTGCTTTCGCAAGGCGCATTGAAGTTCAGGAGGCAAGTCCTTGCTCTCAAACACTTCTTTGCCAGTCGGCAATGCACGGTGCTGTTCCTCGACGACCTCACACAGTCGGAAGAGGATCTGGGCCTTCACAGCCTGGCGCATGGTGTCATCCGACTAGAGCAGATCGCTTTGACATATGGTGCGGAGCGCCGCCGGTTGCGGGTCTTCAAGATGCGTGGCCGTGCATTCTACGGCGGTTTCCATGACTACATCATCCGCACCGGGGGCCTGGATGTTTTCCCGAGGCTCGTGGCGGGTTCGCACCCTGACACCGGCGGGTCCCGAACGCAGGCTTTAAGCGGTGTCCAGCAACTCGATACGCTTGTTGGCGGCGGTCTGGATTACGGTACGTCGACCTTGATCGTCGGCCCGTCCGGGTGCGGCAAGTCGACCATCGCGATGCGATACGTCCAGACGGCCCTCAAGCGCGGAGAGAAGGCCTTGTTCGTCAGCTTCGACGAAACCGAGCGAATCTTCCTGCATCGAGCGCTGGGCCTTGGCTGGGATTTCTCGGACGTGCTCGCTTCGAAGCAACTCGTGTTCCGCCAAGTCGATCCTGCAGAGCTTTCGCCGGGCGAGCTTTCTAGCGCGGTGAGCAGAGCCGTTGAGGATGAAGGAGCTTCCGTCGTCGTGCTCGATTCGCTCACCGGCTACCAGCACGCGATGCCCGAAGAGCAATATCTACTGCTGCAGATGCACGAGATGCTCACATATCTGAATCAGCAGGGGGTGTTGACGTTCGTCATCCTGGCGCAGAGCGGGATGGTGGGTGTGATGCATACCCCGGTCGACATGACATACCTTTGCGATACGGCCCTGCTCCTGCGCTTTTTTGAGGCCGATGGAGAGCTTCGGCGCGCGATTTCCGTGATCAAGAAGCGCACCGGCGCTCACGAGAATGCGATCCGTGAAATGCGCATCGATGCTCAAGGCGTCCAAGTCGGGGAAAAGCTCCAGGGCTTCCGCGGCATTCTCACGGGAACACCAACATATGTCGGAGGCGAGCTCCTGAAAGATCGTCGGTGAGCAGCGGCGCGGCCTCGGCCGATGCCATGCTAATCGTTGCCCCGGAGGGTCGCGACGCCTCGGTCTTACTCGAGCTGCTGGCCGGCGTCGGCATTTCTGCGCAGATCGATCAGTCGGGCGATGCGCTGCTGAGGGCAATCGAGACGGGCGGATACGCTGGTGCGATCATAACTGACGAAGCCATTACGCGTGTTGGACTTACCGAGCTTCGGGCCGCGGTCGATCGCCAGCCAACCTGGTCGGACTTCCCGTTCATCATTCTGGTTCGGCGCAATCAACGGGAGACAAGGAGCACCGATGGTCTTGAGCAATCTCTAAATGCCACTTTGCTTGAGCGGCCGCTCCATCCGGCATCGCTTGTCAGTGCCGCCAGGTCCGCCGTTCGTGGCCGCTTGCGTCAGAGGCTCGCTGCCCGCCATCTCGATGAGCTTGAAAGCGCACGCGCAGAGCTGAGACTGTTAGCGGCGTCTCTCGAAACCAAGGTCCGCGAGCGCACGAGAGATCTAGGCACCGCCAATGATCGACTCACGGCGGAAATTGCCGAACGCGAGAAGGCCGAGGCGCGGCTGATCCAGGCGCAGAAAATGGAGGCCGTCGGCCAGCTAACCGGCGGCATTGCGCACGACTTCAACAATCTCCTGACGGCCGTCATCGGATCGATCGACCTGCTCATGCGCCGCTTGGTCGGCGAGCGGGAGCGCAAGCTCGCCGGAAACGCGCTGCTGGCCGCCGAACGCGGCGCCAAGCTCACCGCGCAGTTGCTCGCTTTTTCCCGCCGTCAGCGGCTGTCTCCAGCGCCTATCGATGCGAACGATGTCGTTTCGCACATGAGCGACCTGCTCGCGCGATCGCTGGGCCCCCGGATCCGACTGGAAACGCAGCTCGAGCCGCACCTGTGGTCGGCGCTCGCAGACCGGACGCAGCTTGAGATGATGATTCTCAACCTGGCGATCAACGGCCGCGATGCCATGCCTTCAGGCGGACACCTCAAGATCATGACGCGCAACATGCCCGCCGTGACGCCCGATCTCCGGTCCGAGTTGCACCAGGGCGAATATGTCTGCATTTCGGTGTCGGACACCGGGAAGGGCATGCCGCCGAGCGTGGCGGCCCGAGCCTTCGAGCCATTCTTCACGACAAAGGAGCCGGGAAAGGGAACGGGTCTGGGCCTATCCCAGCTCTACGGTTTCGCGCACCAGTCGGGCGGGACGGCTCGCATCGAAAGCCGCGAGGGCGAGGGCACGACCGTCACTATGTACCTGCCACGCACGTCACAGACCGTGGACCGTGTTGCGACCGCTGCGCCCAAACCCAACGGCCAATCGGGCGCACGCATTCTCGTCGTTGACGACGATGACGATGTCCGCATCGCTGCCGCAGCGATCATCGAGGAACTTGGCTATTCGGTTGTCGCAGTCGATCGGGCGCCGGAAGCGATCGAGTTGATCCGCGATCAGCGCTTCGACTTGGTGATCACGGACGTAATGATGCCCGTCATGAACGGGGTCGAACTTGCGCGTGAAGTCAAACGAGTCCGACCTGATGTTCCAATCCTGTTCGCGACGGGATACGCGGACATCGAGGAATTCGGCACCGACCTCCAGTCGAAAATGCTCGTCCGAAAGCCTTTTCGAATGGCCGAACTCGCTTCGCATATCGCAGAGGCGCTTGGCCTCGGCAGGGAGGGTGCCGTGGACTTGGACAAGGCTCGCCGAGACCGCAACGCGTAGAAGCAATTTGCGCTGAAGCGCGCCAATTTCTGCGCCATTTCGACACGTGCCCTGGGCCTCGTGCGGCTGATCTTGGATCTTGTGTCCAATGAATTCCGGTACTTGCCGCTAGAGCATGCACCATCCATATTCGGGACAGGAGCAATCAACCGGGGCGGGCGTTAACCGCCAAGCTAGATTGATTGTGAGATAAAGAAGGCTAGCATAGCTTTCGGAAGAGAGCGGTCGTTCGCGACCGGGTGAACAAGGACACGAATGACCAAGCTTTCAGGCAGCGACGGCAAGAGCACCCTCTACTGCTCCTTCTGCGGGAAATCGCAGCACGAGGTGCGCAAGCTGATCGCCGGGCCGACCGTCTTCATCTGCGATGAATGCGTCGAGCTGTGTAACGACATCATCCGCGAGGAATCGAAGTCCGCGCTGGTTAAGACCCGCGACGGCGTTCCGACCCCCGCCGAGATCTGCAAGGTCCTCGACGACTATGTCATCGGCCAGGATCGCGCAAAGCGTGTTCTCTCGGTCGCCGTGCACAACCACTACAAGCGGCTCAGCCACGGCTCGAAGACGGGCAACGAGGTAGAGCTTGCAAAGTCAAACATCCTGCTGATCGGTCCCACGGGCTGCGGCAAGACGCTGCTGGCGCAAACGCTGGCGCGCATCCTCGACGTGCCGTTCACCATGGCCGACGCGACGACGCTGACCGAAGCGGGCTATGTCGGTGAGGATGTCGAGAACATCATCCTGAAGCTGCTCCAGGCGTCCGACTACAATGTCGAGAAGGCACAGCGCGGCATCGTCTACATCGACGAGATCGACAAGATAAGCCGCAAGTCCGACAACCCGTCCATCACTCGCGATGTCTCAGGCGAGGGCGTCCAGCAGGCGCTGCTCAAGCTGATGGAAGGAACGACGGCTTCCGTTCCGCCGCAAGGTGGCCGCAAGCATCCGCAGCAGGAATTCTTGCAGGTCGACACGACCAACATCCTGTTCATCTGCGGTGGCGCCTTCGCGGGCTTGGACAAGATTATCTCTGACCGCATGCAGGGCAAGTCGATGGGTTTCGGGGCCCACGTCGCGGCTCCTGAAGAGCGCAAGACCGGCGAGGTCCTGCAGCATTGCGAGCCCGAGGACCTGCTGAAGTTCGGGCTCATCCCCGAGTTCATCGGCCGCTTGCCGGTAATCGCGACCCTCATGGACCTCGACGAAGCGGCCTTGGTGAAGATCCTCGTTGAGCCGAAGAATGCTCTGGTGAAGCAGTACCAGAAGCTATTCGACATGGAGGACGTGGAGCTCGGATTCAGCGAAGACGCGCTCCACTCGGTCGCCCGCAAGGCTATCGACCGGAAGACCGGCGCCCGCGGGTTGAGGTCGATCCTCGAAGGCATCCTGCTCGACACCATGTTCGACCTGCCATCGATGGATGGCGTCGATGAGGTTCATGTCGACAAGGACGTGGTCGAAGGGCGCAAGGAGCCCGTCCGGGTCTACGCCAAGAAGGGCAAAGCAGGCGACGCGGCCTAATTCGGCGTGGCAACCTTACCGAGCGCCATTCCAGACGAGGTTCAACTTGCCAAGCCGCTGAACTGGCTCCCGAGGGCCATTCGGCAGCCGGACAATGTCGTCCAGGCACTTGCAGTAACCTGGCTGACGACCTTTCCATTGAGCATTGTGCTGGCGCTGCTCATTGGTCTTGTCGCGCCGGATGTGCCCCAGCCGCAGTTCAACATGAGCGGCGCGTTGGCCATTTTTCTGCTGGCTGTGTTCGCGCCCGTTGTTGAGACGCTCATCATGGGCGCGGCGCTGCTGGTTCTGTTGCGCCTGTTCAGTCCAACCGTTGCAATCCTTGTCAGCGCCCTGGGCTGGGGAATTGCGCATTCGCTCCAGGCTCCAACCTGGGGCCTCGTGATCTGGTGGCCGTTCCTGGTCCTGTCGACTTTGTTCGTGGCCTGGCGTCAGCGATCGCTCGGAGCCGCATTCCTCATGCCGATGGTTGCGCACGGATTGCACAATCTGCCCACCGCAATCCTCGTAGCCAACGGCATCAACGTCTGATCATTCGCCTTCAAGCGGCAGCGTGTCCTCTTCCTCTGGCACGCCGAGCTTCTCACGGATTCGACGTTCTTCTTCTGCAGTAGGCGGTTCGGGGAGCTCTTCGCCGGGGGCGAGAGCCTCGTCGGGGATTCCAGGTGCTGTTCCGGCGATATTTTCGTCGATCGCCCGTTCGTTCGGGCCGTCGGTGATCTTTTCGCGCTGCGCGGCCATGACGATCTCCTCCTTCCAACCTTGCCGCATTAGCGAACCGTTCGAGACGATTGTTCCGCGCGCTTTGTTGCGCCCTCAACGCGGGCCGCCCATATAGAAGAGCGTATGACACGCCTGCTTCCTATTCTGCCGCTGCGCGACATCGTCGTGTTCCCGCACCGTATCGTCCCTTTGTTTGTCGGCCGTGAAAAGTCGGTCGCCGCGCTCGAAGCTGCCATGACCGCAGACAAGGAGTTGTTCCTCGTCGCTCAGCTCGATCCGGCGGAAGACGATCCCGATCGGGACGCGCTCTACGACCTCGGAGTCGTCGCAACAGCGATGCAGTTGCTCAAGCTGCCCGACGGCACCGTTCGAGTCCTCGTCGAAGGCGTGAAGCGCGCTCGCTTGGTCGGCCTCGTGCCGAGCGAAGGCTATATGTCCGCCGAGATCGAGGAGATCGAGGACGACAAGGCCGATGGGCCCGAAGTCCAGGCGCTCATGCGATCGGTTATCGACCAGTTCGAGAATTACGCAAAGCTCAACAAGCGCCTCCCGCCTGAGACTGGCATTCAGCTGGGGGAGATCGACGACAGCTCCGTCCTAGCGGATGCCGTGGCGTCCAACCTGTCGATCAAGGTTGCGGACAAGCAGGCCTTGCTCGGGGAGATGAACCCGGCGCGCCGGCTCGAGATGGTCTTCGCCTTCATGGAAGGCGAGCTCGGCGTCCTGCAGGTCGAAAAGAAGATCCGTAGCCGCGTGAAGCGCCAGATGGAGAAGACGCAGCGCGAATACTATTTGAACGAGCAGCTCAAGGCGATCCAGCGCGAGCTTGGCAATGAGAGCGAGGAGGGTGGCGACGAGCTCCAGGAGCTTGCGCAGAAGATCGCTAAGACACGCTTGTCGAAGGAAGCCCGCGCTCGCGCCACCGCCGAGTTGAAGAAGCTGCGGGCCATGGCACCGATGTCGGCCGAGGCAACCGTCGCACGTAACTATCTCGATGTCCTGCTCGGCTTGCCTTGGGGCAAGAAATCGAAGCTCAAGAAGGACATCGCCGAGGCGCAGCGCGTCCTCGACGAGGACCATTACGGTCTTGAGAAGGTCAAGGAGCGGATCGTCGAATATCTCGCGGTGCAGGCGAGGACGAACAAGCTGAAAGGGCCGATCCTGTGCCTCGTCGGCCCTCCGGGTGTTGGCAAGACCTCGCTCGGTCGATCAATCGCGCGCGCGACGGGCCGTGAATTCGCCCGCCAGTCACTTGGTGGAGTACGCGACGAGGCCGAGATCCGTGGCCATCGCCGGACCTACATCGGTTCGCTTCCCGGCAAGATCGTCTCGAACCTGAAGAAGGCGGGGACCTCCAATCCGCTCTTCCTTCTCGACGAGATCGACAAGCTCGGACAGGACTTCCGCGGCGATCCGGCATCGGCGTTGCTGGAGGTTCTCGACCCTGAGCAGAACAGCCGTTTCCAGGACCATTATCTCGAGCTCGACTACGACCTCAGCGACGTGATGTTCGTCACCACAGCGAACTCGCTCGACATGCCTCAGCCCTTGCTCGACCGGATGGAGATCATCCGGCTCGAAGGATACACCGAGGACGAAAAGGTCGAGATCGCCAGGCGTCACCTCATCCCGAAGCAGATGGAAGCGCATGGGCTCAAAAGCAACGAGCTCGAGTTCAGCGAAGAGGCCCTGCGCGGCATCCTTCGTTTCTACACGCGTGAAGCAGGGGTCCGTACGCTTGAACGCGAGCTTGCGAAGATTGCCCGCAAGGCGCTTCGCCAGATTCTCGAAGGCAAGTATGAGAGCGTCGTCGTGCGCGAGGACAATCTCCAAACATTCCTCGGCGTGCGGCGCTACCGCTACGGTGTCGGCGAAGAAGAGGATCAGGTGGGTGCGGTCACCGGTCTTGCCTGGACGGAGGTTGGCGGCGAACTTCTGACGATCGAGGCGGTCACGGTTCCCGGCAAGGGCATGATCAAGACGACCGGCAAGCTCGGCGAAGTGATGCAGGAGTCGATCCAGGCGGCGATGAGCTTCGTTAAGGCGCGGGCTCCGGCATACGGGGTCAAGCCGTCGATCTTCGCTCGCAAGGACATCCACGTGCACTTGCCCGAGGGCGCGGTTCCGAAGGATGGCCCGTCCGCCGGCATCGGAATGGTTACGGCGATGATCTCGACACTAACCGGAATTCCCGTCCGACGTGATGTCGCGATGACCGGCGAGGTAACGCTTCGAGGGCGTGTGCTGCCGATCGGTGGTTTGAAGGAAAAGCTGTTGGCAGCCCTTCGCGGCGGGATCCGCACCGTGCTCATTCCGCAGGAGAATGAAAAGGACCTGGCGGAGATCCCGGCGTCGGTGAAGGAGCATCTTGAGATCGTTCCGGTCAGCCATGTCGACGAGGTGTTGGCGCGGGCGATAACTCAACCGATGCAGCCCATCGAATGGTCAGAGGCGGACGAACATGCAGCCGAGCCGCCGTTGCCCGGCCATCCGTCTGATGGCGAGACGCCTTTGCGGCACTGATCTTTACTTGTGTTTAGACTCTTGCCTTAAGGTTTCGCTTGGGCACGGGCGAGTCTCGCGCCGTTCCCGGGGAGAGGCAGGCGTATGAACAAGCAGGAACTGATCGGCCATGTTGCTGATCGGGCGGGCCTCAGCCGGAGCGATGCAGCCCGGGCCGTTGAGACGATGCTGGAAGTGGTTACATCTGCGCTCAAGCGTGGCGACGAGGTCCGGCTCGTCGGCTTCGGCAACTTCTCTGTAACCCGTCGAAAGGCTTCGACTGGGCGCAATCCGCGCACGGGTGAGCCGATGCAGATCAAGGCGAGCGCACAGCCGAAGTTTCGGCCAGGCAAAGTCCTCAAGGACGCGGTTCAGTAAGCTGGACAGAGCGCAAACGGGCTCTATATCCGCCGCTTCCAAGCGTGGGCGCGTAGCTCAGCGGTAGAGCACACCCTTCACACGGGTGGGGTCACAGGTTCAATCCCTGTCGCGCCCACCAGCCTTCGCCCGAACGGGCTTCGGCTGAAGACCACGCATGGATCTAAGGCCTCGCGCTGAACGCTGGCGAAGGCTGCGCGCTATTCGAGGTACGCGGGCTGGAAGCTTGCGACGCGCCGCATCTCCGACCAGTCGCTGAACACGATATCGCGTCCGCGCCGTTCGATCAGGCCCTGCCGTTCGAGATCGGCCATGACCCGGTTCACATTCACCGATGTTTGGCCGGTGATCTCGGCAATCTGCTGCTGCGTGAATGGGTTATGCAGAGGCTCGTCCGGTACGTTTACGTGGCTCCGTACTGCCGTTTCACAGAGAAGGTGAGCAACGCGGGCGGTCGAATCCCGGCGCCCGCAGTTTACGAGCCATTCGTAACCGATGGCCTCATTCCGCTGCGTTAGGTACCAGAAGAACTTATGCAGCTCGGGATGCTGATCGACGATCCGGCTGAAGTCTTCCGTGGTGCCGACCATGACTTCGCTCGGGACGATCGCCTGGATGCCGTAGCTCGCCACCCCTTCGCGAGGGAGGATCCCTTCGCCGGGAAAGCGCAGGGCGACGATCTGCCGCCTGCCTGAGCTGTCCACCTTGAATTTCGAAATAAGTCCCGAGCGCACGAACATGACTTCGTCGCGAGGTACTCCGCTATCCCGAAACGGCCGCCGCGGATCGACGTGCACAACCTTATGCGGAATCCGATCGAGATCTTCTGCCAGTTCCGGGGTGAGTCCAGCCGACATCAATGTCTCGCGCAGCGAGACGCTGGATCCGGCAGTCAGCCCCGAGCGGCGACTCGCCAACATATGTCTTCTCCCCGACTTAAGACGATGCGCCTCTGCAACGATCTTAGCAAACTTAAAATGGGCCTATCTTCACCCATATTAAAACACGCGAACGAGCCTGAGCAGCCAACGCTCTGGTGGCGGAGGCACTCCGCTTGCGTTCGCAATACGCCGACCCTAAGGAGCCCGCGCGCCCCGGGAGAATGCCATGGGCGCATCATGGCGATCGTAGCTCAGCTGGTTAGAGCACCGGTTTGTGGTACCGGGGGTCGCGGGTTCAAGCCCCGTCGATCGCCCCATTTTCTCACGTTCGATCGGACCTTTTTCATCTTATGATCACGCCCTGGGGCTTCGAAGATTTCGACGCGCATGAGAACCTGCACTTCGTTTGGAACGAGGAGTGTGGGCTCAAGGCTATCATTGCCATTCATTCGACCCACCTGGGGCCGGCGGCAGGAGGGTGCCGTTTCTGGCACTATGAGGATCCTGCAGAAGCGCTGACCGACGCGCTTAGGCTGTCGCGCGGAATGAGCTACAAGAACGCAATGGCCGGCCTGCCCCTGGGAGGCGGCAAGTCGGTTATCTTGGCGGATGCGAAGCGCACGAAGACGCCCGACATGCTCCACGCCTTCGGCAAGGCCGTCGATCACCTTTGCGGCCGTTACGTCACCGCCGAGGACGTGGGCATCAGCGTTAGCGACATGATCGAGATTCGACGCAACACGCCATTCGTGGCCGGCCTGCCCGTCGAGGGCGGCGACGTCGGAGGCGATCCGGGACCGCACACATCGCTCGGTGTCTTCCTCGGCATCAAGGCCGCGGTTCGCCGTGCGCTGGGCAAGGACAGCCTTAACGGCCTCCATATCGCGCTGCAGGGCGCCGGCAGTGTCGCTACCGGCGTTGCCGCTCATGCAGCGGCTGAAGGCGCTCGCCTGTCGATCGCCGACGTCGATCGGGCGAAGGCACAGAAGCTCGCCGATGCGACGGGGGGCAAGGTCGTTGGCACGGATGAGATCCTCACGCTTGAGGCCGACGTAGTCAGTCCGTGCGCTCTCGGCGCAATCCTGGATGAAGAGAGCATTCCGCAGCTGAAGACGCCTATCATCGCGGGTGGCGCCAACAACCAGCTTGCGCGACCCGAGGACGGGCCGCGGTTACAAGCGCGCGGAATCCTCTATGCTCCGGACTACGTCATCAATGCCGGCGGAATCATCAACGTCTCCACCGAATATCTTCTCGACGGAGACGCAAGCCTAGTCCGCGAGCGCATCGAAGGCGTCCCCGATCGCCTCGAGCAGGTATGGTCCGAAAGCTCGTCGAGCGGACGCGATCCTGCGTCCGTCGCCGACGCGATGGCGCAGCGCCTGATCGGAAGGGGCTGAGGGATCCATCGTGCATCGCTTTGCCAATCCGGCAAGGTTCCTGGCGATCGCGCGGCCCGCGACGGTTTGGCTGCTGGTCTTCGGCTTCGGCCTCACTGCGATTTCTCTGGTCGGTGGCCTCGTGATCACTCCGCCCGACTACCTGCAGGGCGAGACGGTTCGCATCATGTACGTGCACGTGCCCGCCGCCTGGCTGGGAATGGCCGGCTGGCTCGGTATTGCGGCGGCGTCAATTGCGCAACTCGCGTGGCGGCATCCTCTCGCAGCGGTAGCCGGTAGAGCGACAGCGCCTGCAGGCGCGACCTTCGCGGCCATATGTCTCCTGACCGGTTCGATCTGGGGACGACCGACCTGGGGCACCTGGTGGGAATGGGATGGCCGCCTGACGTCCATGCTCATCCTTTTCTTCCTTTATCTTGGATACATCGCTCTTGCCGGAGCGGAAAAGGAGCGTGGAGGCGACGGGCGGCTTGCAGCTCTCTTTGGCCTGGTCGGTGCAATCAACTTGCCGATTATCCACTACTCAGTGCTCTGGTGGCGCACGTTGCACCAAGGGCAGAGTATTGGAGTTTCCGGCTCGAGCATCGATAGCTCGATCCTGTGGCCGCTTCCGTTTGCGGCAGTCGGATTTACCTGCCTGTTCGGAGCTGCAGTGCTAATGCGGATGCGGTCCGAGCTTGCGCAGTTGAAAGTGGAGGCGCGGATGCGCCGGGCGGCTGCCGAATGAACCAATGGACCTTCGTGACTGCCGCATATGCCGTGGCGCTGACCGCGACGACGGCCTTGCTGCTGTGGAATTATGTTTCGATGCGCCGGGCCGAGGCAGCAGTGGACGAGCTCAGGCGGCAATGATCGTGCGACCGAAGCACCAGCGCCTGGTGCTCATTATCCTTGCACTGGTTGCAGTGCTTGGCGCGGTCTTGCTCGCAATGTGGGGGCTTAAGGATCGAGCGGCCTATTTCTATACGCCTGCCGATATCGTCGCCGGCAAAGCGAGCCTCGGAAAGGCTATCAGGCTTGGGGGAATGGTCGCGAAGGACTCCGTCGCCCGCGATGCCGACGGAGTGACCACCCGCTTCATCGTCGAGGACGGAGAAGGTCGTGTCGCCGTCACCTATCGTGGAATCCTGCCCGACTTGTTTCGTGAGGGAAGCGGTGTCGTTGCCGAGGGCAAGCTCGCCTCCGATCGAAGCTTTCAGGCCGACAACATCCTGGCGAAGCATGATGAGCGATACATGCCGCCTGAGCTCGGCAATCAGGCGTCGGAGCATAAAGCCGGACAGACACTCAGGCGATGATCGCCGAAGCCGGTCTTACTGCACTCTGGCTCGCAGCCGCTTTGTCGCTGCTTGGGCTGTGCCTCAGTGTCGTTCACGTCCGTGGCAGGCTGGAGGCGGACGGGACGGTCCGGGCACTGGCAATCGCCCAGGGCCTGCTTTGCCTCTTCGCCTTCGCGATGCTGCTGCTGGTCTTCGCGCGGACCGATTTGTCCGTCGCCCTGGTCGCGGAGAATAGCCACAGCGCCAAGCCCTTCATCTACAAGGTCGCAGGCGCTTGGGGGAACCACGAAGGCTCCATGCTCCTGTGGGTCACCGTCCTCGGCCTCTCCGGAGCTGCGCTTGCTGCTCTGTCGCACCGGCTGCCGAGCCGCACTCTAATCGCGGCACTCGGCGCGCAGGCCGCGCTCGCACTCGGCTTCCACGCTTTCCTGCTCTTCGCGTCCAACCCGTTCGCCCGACTGAACCCGCCGGCACCGGAGGGAAGGGGGCTCAATCCCTTGCTGCAGGATCCCGGCCTCGCATTCCACCCGCCGACGCTCTACCTCGGCTATGTCGGCCTATCGGTCGCGTTCAGTCTGGCCGTCGGCGCCATGCTTGCCGGAGAAGTCGACCGCCAGCTGGCGCGCGCGATGCGGCCATGGGTTCTGGGCGCCTGGATTTTCCTGACGCTTGGGATCACCGCCGGAAGCTACTGGGCCTACTACGAGCTCGGATGGGGCGGCTGGTGGTTCTGGGACCCGGTCGAGAACGCTTCTCTCATGCCCTGGCTGGCAGCGACCGCCTTGCTGCATTCCGTCGCCGTCCTGGCTGCGCGGAACGCGCTCAAGGCCTGGACGATGATGCTTGCCGTCATCGCATTTTCGATGTCGATGGTTGGGACATTTCTCGTGCGGTCCGGAATCCTGACGTCCGTCCATTCCTTTGCCGTCGACCCGTTGCGCGGATCGTTCATTCTCGGCCTTCTGGCGATCTACGTCACGGCGGCCTTCCTGCTGTTTGCCGTACGAGCCCGGACGCTCCGCGAAGGCGCACCCTTTGAGTTGGTCAGTCGCGAAACCGGGATCGTCGCGAACAATTTGCTGCTCACAGTGATCCTCGGCGTCGTGTTCATCGGCACGCTTTATCCGTTGGCAGTCGAGGCGATGAGCGGCGAAAAACTGTCCGTCGGCGCCCCTTATTTCAATGCCGTCGCGGGTCCATTGGCGATCGTCCTCGGCATCCTGCTTTCCGTAGGACCGCTGCTCAGCTGGCGGAAAGAGGGAAGGCCCGTCTTTAAGAAGCTCGCGCTTCCGGCGCTCTTTGCCGCGACGGCACTGGCCATCGCCGTGCTAGCGATACCAGGGGCCAGCCTGCTGGCGAAGTGTGGGCTCGCCCTTGCAGCAGGCTTGATCCCTGCCGCGGTTCTACCTTTGATTGGACGCAATCCGCTCCGGACGCCGTTCGCAACATGGGGAATGGCGATCGCGCATCTCGGGATGGCGGTTTCAGTAGCCGGTATGGCAGCCGACGCGGCCTTCACGACAGAGAAACTCACGGCCGCACGGCCCGGTGAAACTGTCGACGTTGGTCCATGGACCGTAGAATTTGCCGGAGTTACGCCTGCGGTCGGAGCCAATTGGACAGCGGTCCAAGCAGAGCTTCGTGCGACTCGTGGAAGCGGCGTTCATGTGCTGAAGCCCCAAACGCGCTTCTTCACCGATCCGCCGACCGAGACCAATGAGGCCGCGATCGACACCATGCTTAGCGGTCAGCTGTATACGGTTGTGGGCAGATCCGACTCGCAAGGCCGCTGGCAGCTTCGGCTTTGGTGGAAGCCGCTTGTGACCTTGATCTGGCTTGGAGGCGTTCTGATCGGCTTTGGCGGCCTGCTGGCTCTTGCCGGGCATGCGCGTCGAGCGTTGCGCAAGTGGATGGCGCAATGAACCGCGCGCTTCGCCTTCTTCCGGTCATCCTGGTCATCTGGATCGTCGGCACGTTCGCCTGGAGGCTGATCGAGCCGAACGATCCGACGATCCGCTCGCAGCTGGTGAACAGGAGCATCCCGCCTTTCCAGCTGGCAGCCGCGATCCCCGGGGCGGCGGGCCTCAAGTCGGCGGACCTCGCTACGGGGAAGCCGCGCTTGCTCAATCTGTTCGCGAGCTGGTGCGTGCCCTGCGTCGGTGAGGCGCCGATCCTCGCGGAACTCCATCGCCGAGGCGTCGAAATCGATGGGATCGCGATCCGCGATACTCCGGGCGGTCTGAACGCATTCCTCCAGCGTTACGGCAACCCGTACAGCCGTATCGGTTCCGATCCCACCAGCCGGGCGCAGCTTGCCCTTGGCTCCGCGGGAGTGCCCGAGACCTTCGTCATCGACGGCAAGGGTGTCATGCGCCTTCAGCACGTGGGGCCCATCTACGAGAGCGACATTCCGATAATCCTCGACGCGCTGGAGAAGGCGCGATGAGATTGTTCGTGCTCGCCCTAGCGCTGTCTCTCGCCGGGCCAGCAATCGCCGATTCGAACCTTCCGCCGGCCTATTGGGCCTACCGCCAGCTCCCCGATCCCAAGCAAGAGGCGAAGGCCAATGCACTGATGGAGGAGTTGCGGTGCCTCGTCTGCCAGGGGCAGTCGATCGCCGATTCCGATGCTGATCTGGCCGGCGACATGCGCGATCTCGTGCGCCGGCGGATTGCTGCCGGCGAAAAGCCGGAGGCGATCCGTACCTGGCTGATCGAGCGTTACGGCGATTGGATAAGCTATCGTCCCAGGGCTGAACCCATCACCTGGCCGCTTTGGGGTGCGCCGATCGTGCTCCTGATCCTAGGTGGTGCTCTGGTCGCCGGCAGAATCCGGGGGAAGCGCGCATGACCGGCTGGGTGCCACTCGTTGCCATGGTAGCTCTGCTAACCGGCGGGCTCTGGGCTCTTCGGGTCCGCAGACCCCTGCTGCAGCTGTCGGCTGCCGCCTTGCTCTTCGGTGCTGCGGGCTATGCCGTTCAGGGACAGCCTGAGCTGGCGGGATCACCGCGCAGCGCGGATCAACGACCGGCGCCGATTCCGCTGACCAAGCTTCGACATGCCTTTTTCGGCACGTTCGGCCCGACCGAGCATTGGCTGGTGATCTCCGAATCCTACGCCAGCCGTGGAGAGACTGAGGATGCCGCGAAAGCGCTGATTGCCGGTGTGCGCGAGCATCCCGGAGATCCTGTACTGTGGGTCGGATTGGGCAATGCTCTGACCGACCACGCCGGGACGCTTACGCCAGCAGCACAGCTTGCCTTTGCCAGGGCGGCCGAACTCGCGCCCGGCCACCCCGCACCACCTTTCTTCCTCGGTCTGGCGCTGATCCGTTCAGGCGACCCGCAAGGCGGCATCGCCCTCTGGCAAAACCTTCTTGCAAACGCGCCGGCAAACGCGAGTTGGCGACCTCTGGTCGAGGATGCGGTCCGCGCCGTCCAGAGCCCGCAACCGCGTCAGGCGGCGACCGGCTCGTAGGAAAGATCGAGAGCTTCGGCCACGGCGTCGTGGCGGATCTTCCCGCCGGAAACGTTGAGGCCGTTCGCTAGGTGCGGATCCTGACGCATCGCTTCCTCCGCACCCAGGTTCGCGATCTTCAGTGCGAAGGGCAGGGTCGCGTTGTTCAAAGCGAAGGCGCTGGTCCGGGCTACCGCGCCCGGCATGTTCGCGACGCAATAATGGATGATCCCATCGACTTCGTAGACTGGGTCCGCATGCGTCGTCGCATGCGAGGTCTCGAAACATCCGCCCTGATCGATGGCGATGTCCACCAGCACCGATCCGCGCTTCATTGTCTTCAGCATCTCGCGCGTGACAAGCTTGGGGGCGGCCGCTCCGGGGACGAGCACTGCGCCGATCACCAGTTCAGCGTCCTTCACCGCATTCGCGATCGCCGCACGGGAAGCGTAGGCCGTCTTGATCTGGCTTGAAAAGAACATGTCGAGTTCGGCCAGTCGATCATTGTTGATGTCGTAGATGGTCACGTCGGCACGCATGCCCGTAGCCATCTGCGCTGCGTTGACGCCGGCGACTCCGCCACCCAGAATGGCGACTTTCGCTGGAGCAACGCCAGGAACGCCGCCGAGCAGGACTCCGCGACCGCCCTGTTCCTTCTCGAGATAGTGCGCGCCGACCTGGACCGACATGCGGCCCGCGACTTCGCTCATCGGCTTGAGAAGCGGAAGGGCGCCTGAACGCGACGTTACCGTTTCATATGCGATGCAGGTCGCGCCGGACTTCATGAGGCCTTCCGCCTGCGGCTTGTCGGCTGCGAGATGGAGGTACGTGAACAGGATGTGCCGCGGCTCGAGCAGCTCGATCTCAGACTGTTGGGGCTCTTTCACCTTCACGATCATGTCGGATGCCTTGAAGACCGATGGTGCGTCCGGAAGGATCTCCGCTCCTGCTTTTTGGTAAGCGCTGTCCGGGCAATCGATCCCGTTGCCAGCGCTTGCCTGGACGAACACCTCGTGTCCGGCCGCCACCAGTTCGGCTACGGAAGCCGGGGTCAGTCCGACCCGATATTCGTGAACCTTGATCTCTTTCGGCACCCCAACGCGCATTATTCGTTCGCTCCGCTAATGATGTTTGCGCGGGCCTATAGACGCGGATTGCGGCCTTGTCCCCCCGCTTTGCTAAGGGGTTTGCGGCTCTTATCGCCCAGTGCTAGTGCGGCCCGCCGCCGTTCCGGAGGTGGCGCGGGGGCATTTGGGATGCGGGTTCGCAGTCTGTCCAGGCGGTATTCAAGCATATGAACGTGACTGCAACTGGGGGAGCCGAGGCGGCCCCCCAAGATACCGCGCACGGGCATGAGCACGGCGGCTCGATCACAAAGCTTGCTATCGGCGCGATCGGCATCGTCTTCGGCGACATCGGTACGTCGCCGATCTACTCATTCCGCGAGACCTTTGCCGGGCATCATCCCCTCAGTCCGGACGAGTTCCACATCCACGCTGTGCTCTCCATGATCTTCTGGTCGATGATGATCGTGGTCACGTTGAAGTACGTCTTCATCATCATGCGGGCCGACAACAAAGGGGAGGGCGGGAGCCTTGCCTTGCTCGCCCTTATCAATCGCAGCCTGGGCGGGAACAAGAAGTGGACCCGAGGCATCGTTATGCTCGGCGTGTTCGCAACGGCCCTATTCTATGGCGACAGCATGATCACGCCGGCGATCTCCGTCCTGTCGGCTGTCGAGGGCTTTACGACCGTCAATTCCGGGCTTGAGCCATATGTCGTGCCCATTGCGGTCGGCATCCTTGTCGGCCTGTTTGCAATTCAATCACATGGCACGGCTCGCGTCGGGATGTTGTTCGGGCCAGTGATGCTTCTTTATTTCGGAACGCTTGCCGTCCTTGGCCTTAGCCACATCATGGACCGGCCGGGCGTCGTTCTGGCGATGATCAATCCCCTGAATGCAGCCGCCTTCTTCATGATTGAGCCGTTGCACGCCTTTCTTGCGATGGGCTCCGTCGTACTGGCCTTGACCGGCGCAGAGGCTCTGTATGCAGACATGGGCCATTTCGGCCGCCGCCCGATCAAGGTGGCCTGGATCTATTACGTTCTTCCGGCTTTGCTTCTTAATTACATGGGGCAGGGCGCGATGCTCTTATCCATGCCCGCAAGCCAGGTGATGACGGCCGTCAAGGATCCGTTCTTCTATCTTGCTCCGGATATGTTCAGGCTACCCTTGGTGTTGTTGGCAACAGCTGCAACAATCATCGCCAGTCAGGCGGTCATCTCAGGCGCTTTCTCCGTCACCCAACAGGCAATTCAGCTGGGCTTCGTGCCACGCCTGCGCATAGCCCACACGAGCGAAAGCGCAGCCGGGCAAATCTATATTCCCGTCGTCAACTGGGCGCTGATGATCATGGTCATCCTGCTCGTTCTCATGTTCCGCAGCTCCTCTAACCTAGCCGCAGCCTATGGAATCGCCGTCACCGGCGCGATGTTGATCGACACCGTTCTCATCGCGGTTGTCCTCGGCTCGATGTGGAAGTGGAATCGGGCCCTCAGCGGCGTGCTGGTCCTTCTCTTCTTCACTGTGGACCTCGGCTATTTCAGCTCTAATCTCACGAAGATCCCCGCTGGCGGCTGGTTCCCGCTTCTGATCGGCGCGATCGCGTTCACTCTGCTCACAACCTGGGCCAAAGGCCGCCAGCTTCTCATCGCGCGGATGGACGAAGCGAGCCTCCCGATGGAAATCTTCATCAAGTCGGCGGCTTCAAGCGCGGCGAGGGTACCTGGAACCGCTGTCTTCATGACCAGCTCCGCAAGCGGCGTTCCGCATGCACTTCTCCACAACCTCAAGCACAACAAGGTGCTGCACGAGCGCGTGATCCTGCTGACTGTCCGGATCCAGGACGTGCCCTACGTCGCGGAGAGCAAGAGATCCGAAACGCACGAATATGGGCAGGGCTTCTACCGCCTGGTCCTCCATTACGGCTTCATGGAGGAAATCAACGTTCCCGCGGAGCTCTCGCGGCTTAAGGACGTCGGACCTGCCTGCAAGATGATGGACACAAGCTTCTTCCTTGCCCGGCAGACGCTGATTGCGTCGGCGCGACCCGGAATGGCAATCTGGCGCGAGAAGCTATTCTCCTGGATGCTGCGGAATGCCGAAAGCGCGATGGAGTTCTTCAAGCTGCCAACCAATCGCGTCGTCGAGCTTGGAAGCCAGGTAGAAATCTGAACCCGCAGGCCTGGTCGCGCATTGCGCCAGCCATGGCTGACATCATCTCCTGGGTCGCGACAGTGGCGACGATCGTCGCTGCCTTCATGACGGCATCGAACCTTGGGACCCGAATCACCGGCTACGGCTTCTGCGTCTTCCTGGTGGGATCTCTATCCTGGCTTGCGGTAGGAGTGATGACTGCGCAGCCCGCCCTCGTATGGACCAATGCCGTACTGACCTTGCTCAACATCTTCGGCATTTGGCGGTGGCTAGGCCGGCAGGCGAAGATCGAGGAAGGGGGCAGCGCCGCCGCCGAGGCGAGCGCGCGGTCGCCGGGCGAAAGCCTTTTCCCGATTTCCCTCCTGTCGAGCGCGCCGATCGAGGGTCGGCACGGTAACGTGCTTGGCACCTGCATCGATGCAATGGCCGGCTGCTCGAGCGGGAAACTGCGCTATCTCGTAGCATCGGAAGGCGGCGTTGCTGGAGTGGGGGAGACGTTGCGTCGGCTCGAATGGCCCCAAGCCCGCATTGATGCCGACCGGATTAAGGTCGATCTCGACAGGAATGGCTTCGCCACGCTCGAACGCATCGAACGGGACCAATGGCCGGTCCGCTGATCATCACTGCGGAACTGGGAGCGGCGGACTTCGGCTGGCTCAACGATCTTCGGCGGTATCACTATCCGGCTGAGCGAAACCAATTGGCAGCTCACCTGACGATGTTCCACACTTTGCCTCCCTCGGCCGAGCAGGAGATAAGACACCTGCTCGCAAATGTGTCGGCTAAGCCTGCGCCGCGAACATTCGTCTCCGGAGTGATGAATCTTGGCGGCGGCGTTGCATTTCGCATTGCGTCCGATGAGCTCGACGCAATTCGCAGCGAGATTGCCGAGCGACTCTCCGGTTTGCTGACGGCCCAGGACCGCGCCGGTTGGTCGGCGCACATCACGATCCAAAACAAAGTGCCAGCTAGGGTGGCGAGGGAGTTGATCGAGGCTCTCGGCAGTCAGTTCGACCGACGGCCGATCAAGATCTCGGGGCTAGGCCTTCATCGCTATCTGGGCGGACCGTGGGAGACGCTACGAACGTTCCCGTTCCGCGGCTAGCTGAGGTCCCCGATCCCATCGCAGCTGATGTCGAAAGCCGCGAGACCTGCATCCAGAACCGATGCAAGCATCGGCATTTCCATGAGTTCGTCGATCGCTGCCGCGCTACCATCCTTCGTAAGGTCGTTCGCTTCTTCCAGCGCCTCGCCCCAGTCGCTCGCATCGTATGTACCCTGGCCGACCCAGCAGAAAGCGACCACTTCGGCCAACTGATCCTCGCCAAGGTCCTCGAACACCGATTTCAGCTCTTCCTCGACGCTGTCATTGATCGAATCGTCAAGGACGGAAAGCGCACCTTCCTCCTCGTCATCGACATTTTCGGCAGCCTCGTTGCCGTCATAGTCGGTCGGCGTTTGCGCCTCATACTCCCGCGCTCGGAGAATGATTCGGCACAGCGTCTCGAGAGGGGTCAAAGGGTCCATCAAATAGTCTCCGAATTCTCCGGCTTAACGAGAGCAGCCGTAGACGGTTCCTCGCGTTGACCGGTCGGACATGCGCACCTATATGGCCGCGGCTCCCGCCGGGCTATACCGCGGGAAAATCGGGCCTTGTCGGGGCGGAGTAGCTCAGCTGGTTAGAGCAGCGGAATCATAATCCGCGTGTCGGGGGTTCAAGTCCCTCCTCCGCTACCACCTCACGATCATTCCAAGCGCCACGTGATTCGCTGGGTGTAGACGTCGGCGATGGCCCGGCCCGCTTTGTCCCTAGCCGGAGCGAAGCGGGCGCGGCTTCGAAGAATCTGACAGGTCCTGCTGTCTAGCGATCGCGAACCACTGCTCACGGTAACGGTGCAGCGATTCACCCGGCCGCGTTTGTCGATCTGCATGCTTGTCGTCACCGTACCTTGTTCTTCGCGCTGCAGCGCCTCCATCGGATAATCGTCTCCGGTGAAAAGGCGCGTCAGGTTGCCGCGCGCGGGTTCGGCAAGCGTTGGCCGGTCAGACGTTTCAGAACGACTCGACGCACCTGTCTCCTGATCGGTTTCGTAAGGCACTGCATAGGGGTCGATCCAGGCCTCGCGCAGCGACCAAACCGCGCCGACCCCGACGACAGCCAGGACGATGAACGTTATGGCATCCGAACGGGCGGGCTGAACTGGCGAGCGTCGATCAGGCGCTTTCCTTGGATCCCTCACGCCCAGGAGCGTGCCACGCTTTGCAGCGTGAGCCTAGTCAGCGAACGATCTCGGTCTTAGTCGCTGCGCCTGCGGCCGAGCAGGCCGACGAGCCCGACTAATCCGATGACACCCCATGGGAAACCGCGCTCCTTGACCGGCGCTGGGGCGGGTGCAGGAGCGGCTTCTTCCACAGGAGGAGCCATTTCGGCGTTCATGTCCGGCGCCGGAGCAGTTGCCATATCGTTCATAGCAGCAGCATCGTTCGCTGCGACGGCGTTGTCCGCGGCGACCGTTGCAGCATTTGCGTCGGTCGCCTCATTTTGAGCTGCGGCCGGCGTTGCGATCAGCGTTGCCGCCGCGATCCAAATCATCGTCCGTTGCATGTTCTTCTCCCCAATCTTCCGTCCGCCTCTCATTCGACGGAAGTCGGATGGTAGCTATCGTCGGAATGTTCTTTCTTCAGCCCGGCCAGCCCAATCAATCCAAACAAACCGATCAGGTTCAGCCAGTCGAGATCCCCGGCGCCGCTCTGGAGCCGTGACTGCGTTTCTGTCGGAATGTTGTGGTCGTTGGTTTCCTGGGCCTGCGCGGCGGACGCAATTCCGCCGACAGCAAGCATGATGCCGAGCATCCAGCCAATGCGCATGGTGCCCTCCAGTCAAAGGCCGTCCACCAGGCGATGAGCCTGCGCCGACCCTGCTGCCCTTTGCCGGATTTGCGCCAAAAACACAAACGCCCGGACTGCGTAGCAATCCGGGCGTCCTGCGTGACGATTGCTCGTCAGCCCCCTTGGATCTTGCCGCGTCCCGCTCACGCGCGTCGCTGCAAGCTTCCTGTCATCGGCCCCAAGGGGCGACCCGCCAGGAAGGATTGCAAGCTAGGACCGATTACGGCGGCTTGTCATCAGCCGAGTTCACGCATGCCGATTTTTATCCACAGTCTGTGTCTGGACCGCCACAGCGGTTCCGCGGGCGCCACATTGCGCTCGGCGGCTCGGAGCCCTAGGGCACCGGCTCCAGCGACTTCCGGAGCTACCAAGAATTGCGCGTTTCCCGCTATTTTCTGCCGGTTCTGAAGGAAAGCCCATCAGACGCCCAGATTGTTAGCCACAAGTTGATGCTGCGTGCGGGACTGGTGCGCCAAACAGCCGCCGGCATCTACGCCTGGTTGCCGATCGGCCATCGCGTTCTGAAGAAGATCGAGCAGATTGTCCGGGAGGAACAGGATCGCGCGGGCGCGATCGAAATGCTCATGCCCACGATCCAGTCGGCCGAGCTGTGGCGGGAAAGTGGGCGGTACGACGCCTATGGCCCCGAAATGCTGCGCATACGCGATCGTCACGATCGCGAGATGCTGTTCGGGCCGACGAACGAGGAAATGCTCACGGCCATCGTCCGCGACGAGCTGAAGAGCTATCGCGAGCTGCCTCGTACGCTGTACCACATCCAGTGGAAGTTCCGGGATGAGGTTCGGCCGCGCTTCGGCGTGATGCGCGGCCGAGAGTTCCTGATGAAGGACGCCTACAGCTTCGATCTCGACGAAGAAGGAGCGCGCCAGAGCTACTACACGCAGTTGCTAGCCTATCTGCGGACGTTCCAGCGGATGGGTATCCAGGCTGTTCCGATGAAGGCGGCCTCCGGACCTATCGGCGGCGATCTTTCCCATGAGTTCATCGTTCTCGCACCGACGGGCGAGAGCGAAGTCTTCTATGATGCGGCGTTCGAGGAGTTCGACTGGCAGCAGAACGATCTTCAATATGGCGACGCCGAGGGCCTGAAGGCGCTCTTCGACCGCGTGAGTTCGACCTATTCGGCGACCGACGAAACTCACGATGAGTCGCGTTGGTCGGCGATCGCCGAAGATCGCAAGCGGACTGGGCGAGGCATCGAGGTCGGCCACATCTTTTATTTCGGCGACAAATATTCGGCCGCCATGGGCCTGAAGGTTTCGGGGCCGGATGGGCAGATGATCACCCCGATGATGGGCAGCTACGGCGTCGGCGTATCGCGTCTTGTCGGAGCGATCATCGAGGCAAGCCATGACGACGCTGGCATTGTCTGGCCGGAAACCGTCGCGCCCTGGAAAGTCGGCATCGTCACCATGCGCCAGGACGACCAGCCGAGCGTGGCCGCGGCCGAGGAACTCTACGCGAGCCTGCAGCTTGCGGGCGTTGAGACAGCTTACGATGATCGCGACGAGCGGGGCGGAGCCAAGCTCGCAACGATGGACCTGATCGGACTGCCCTGGCAGCTGATAGTCGGCCCGCGCGGAATTGCTGCAGGCACCGTTGAACTCAAGCGTCGTTCATCTGGCGAGCGCCAAGAGCTTAGCGTGGAATCCGCACTCGCGAGACTGACCGAATGATCCTCAATCGGTACGAGCGCACCGTCGCTCGCCGTTATCTTCTTCCCGGCAAGGGCGAGGGGTTCATCTTCCTCGTCGCCTCAATCAGCCTTTTTGCGGTCGCCTTGGGAGTTGCGGCGCTCATTATCGTCATGAGCGTCATGAACGGCTTTCGCGCGGAACTTTTCGACAAGATCGTCGGGCTGAACGGCCACGCCATCATCCAGGGATACGACGGACGCCTGACCAATTGGCAGGAGATTGCTGACCGCACGAAGAAGCTGCCCGGTGTGACGTCGGCCCTTCCGCTCATCGAGCAACCCTTGATGGCATCGGCGAATGGACGGGTGGAAGGCGTTTTCGTCCGCGGCATGCGGTTGGAAGACATTCGCAAGAACAAGGTGATCACCGGCAACGTCCTTTCCGGCAACATCGCTTCGATCACGCCCGGCAGCAATCGCGTTGCCATCGGTTCAAGGCTCGCCCAGAACCTGGGCGCTTATCCGGGATCCGAAATCAGCCTGATCAGCCCCGAAGGCCGCTCGACGGTCGTCGGAACGGTGCCTCGGATCGTCTCTTACACCGTCGGTGCAGTGTTCGAAGTCGGGATCTACGATCTCGACGAGAGATATGTCGTCATGCCCATGCAGGACGCGCAGACGCTCTTGATGATGGGCGACGAAGTCGGGATGGTCGAGGTCCAGACCTCAAACCCCGACAAGGTGCGGCAATTCCTTGCGCCTCTCGAACCAATGCTGCGCAACCGAGCCATCGTCGTCGACTGGCAGCAGATGAATTCTGCGCTTTTCGATGCGCTCGAGGTGGAGCGGATTGCGATGTTCATCGTACTTTCGCTCATTGTCGTGGTTGCCGTGTTCAACATTCTGTCGTCGCTCATCATGCTGGTGCGCGCGAAGACCCGCGACATCGCGATCCTGCGAACGATGGGCGCGAGCAGGCGAGGGATGATGAAGATTTTCGTGACGGTGGGCGTCACGATCGGCTCGCTTGGCATCATGCTCGGACTCGTCCTCGGCACGATCTTCCTCTTCTTCCGCCAGTCCGTCGTGAACTTCGTCCAGTTGATCACCGGCCAGAACCTTTGGGATCCTTCGATCCGGGTTCTGACGGACCTCCCATCGAAAACGGACCCATTCGAGGTGACCGCAATCATCCTCATCGCTTTGATCCTGTCTTTCCTCGCGACGCTTTATCCTGCGTGGAAGGCGGCGAGCACTGATCCGGTGCAGGTTCTCCGCTATGAGTGAGGCCATACTTGCGACGCGCGACCTTCGCCGCAGCTTCATTCAAGGCGACGTGACCATCGAAGTGCTTCGCGGTGTCGACCTGCGGGTCGAGCCGGGTGAGATCGTTGCGCTGCTCGGGCCCTCCGGCTCGGGCAAGTCGACCCTTCTGCAAGCCGTGGGGCTTCTGGAAGGGGGATTTAAGGGCTCGATCCAGTTGATGGGCCGCGAAGCCGCAGATCTCGATGACGACGGACGTACGGAGCTTCGCCGGGAGGCTCTCGGCTTCGTGTACCAGTTCCACCACTTGCTGCCCGAGTTCAACGCCCGGGAGAATGTGGTCCTTCCGCAGCTGATCCGCGGCGTTGAACCCGATGCCGCCGGGAGCAGGGCTGAGCAGTTGCTCGGCGCGCTCGGGCTCGATCGACGCCTGGACCATCGGCCTTCGAAGCTCTCCGGCGGCGAACAGCAGCGCGTCGCAGTGGCTCGCGCTCTGGCAAACAAACCGCCCCTTGTTCTTGCCGACGAGCCAACGGGCAATCTCGACGAGGCCACCGCGGATCGCGTTCTTGCGGAATTCCTTTCGCTTGTCCGCGGCGAAGGCAGCGCGGCCCTTGTGGCCACCCACAACGAGCGGCTTGCCGCGAAGATGGATCGGGTGGTGCGATTGCACGAAGGTCAACTGGAATAGTGGAGCCGACGGATCGGAGAGACGTTGGCGAGCCCGTGCAACGATTGACACCCACTGCCATCGCCGGGATCGCCCTGGCGGTCCTTTTGCTCCTAATTGCCGGTGCAATCCTGCTGCGTGGCAGTGGCGCCGAAGACGACCGGCTGACGAATGCCGTTACTTCGGCTCGCGAAGATCCTGAGAAGCTTTGTTCGAGCCAGTCGACTTATGATCTGATCAAGCGCGATCTGTTTCGCCGGGCGGCAGCGCTCCGCGGGAGCGACCAGCCGGCGTTCGACAAGCTGGCGAGCTACTCCTCGCTTCGGGTGGAGGCGCCGTTGCTGCAGGACCAGAACGAGAGTGTCGGCAGGGTCACCTGCAATGCGACCCTCTCGCTCGACCTTCCGCCGGGCGTGGCCGTCGTCGGAGGGCGCCGGACCCTTACCGCCGACGCACTTTATACGATTCAACCCGCCGCAGATGGCAGCGGCAAGGTTCTGACGCTGGCGAACGCGGACGGGATCATTACGCCGCTGGCGACGCTTGCGAAGACCAGCCAGCCTGCGCCAAACACTGCCGATGACGCCAATGCCGTCGACTCCGCCGACGTATCGGCCGCTCCTGTCGACCCGCTTGCTCCAAACCCTCCGTCCCCAGAGGCGCCTCCACCGCAGACTTCAACGAGCCCGAGCTTTAATTGCGGCAATGCCAGGACTTCCGGCGAGATCGCTGTGTGCAACGATCCAAAGCTCGCTGCCCTGGATCGACGGATGGCGTCCCAGTTCGGAAGTGCAATGGCGGACGCCGCTCCTCAGCAGCGTGCGATCCTGAAGCAGACCCGCGATGCTTTCCTCCGCTATCGCGACCAGTGCCCCAGCTCTTCCTGCATTGCTGAGACCTATCAGGGCCGGATGCGCGAGATCCGGGACATCATGCGCGGCAACTGGCAGCCCCGGCGGTAGCGTTCGTCGAGTGCCCCTTGAGTTTGCCAACGTCTTCTGAGCCTTTTCACAAAGCAGGGGAGAAGGCGATGAAACTTGCCGTACTCGGAACCGCCGTCATTTGCGCAATTGCATCGGGTGACCTGGCCGCCCAGGCTCCGCAAAGTCCGCCACCGGCTTGCACAAGCGCTCAGCACCGCCAGTTCGATTTTTGGGTTGGCCGGTGGGATGTCTATCCGACGGGCAAGGACAAGCTGGTTGCGCACAGCCTAATCGAGAATCTGTACGGGGGGTGCGTCATCCGCGAGAATTGGATGCCGCTGAAGGGGACTGAGGGTGGCAGTCTGAACACTTACGACCCTGAAGACAGGCAATGGCACCAGGTCTGGATGGACGCAGCGAACGGACGTGTCGGGTTCGACGGCAGACTGGCCGATGGAAAGATGGTGCTGACAGGAAATTGGCGCGGTGCCATCACCCCAGGTGAGGACGGCCTCGTTCGAATGACCTACAGCAAGCTCGAGGTCGGCGCTGTCCGCCAATTCGGGGAAATATCGACCGACAAAGGCAAGAGCTGGAAGCCCTTCTTCGACTTTACCTACAAACCGAGCGCTGCCGCCAACTAGCTGTGGAAAAGCGGCTCCGGCCGCTTTCAACCTGCGCTGAAATCCCCATAGTCGGGGCGTGACTCACCCTTACGTTCCGCTTCGCGTTTTCTCCTCCTTCACCATGCTCGAAGGGGCGATGGAGCCAAAGATCATTGCGGAACGCGCGGCCAAGCTCGGCTTCCCGGCGGCAGCTCTGACGGATCGAAACGGTCTCTATGCTGCAATGGCGTTCACCGAATCCTGCATTGGCAAGGGCGTGCAGCCGATCGTCGGCACGATGCTGGCCGTTGCAAGGCCCCCCGAGTTCGGCGCGGCCACTATCGACTGGATCGTCCTGCTGGCCAAGGATGAACGGGGATATTCGAACCTCTGCCATCTCGTTTCTTCCGCGCATCTCGATCGCCCTCTCGAGTTGGATCCACATGTCGCTTTTGCGAGGCTCGAACAGTCAGGCGAAGGATTGATCGCAATGACGGCGGGCGGAGAGGGCGCCGTTGCCTGCCTGTTGGCCGACGGACAGAGCGACAAGGCCGCGGCCTATCTGGACCGATTGCAGGCGCTCTTTCCGGATCGCCTGTACATCGAAATCATCCGTCGGCAGAACCCGATCGAGGACGCGTCCGAACATGCTTTGATCGACCTTGCGTTCGAGCGAAATCTGCCTCTCGTCGCGACGAACCCAGCAGCGTACTCTGACCCGAGCTTTCACGCGGCCCACGACGCCATGCTCTGCATCGCTCAATCCGCCTACGTCGAGAGCAACGATCGCCAAACCTCCTCGGCGGAGACATGGCTGAAGGATTCGGCGGCGATGGCCGAGTTGTTCGCGGATTTGCCCGAGGCGCTCGCAAATACGTCGGTCATCGCGCAACGATGCGCCGTTGGCGCTCCCAAGCGCCGGCCCATCCTCCCGCGCCTGTCGGATCATGAGGATGACCAGCTTCGTACTGATGCCTTTGCCGGGCTTGATCAGAGGCTTGCAGGCCGGAGCGAAGAGGACAAGGCACGATATCGCGAGCGGCTGGAGTTCGAGCTCGACGTCATCATCCGGATGGGATTCGCCGGCTACTTCCTGATCGTTGCCGACTTCATCAAATGGGCGAAGGCGCACGACATCCCGGTCGGTCCGGGCCGCGGCTCCGGCGCGGGTTCGGTCGTCGCCTGGGCCCTCACCATCACCGACCTCGACCCGCTTGCACTCAACCTTCTGTTCGAGCGCTTCCTGAATCCGGAACGCGTGTCGATGCCCGACTTCGACATCGACTTCTGCGAAACCAGGCGGGACGAAGTCATCTCCTACGTCCAGCAGAAGTACGGCCGCGACCGGGTTGCACAGATCATCACCTTCGGGCGCCTGAAGGCACGCGCCGTCCTCAAGGACACAGGCCGAGTGCTCCAAATGAGCTACGGCCACGTCGATCGCCTGGCAAAGCTCATCCCGAACCATCCCACCGATCCTTGGACGCTGGAGCGATCACTCAACGGGGTCTCAGAGCTTGCCGCCGAGGTGAAGAACGAGCCGGATGTAAAACGCCTGTTCGATCTAGCGATGAAGCTGGAGGGGCTTCCGCGTCACGCCTCCACCCACGCTGCCGGCGTCGTGATCGGCGACCGCAGGCTCGACGATCTCGTCCCGCTCTATCGCGATCCTCGGTCCGACATGCCCGTCACGCAGTTCGACATGAAATATGTTGAGGCAGCGGGTCTCGTGAAGTTCGACTTCCTCGGACTGAAGACGCTGTCGGTTCTTAAGGAAGCCGAGCGTCTGCTCGCCGAGCAGGGCGTGCATATCGATTTCTCGAAGCTCAGCTGGGATGACCCCGAGGTCTATGAGCTCCTGCAGCGCGGAGACACGGTCGGTGTGTTCCAGCTGGAATCGGAGGGCATGAGGCGCACCCTCGCAGCTGTCCGTCCAACGAGCTTTGGCGACATCATCGCGCTCGTCTCGCTCTATCGGCCCGGCCCGATGGACAACATTCCATTGTTCGGAGATCGCAAGAACGGCCGCTCGCCGATCGAATATCCGCACCCGATGCTCGAGGACGTCCTCAAGGAGACTTACGGGATCTTCGTTTACCAGGAGCAGGTCATGCAGGCGGCGCAGGTGCTCGCCGGCTATTCGCTCGGTGAAGCGGACCTCTTGCGCCGCGCCATGGGCAAGAAGATCAAGTCGGAGATGGATGCGCAGCGGGCGCGCTTCGTCGAAGGCTGCGCCCGGAACGCCATCAGTGCGGCCAAGGCATCCGAGCTGTTCGACTTGATCGACAAGTTCGCGGGCTACGGCTTCAACAAGAGCCACGCCGCCGCGTATGCGCTGGTTGCCTATCACACGGCCTGGCTGAAGGCGCATCACCGGCCCGAATTCTACGCAGCGTCGATGAGCTTCGACATCGCGCTGACGGACAAACTTGCGCTGTTCGTGGAGGACATACGTCGCGGCGACATCGAGTGCCTCCCACCTGACGTCAACGAGAGCCAGGCGGCATTCTCGGTTGAGGATGGAAAGGTCCGCTACGCGCTTGGCGCTCTCAAGGGCGTGGGGGAGAAGGCCATGGAAGCCCTCGTCGCCGAGCGCGAAGCCGGAGGGCCCTTCAAATCCTTCGACGACTTTGCCGAGCGCATCGATCCCCGGCTGCTCAATCGTCGCCAGATCGAGAGCCTGGCCGCAGCCGGTGCATTCGACGCCACCCTTCCGCATCGCGCCGCCGTGTTTGCCTCAGCGGAAACCATTCTCGCCCATGCTGCGAGCGCGGCCGAGCAGCGTGAAAGCGGCCAGCATGGTTTGTTCGGGGGTTCGCCTTCCGCGGTTGCGCCAATCCGCCTTGCGAAGGCGGATGACTGGTCGCTGGCGCAGCGCATGGCTGCGGAGCGCGATGCGTTCGGTTTCTACTTCTCTTCGCACCCAGTCGAATCGCACCGGCATCTTCTCGACGCGAACAGGGCAAAGACGTTTGCCCAGCTCGCCGACATGCCGATGCCGGCGGAAGGCCGCACGGGGGCGATGATGGCTGCCTTGGTTGAAGATGCCCGCTGGCGTGTGTCGCAGAAGGGCCGCCGTTACCTGATGGCGACATTGAGCGACCCCTCAGGGCAATTTCAGGCGAGCATCTTCGACGATGAGGCGGCCGCCGCAATCGAGACGGCCGCGAAGGCTGGCACTTGCGGGCTACTGACAGTCGAACTGGACAAGAGACCGGGCGATGATTTGCCGCGTGTCGCGATCAAGCGGTTTCAACCGCTGGATACGCTCGCAAAGCGAACGCGGCTTCAGATGGAGGTTCGGGTAGCCTCAGCAGATCTCATTCCGGCGATCGCGCGCGAGCTTAATTCGGCCCGCGGCGACGGCGGCATCGTCAGGCTATGCCTGCCACTATCGAACAAAGGGCAGGCAATCGTGATCGCCGGTCGCGACTTCGCGCTCGACGGGGAGCTGCAGGCACGGATCGAACGTATCGCGGGCGAGGGGAGCGTCGACCTTTCCGTGCAGGAGCCGCCGAAGCTCGCCCTCGTCGGATAAC
>Ga0070671_100000191_pt1 | contig 41284 bp, 46 predicted proteins | sample KBSS73metaG_FD_65341 | JGI IMG/M metagenome (GOLD analysis project Ga0070671, IMG submission 65341) | Switchgrass rhizosphere microbial communities from Kellogg Biological Station, Michigan, USA - KBS S7-3 metaG | ecosystem: Host-associated > Plants > Roots > Rhizosphere > Soil ...
GGTGGGGCGTGGGCGTCAGGACGGGGACGGGCGGCGGAGCTCGGCGCGGCGGTACTTCAGGCGCCAGCCGGCGTCGGTCTTGACGACGATGTCGCGGTAGACGCCGCTGCCGACCCGGCCCTTCACGCCGACACCGATCGCCTTCGACAGCGCCCGCACCGTGCCGTCGGGGTCCTCGGAGATCACGATGTTGGTGGCGTGGTGGGCGAGTGGGTGCATCGACAGGTCGCTCATCCAATGGGTGCGCAACGCGTCGAGCGACGTCGTGATCTCGTGACCGAAGTCGGTGGCGTCGTAGGTGACGTCGTCGGTGAACACCAGCTCCATCTCCGACCAGCGACGCTCGTCGATGATGTGCCCGTAGAGCGCGAACAGCTCGTGGATGGCGAGACGGTCGGCGACATCGATCACTTCGGGTCCTCCTGGAGAAGCGGGGCGACGCGCGTGCACACCACGCGCACGTGCTCGGCAATCATGGCTTCGGGCATGCCGGAGATCGACGCCCAGAAGTACACCGATTCCACGGGGGCGCCGGCAGTGTGCTCGCGCACCCACCCCGCCATCTCCTCGGGCGTGCCGTAGGTGAAGTAGCCGAGCGGCGCGGTGGAGTCGCGCTGGCGCAGCCGGTCAGGGTCGACCGGGCGGGGGATCGGCTGGTCGGTGCCCTCGACCATGTGGCGCCGGTACGAGTCGAGCTGGTGGGCGACGTGCTTGCTCACCACCGGCCAGTCGGCCTCCGGATCCTCGGTGACCCAGCCCTGCACGCCGCCGGCCATGCGCCCGATCGCCGGATCGTGGCCGGCCTCGACGAGCGCGTCGCGGTAGATGGGCCACAGCGACGGCTCGAAGCTGAGCAGGCCCTCGCCGAGCAGGCCCGCTCGTCGCGCCCCCTTCGGGCCCTGGTAGCCCATCCAGATCGGCAGCGGGTCCTGCACCGGACGGGGTGTGATGCCGCCTTCGGCCCACAGGCGGCGCAGCTCCCGGGCGCGCTCGTCGGTGGTGGTGTAGCGGGCGGCCAGGTCGGCGCCGTAGAGCGCGAACTCGGGCACGCGGTAGCCGGCGCCGAGGCCGAGGTCGAGGCGCCCGCCGCTGATGATGTCGACGATCGCCGCCTGCTCGGCCAGCTCGACCGGATGGTGCAGCGGGGCGATCACGATGCCGGTGCCGATGCGCACCCGCGCCGTCCGGGCGGCGATGGCGGCGGCGAGGGTGAGCGGCTGGGGGAGGTAGCCGTCGTCGAACAGGTGGTGCTCGGTGACCCAGATGGCGTGGCAGCCGAGGCGCTCGGCCTCCTCGCACATCTCGAGCATGAAGCCGTAGAGGCGGGTCGGGTCGGTCGGCCACTCCTGCGGGTTGCGCAGGTCGAAGTACAGCCCCACGTTCACGAGATCGCTTCCCCCATCCGATGTAGCATAATGAATTAGTCAATTAAGCACGTCTGGGGGCCGGATGCACGACGGTAGGTACGACCAGATCCAGTACGAGGTCGTCGAGCGCGTGGCCACCATCACCCTCGACCGTACGGCGCGGCGCAACGCCGTGAGCTACCCGATGCTCGACGAGCTGCTCGACGCCTTCACCCGAGCCGAGTCCGACGACGACGTGCGGGCCATCGTGGTGACCGGCGCCGGCGACTGGTTCTCGGCCGGCACCGACCTCGGCACCGGCGCCGAGGGCTACGACGTCGGGTCCACCGGCTTCAAGCCGCTGCGCGGCGGCACCCGCGACGTGGGCGGCGAGCTGGCGCTGCGGATCTTCGCCTCGACCCGCCCGGTCATCGCCGCCGTCAACGGGACGGCCATCGGCATCGGCATCACGATGATCCTGCCGATGGACGTGCGCATCGGCGCCGAAGGGGCCCGCTTCGGCCTGCCGTTCGTGCGCCGCGGCATCGTGCCCGAGTCGTGTGCCACGTGGTTCCTGCCGCGCGTCGTCGGCATCGCCACCGCGGTCGACTGGTCGGTCACCGGGCGCATCTTCCCGGCCGACGAGGCCCTGCGCGCCGGCCTCGTGCGCGAGCTGGCCCCCGCGGCCGACGTGCTGCCCCGCGCCGTCGAGGTGGCCCGCGAGATCGCGGCCACCACCTCGGCGGTGTCGGTGGCGCTGACCCGCCAGCTGCTGTGGCGCCAGCTCGGCGCACCCCATCCGATGAGCGCCAACCGGCTGGAGTCGCAGGCGCTGCTCGCCCTCGGCGCCCTGGCCGACGTGCCCGAGGGCATCGCCTCGTTCCGGGAGAAGCGAGCGCCGGCGTTCCCGCTGCGCGTCCCCGGCGACCTGCCCGACTTCTATCCCTGGTTCACCGAGGAGCCCTTCGATGCCTGACGACCGCGTGGTCGACGCCGCCCGCCTCAACGCGCTCCTGCGCCCGCGCCATCCCGATGTCGAGGTGGCGCACGTCGACGTCCTCGGCGCCCACGAAGGGTCGGCCAGCCGCCTGCGGCTCGCCGTCCAGTACGCGCCGGGGCGCGACGCCGGGCTCCCGACGACGATGTTCCTCAAGCGCAACCTCGCCCGCTTCGAGTTCCCGGCCGAGATGTACTCGACCGAGGTGCGGCTCTATCGCGACCTCCTGCCGGCGATGGCGATCGAGCACCCCGCGGTCTACGCCATCGAGGCCGACCGCGACGAGCTCGTGTTCACGATCGTCATGGAGGACATCGGCGGCCGGCCCGGCGCCCGCCTCGGCATCGCCACCACCCCGGCCACGCCCGACGAGGTCGCGTCGCTGCTGCGCACCCTGGCGTCGATGCACGCCGCCTGGTGGGGCGGCAACCGCCTCGACCGCGAGGCGCCGTGGCTCACGGACCCGGTCGCCAACGCACCCATGCGGTTCTGGCGGGAGATCGGACCGCGCCTGTCGCACCGCCACCTCGAGTCGGGCCACCGCGCCGAACTGGTCGACGCCGACCGCTGGCCCGAGGCGTCGCTGTGGCCGGCGTTCGACCGCCTGTGCGCGGCGAACGCCGAGGGGCCGCCCACGCTGCTTCACGGCGACGTGCACGCCGGCAACGTGTACTACGTCGCCGGCGGTGATGGTGGGCTCCTCGACTGGCAGCTCATGCTGCGCGGATCGTGGGCGCTCGACGTGACGTACATCCTCATCACAGCACTGACGACCGAGGACCGGCGCGCCCACGAGTCCGCGCTGCTGCGCGAGTACCTCGACCGGCTCGGCGAGCGGGCGCCTGGGTGGGACGAGGCGTGGCGGCGCTACCGGCAGAACGTGCTGTACGGGGTGGCCATGTGGCTGATCACGCCCAACGGCGTGCACGACGACGACGTGCAAGATGTCAACCTGGTGCGCTGCCTCGCCGCCGGCGAGGACCTCGAGACCCTGGGAGCGCTCCAGACATGACCGCGGGAACTGTCGACGTCGACATCGCCGATCGGGTCGCGGTCATCACCATGAACCGGCCGCAGAAGCGCAACGCGCTCTCGGTCGCGTTCCTGGGGGCGGTGGTCGGTGCCGTGGAGGCGGCCGACGCCAACGACGACGTCGACGTGCTCATCCTGACCGGCGCCGATCCCGCCTTCTGTGCCGGGCTCGACCTCGAGGAGATCGGAGCCAGGGCGGCGCGCTCAAGGGCGCCGTCAACGGCGTGGCCGTGACCGGCGGCTTCGAGCTGGCGCTGAACTGCGACTTCCTCGTCGCCAGCGAGCGGGCCCGCTTCGGCGACACCCACGCACGCGTCGGTGTCATGCCCGGGTGGGGAATGACGGTGCTGCTGCCGCGGCGCATCGGCTTCGCCCGCGCCATCGAGATGAGCCTCACCGGCAACTTCATCGAGGCCGACGAGGCGCTGCGCCTCGGGCTCGTGAACCACGTGGTGCCGCACGACGAGCTCCTCCCGACGGCACGGGCCCTGGCGCTCGACATCGCCGGCATCGACCAGCGCGCCATCCGCACGCTGCTCGCCAGGATCCGCCGCATCGCCGACGTCGACGGCCAGGACGCTGCGCTCGCGGTCGAGCGGGAGACGTCGCGGACGTGGGCGACGTCGATCGACCCCCGCGAGGTCGGGAGCCGGCGGGCGGCCGTCATGGAGCGAGGTCGCGCCGGTCGTCCGTAACGTCCTTCGGCATGAGCGCCGACGACCGACGCCGGTGGGACGAGCGGTACGCGGCGGTCGACCTCGCCGCCGGCGTCGGCGCGCCGCGGCTCTTCGCGCCGCACGAGCACCTGTTCCCCACGGCCGGTCATGCGCTCGAGCTGGCGTGTGGTGACGGTCGCGCCGCGGTGTGGATGGCGGCGCGCGGGCTCGACGTCGTGGCGTGCGACGTGTCGCCGGTGGCCATCGCGCGGGCGCGGGCCCGCGCCACCGCGCACGGCGTGACCGACCACTGCCGGTTCGCCGTCGTCGACCTCGACGAGGGGTTGCCCGACGGTCCGCCCGCCGACGTGATCGTGTGCCACCTGTTCCGCGATCCCGCGCTCGATGCGGCGATCGTGGAACGGCTGGCGCCGGGCGGTCTCCTCGCGGTGGCGGCCCTCAGCGAGGTCGGCGCCGCGCCGGGCTCGTTCCGCGTCGCGCCCGGTGTCCTGCGCCGGGCCTTCGCGGCGCTCGACGTCGTCGCTGACGGTGAAGGCGACGGCGAGGCGTGGCTGCTGGCGACGAAGGCTCAGTAGCTTCGAACGATGGCTGGTCGTCTGCGGGACAAGGTCGTGCTCATCACGGGCGCGTCACGGGGACAAGGTGAGGCGGAGGCGCGCCTGTTCGCGTCCGAGGGCGCGCGCGTCGTGCTCACCGACGTGCTCGACGCCGAAGGCGAGGCGGTCGCCAAGGAGCTCGGCGAGGCCGCGCGCTACCACCACCTCGACGTCACCCGCGAGACCGAGTGGTCCGCCGCCGTCGATGCGGCACGAGCGTCGTTCGGGGGCATCGACATCCTCGTCAACAACGCCGGCATCGGCCTGCCGCCGGTGCGCTTCGAGGCGCGCCCGCTCGACGAGCACCACCGCATCATCGACGTGAACCTCCACGGGGTGCACCTCGGCATGCGCGCCGTCACGCCCGTGATGACCGAGCGGGGCGGCGGGTCGATCGTGAACATCTCGTCGATCGACGGCCTGGTCGGTGTGGCCGGCATGGTGAGCTACACGGCGAGCAAGTTCGCGGTCACCGGCATGACGCGCGCCGCCGCCCTCGAGCTCGGACGCAAGGGCATCCGGGTCAACTCGATCCACCCCGGGGTCATCGACAGCCCGCTCGTGCAGACGGCGCCGCCGGAGGTGCTCGATCGTCTGCAGCGCGTGCTCGAAAAGCAGGCGATCCCGCGCGCCGGCACCCCCGAGGAGGTCGCCTACCTCGCGCTCTACCTCGCCTCCGACGAGAGCTCCTACTGCACCGGCGCCCAGTTCGCCATCGACGGCGGCCACCTCGCCGGCCCCTACCGCGAGGGCTACGACGACTGACTCGTCAATCGAGGTGGGCGGGCAGACCGAAGGTCGGGAAGAGCTCGGGGTAGAGGAAGTTGTGGATGGCGGCGATGCGGCCGTCGCGGACCTCGAGGACCTGGAGCGAGAAAGGGTCGTGACCGCCGGTGGGGCTCGTGCGGTAGCTCCCGAACGCCGGGCAGCCGTTGGCCATGGTCGGCAGCACCCGAGAGTTGCGGCAGCCGATGCCTTGGCCCACCAGCCACTTGCCCATCTCCTCGCGCCCTCGGATCCACAGCTCGTAGGGCGGCATGGACTGGACGGCGTCCTCGTGCAGGAGCGACACGAACGCCGGGATGTCGTAGCGCTCGAAGGCGTCGACGTAGCGCGCCAGCAGCGCCCGCTGCTCGTCGTCGATCGGGTCGACGCGCGTCGTGCTCAGGTCGCGATCGGCCAACGTGGCCCGGGCGCGCTGCAGGGCGCTGTTCACCGACGGCACACTCGTGTCGAGCAGCTCGGCCACCTCGCTCGCGTGCCAGCGCAGCACCTCGCGCAGGATGAGCACGACGCGCTGGCGCGGCGGCAGGTGCTGCAACGCGGCCACGAACGCCAGGCGGATCGACTCCCGCGCCGCTGCGACCTCCGACGGGTCGCCGTCGAGCGGCACGACCCGCTCGTCGGCGATCGGCTGCAGCCATCGGTGCTCCGCCACCTCCGGGCCGATGATGGCGTCCGCCGTCGAGGCCGGCCCGAAGTCCATCGGCCGCGCCCGACGCTGGCTGCTGCGCAACATGTCGAGGCACACGTTGGTGGCGATGCGGTAGAGCCAGGCCCGGAGGGCGCCTTCGCCCTGGAGCTGGTCGATGCGGCGCCAGGCACGAACCATCGTCTCCTGGACCGCGTCCTCGGCCTCGAAGCCGGACCCGAGCATCCGGTAGCAGTAGCCGGTCAGCTCCCGGCGGTGCCCTTCGATCCGGGGCTCCAGCTCGACGTCCACCGTTGACACGGTGATCCACTCTACGCAGACGGGGCACTACGGGTGCATGAGCGCGCCCCCATCGGCCATGAACGTCTGCCCGGTCAGGTAGCGGCAGTCGTCCGAAAGCAGGAAGCCGACGATCGGCCCGATGTCGTGGATCGCGTCCCCGTCGCGCGCGATCGGTTGCTCCGCGAACGTGGCCGCGAACACGGCGGCGCGTGCCGGGTCGTCGCCGGGTGGGGCGCGGTGAGCGATCGACACGGGGCACACGCAGTTGACGACGATGCCGTACTGGCCCCACTCGCGCGCGGCCGAGCGGGTCAGCGATCGCACCGCTTCCTTCGACGAGCTGTACGGCGCGTAGCCCACGGCGCCCGTGAACGCGGCGTTCGAGCCCATCGTCACGATGCGGCCCCAGCCTTGGGCGCGCATGTGCGGGAACACCGCCTGCATGCCCCACACCGTCGCCTTCGGACCCGTGTCGTAGACGATGTCGAGGTCGCGCTCGGTGATGTCGGCGAAGTCCATGACCGGTCGGAACGTCTGCGCGTTGGCGACGAGCCCGTCGACGCGGCCGTAGCGGTCGACGACGTCGGCGACGAGCGAGAACATGCCATCGCGATCGGCGACGTTGCCCTGCGCGAGCTTGAACTCGGCGCCGAGCTTCTCGAGCTCGACCCGCAGCTCCTCGAGCGCCTCGGGCTTGCGCGCCGTGCCCACGACGACGGCGCCCTTCTCGGCGAGGTGGAGCGCCACGCCGCGGCCGACGCCCTTCGACGCGCCGGTGACGATGACGACGCGCCCGTCGACGCTCGCGTTGGTCATGTGCGGTACCTCCATGCGGTGTGGGCGGTGCGCCGGCGCAGCTCGTCGCGCCGGGCCGCCGCGTCGATCGGCGGCAGATCGGGAAGGGCGTCGAGCCCGACGAGGTGGTGGTCGACGGTCGGCGCCGTCGGCGGATGCCACCAGCGGATGGTGGCGAGCACCTCGGCGCGCCCTTCGGTGTCGAGCCAGTTCGCGCACCCGGGGTCTCGGTTGGCGATCACGACGCGCACGCGACCGTCGTCGCTGCGATGGGCGAGGGCGTGGTTGAGGCACGTCACGCGATGACGGAAGTCGAGCGCCTCGTACCAGGGGCGGTTGTAGAGCTGGATGTCCCACTGCTGGTCGACGGGCGGATCGAGCTCGACGACCAGCGCCTCGTCGTCGCGCAACGACACCGGCGCGTGGCTGTAGAGCACGTCCTGGACGCCGCGCCCGGCGGGGGCTGGTGGGCCGAACTCGTTGGGTGCCTGACCGGCCAGCATGCGGTCCTGGTAGCCGCTCCAGAACGCCATCGAGTGCTCGATCTCGCCGGCCGCAGTGGCGAGGATGGTGGCGACGTGCTCGGGCGCGAACACCGGCGGTGGCTCGCCTTCGGTGTCGAGCCGCTCGATGACGAACGTGGCCGGCGGCCCGGGCCGCCAGTCGAAGTAGTAGTCGCGCACGTGGACGAACGTGGCGTCCGGCGCGAGCGCGATCCCATCGCCGCCGAGCACGAGCGCGAAGTCGTCGCCGGGACCGAGCCCGAGCGACGACGCCAGCAGCTCGGTGTCGATCTCGGCACCGCCGCTCTGCGACGCGCCGCGCTTGACCTGCAGCACGAACTCCTCGCAGGTGCCCATCGACCCCGAGATGCGGTACACGCCGTCGCCGCTGATGGGGGCGCGCCGGGCGACCTGGTCGGCGTTCGGCCCGCCCCACTGGTAGACGGGATCGCTGCTGCGGAAGAACATCGGCCGCGCCGGGTCGGTGTGGCCGAGCGAGTACGTGAGCCAGCACGCGACCTGGTTGGCGAGATGGCGGTAGCCCTCGGCGCGCACGAGGTCATCGCCCTCGATGGCGTCCCCGAGGACGGCCAGCCGCTCGCAGAAGGCGCGCCAGTCGCCGGCGTTCATCGCCGCTCCGACACGAAGATGGCCGTCGCCTCCGTCGTCACGACCCCGTTGGCGCGGATCTCGCCCGATGCGTAGCTCTTGCGGCCTTCGTGACCGGTGTAGCGGGCGCTGATGTCGATCGGGACACCGACGGGGGTGCCGGCCTTCAACGACACCGTCATCGACACCGTCATGCCGCCGGCGCCGGCCGCGCGCAGCGCGATGCCGAGGGCTTCGTCAAGCGTCAGGGCGAGCACGCCGCCGTACACGCGGCCGGGCGATCCGGCGTGCTGGGCGGTGTACGTGCACCGGGCCGTCACCTCGACAGGGGACGGTTCGGTGCCCGGCGGCGGTTCGGTCGGTCGATGCAACCACTCGATCGGCGCCGACTGCGGGTTGAGGCGACCGGACCCGGCGTTGAGGAGGCTCTCGACGCGGCCGTCGGGATGGCGCACGAGGTAGAGCGCCTCGGGGCGGCGGTCGGTGTTCAGGCGGGCGGTGAGCGTGGCCAGCGCCGCGGTGATCGCGGCCCGTTCGGCGTCGTCGACGTCGCTCATGACGACCGCCTCCACGAACCGCCGGGCCTCGGCCACGAGGTCGAACGACGACCGCGGGATCGAGTCGGCACGAGGCAGCCGATCGCCGAGCTCCTCGGCCAGTCGGGCCGCTGAAACCGGTCGCTCCGCCGTCATCGGCGGCGACTCTAGGTCGTATACATTCCGAACGCGCGGGCTCCGGCGGCCCAGGTCCGGTCGAGGTCCGACCCCGGCAGGAAGCGGTCGTCGATCTCCAGGATCAGCGTGCCGTGGGCGAACGACCACAGCGCCTGGGCCCCGTGGGGCTCGCCGGTGGCGAGGAAGAACGGCTCGCCCGCCCAGTCCTCGAGGCCCGGCGCCAGCTCGCCGCGCCGAACCGGCCCGGTGGTCGCCAGGCGGTAGAGGTTGGGGTTGGCGAGCCCGATGCGGCGGTAGGCGGCGAGCAGGGCCCCGACCGCGCCCTTCCGGCCCGGCCTGGCGATGGCGCGGTGGAGCGCGTCGCCCATCTCGTCGAGGGCGACCTCGACGAGCGCCAGCTCGATGGCGCCCTTGCTGGCGAAGTGCTTGTAGAGCGACGGTGCCTGCATGCCGAGCTCGTCGGCGAGACGGCGCATGGTCACGACGTCCCAGTCGTCGGCTTCGAGGAGGCGCCGAGCCGTGTCGACGACCTCCGTCGACCGGGCCGACAGCGGTCGCCGCCTCATGCGAGGGCGAACACCGGGTGGCGCGGCGCGATGGCTCGGAGCGCCTCGTCGCTGGCGTCGGCGTCGACCCCGTCGAAGAACACGCCGACCTCGGCCTTCCAGCGACGCAGGTAGGCGCGCAGGACGTCGACCTTGGCGTCGTCGTCGACCTCGGTGGCCACGTGGTGGTCACGGCGTCGGCCGAGCACGAGATCGAGGTGACCGTCGGCGGCCCGGACGTTGCGGACCCACTCGGCTTCGCCGCGCGGGGCGACGAGGTACTGCCGCTGGTCGACCGTGAGCAGGTTCACCGGGGTTCGCCGGGGGAGTCCGCTGCGGCGGCCGCGGACCTCGAGGACCCGGCTGCCCCAGACGCTGATGCCGAGGGCGGTGAACAGCGCGACCGTGCGGTTGAACAGGTTGCGGGTGAACCAGCCGGGCTTGCGGTAGTGGGTCTCCATCTCGATCGCTCCATGCGTGCTCGGGGCTAACAGTGTTAGCCACATTACGGCTAACGACGTTAGCCGTCAAGGGCTGCGCGACACTCCCGCCATGAAGGATCTGGGGGGACGGGTCGCGGTCATCACGGGCGCCGCGAGCGGGTTGGGTGTCGGCCTCGCCAAGGCGTTCGCCTCGCGCGGCATGAAGCTCGTGCTGGCCGACATCGACGAGCGCGGCGTCGCGGCGGTGGCCGAGGCGTTCCGGGACGACGGGATCGACGCCGTCGGCGTGGCGGCGGACGTGCGCGACGGCGCGTCGGTCGAGGCCCTCGCCGACGCCGCCTGGTCGGCCTTCGGCGCCGCCCACGTGGTCTGCAACAACGCCGGTGTCTTCACCGTGGGCCCGCAGTGGGAGGCCACCGAGGCGCAGTGGCGGTGGGTGCTCGACGTCAACGTGATGGGCGTCGTCCACGGCGTTCGTTCGTTCGTGCCGCGGCTGATCGAGCAGGGCGACGGCGGCCACATCGTGAACACCGCATCGGTCGGCGGCTTGGTCGCGACGCCGCTCATCGGCCCGTACGGCGCGTCGAAGCACGCGGTGGTCGGTCTGTCGAAGGGCCTGCGCGCCGACCTGGCGCTCCTGGAGGCCCCGATCGGCGTGACGGTCGTCTGCCCGGGGGCCATGTCGACGGCGATCGTCGAGCACCTCCGCCAGCGCACCGAGCCGGGAGCATCCGAGCTGGTGCAGTGGATGCTGGGCCGGCTGCAGAGCACCCTCGACGAGGGGATGGACCCCGACGTCGCCGGCGCGCTCGTGGCCGCCGCTGTCGAGGCCGACCGCTTCTGGGTCGTGCCCAACGGTGCGTCCGAGCTCGACGACCTCCGCCACGAGCTCGAGGAGCTGTTCGCCGCCCCCACCCGCTGAGGCGGTCCGCTGCGAGTGCGCTACGCGCCCGCGGCCACGAGCACGTAGTCGGTCGCGAAGCCGAGCACGATGCCGAGGAAGATGCCCCACATGACGACCTCGTCGAGGCCGTGCCGAGCGGCGACGCGCAACAGCTGGATGATCACGTAGAGGATCGACCCGGCGGCCAGGGCCAGGAAGGCGATGAACAGCCCATCGTTCACCCACTCGTGGCCGACGACCGTGCCGAGGAAGGTCGGGCCACCGCCGATCAGACCCATGGCGATGAGGAACTGCCAGGACGGCATCTCGGCCTCGCCGGCCATCGGTCCGACGATGCCGAAGCCTTCCGTCGCGTTGTGCAGGCCGAAGCCGATGATCAGGGCGAGCGCCAGGCTGACCTCGCCGCGGGCCGCCGACTGGCCGATGGCGAGGCCCTCGGAGAAGTTGTGGAGCCCGATGCCGAGGGCGATGAACAGGGCCAGGCGCTTGGCCGGGGCCCAGGCGGCCATGCCCGTGAGGACCTCGTCGGTCTCCCCGCCGAGCGTGTCGCCCACCGCCTCCCCGCCCATGAAGCGGTCGTAGTAGACGAGGCCGATCAGACCGATGGCCACGCCGCCGGCGAACAGCGCCGCGTACCCGGCGAAGCGGCCCCAGTCGCCGCCCACGATGGCGGTCTCGACCGGCTCGTTGGCGTGCGCCAGGACGTCGAAGAGCAAGAAGACGAGGATGCCGATGGCGACGGCGTTGAGCCCGGCGCGCAGGCGGGGCGCCGGGTTGCGCATCCGCCCGATCGGCAGGCCGAGGAAGATCGTGAACCCGGCGATGGCGCCGAGCAGGAGCACCCGGCTCGTCGACATGTGGATGGTGGCGAGCAGCACGGGGCCATGTTAAGCGACCTTTACACGTTGTCAAAGCCGGGCCTTCGTATCCTGCGGCCCATGGAGCTCGCCGGGAAGGTCGCGCTGGTGGTGGGGGCCGGTCCGGGCATCGGCCGGGCGTGTGCCGTCGCGTTCCGCCGCGAGGGCGCCGAGGTGGCCGTCGCCGCCCGCCGCCGGCCCGCGCTCGAGCAGCTGGCGGCGGAGGTCGGGGCGCACGCGGTGCCGGCCGACCTGGCGGACGTCGGGTCGTGCCGGGCCCTCGTCGAGCAGGTGGTCGAGCGACTCGGGGGCGTCGACGTGGTGGTGAACGTGGCGACGCTCGGCGGGGCGAGGACGTCGGTCGACGAGGCCGACTGGGACCACTGGCGCCGCTCGTTCGAGGTGAACGTCGTCGGCACCCTCGAGGTGAGCCGGTGCGCGGCGCGCTCGATGGCGGCCCGCGGCGGCGGTTCGATCGTGCAGATCTCCACCTTCGGCACGCATTCGATGCCGAAGCGCCAGGCGAGCTACACCGCGACGAAGCAGGCGATGGTGACGGCCACGCTCACGTTGGCGAAGGAGCTCGGTCCGTCGAACATCCGCGTCAACATCGTCACGCCCGGCTACACCACTGGTCCACCGCTCGACGCGCTGTTCGCGGCGACGGCGGCGCGGTCGGGGGAGACGCCGGCCGAGGTGTCGGCGCGCATGGCCTCGACGGCGTCGTTGCGGCGCCACGTCGATCCCGAGGACCTCGCCGAAGCGGTGCTGTTCCTCGCCTCCGATCGGGCCCGCAACATCACCGGCGTCGAGCTGCCGGTGACCGCCGGTCAGGGGTAGAGCGGCCCGCTCACCTCGAAGGCGAGAGGCGTCCCCCACTGGTTCTGGAAGGTCACGTCCTCGACCGGCATGCGCTCGGCCACGCCCCATCGACCCGTCGGGTAGCCGAACGTGACGCAGCCGGCCATGTGCCACCCCTGGTCCTGCGGGATGCCGAGCACCTCGAAGGTCTCGTTGGTGCGGAACGCCAGCGCGCCGGTGAGGCAGGTGCCGACGCCTTCGCCGCGCGCGGCCAGGATGGCGTTCCAGAGCGCCGGGAAGATCGATCCGCCGGACGGGTCGTACTGGGCGAAGCCGAACAGCAGCAGCGGGTAGCCCTCGAAGTGGTCGGCGAGGTGCTGCGCCGACCGCTTGATGCGCAGGAACGACTGGCTCTCGGGGTCATCGGGCGTGGCCTCGGCCGCCGCGATGCGGTCCTTGTAGTACGAGCTCCACAGCAGGTCCATGCAGACGCGGTAGATCGGCCCGAGGGCGGCGATCACGCCCGGGTCGTCGACGAGCAGGAAGCGCCAGTTCTGCGTGTTGCCGCCGCTCGGGGCGCGCACCGCGGCATCGAGGATGCGCGCCTGCACCTCGCGGGGGATCGGCTGGTCGGTGACTCGGCGCATGGCGCGGGTCGTGTACAACGCCTCTCGGAGGTCCACGTCCCGAACGTAGTGTTCGCGCATGCGGTCACAGCTCTCCCGCCGGCAGCTGAGCGAGCACGTCCACGCGTGCGAGCAGGCGCAGACCGGCCTCGGTTGGTCGAACTCCGGCTTGGTGGCGGCGGGCGGCGGGCTCGTCGTCGACACGCTCTACGACCTGAAGCTCACGCGGGAGATGCTCGACCTCTATGCCGAGGTCCGGCCCGAACCGCCCGCCCAGCTGGTGAACACCCACCACAACGGCGACCACTGCTGGGGCAACCAGCTCTTCCCGGGCGCCGAGATCATCGCTCACCGCGGGTGCGTCGCCCGGTTCTTCGACTTCGAGCCGGCGCGGGCCGAGGCCATGCGCACGATGCCCGATCCGCCCGAGGGCGTGCGTGACATCGCCGAGGAGTGGGCGCCGTTCGACTTCGCCGGCATCGAGCTCACGCCGCCGACCACCGTCGTCGACGGCGACGTCACGCTCGACGTCGGCGGGGTGCGGGTCGACCTCCTCTACGTCGGTCCCGCCCACACCGAGGGCGACCTGATCGCCCACGTGGTCGACGAGGGTGTCGTGCTGGCCGGCGACGTGCTGTTCCACCGCTGCACGCCGATCGGGTGGGAGGGCTCGACCGATCGGTGGATCGACGCCCTCCGCCGCATCGAGTCCTTGGCGCCCGAGTGGGTCGTGCCCGGTCACGGCCCGGTGTGCGGCGTCGACGGCGTGGCGGCGTCGCGGCGCTACCTCGAGGACGTGCAGCGCTCGGCGATCGAGTCGTGGAAGGCGGGCCGCACGGTGCTCGAGGCCTGCGCCGAGATCGACCTGGCGCCGTACCTCGGCTGGGACGAGCCGTGGCGGTTGGCCGCCAACGTCCACCGCGTCTACCGCGAGTGCGAGGGCGCGTCCTGGGACGACCCGTACGACTCGGGCGCGATCATGCGCGACGTCAGGGCGCTGAAGGACCGGTGCTAGTTCCCGCCGTGGAGCCGTTCACGCTGGTTCCGATCGCCACGGTCGTGGGCGGCCGCGTCGATGCCCAGGACGACGAGTGGCTCGGCGTCGAGGCGGACGTCGTCCTCGACGAACGCTTCCCCGTCGACTCGTTGCGGGGTCTCGACGCGTTCTCCCACGTCGACGTCGTCTACGTGTTCCACCTGGTGGGCGACGACGACATCACGACCGGCGCTCGTCACCCGCGTGGCCGGCAGGACCTTCCGGCCGTTGGGATCTTCGCCCAGCGCGCCCGCATGCGTCCGAACCGCATCGGGGTCGGGACGTGCGAGCTGCTCGGCATCGAAGGCCGGACGTTGCACGTTCGTGGCCTCGACGCCGTCGACAGCACACCGGTGCTCGACATCAAGCCGACGATGGCCTCGATGCGCCCACCCGGCCACGTCCGCGAACCCGCGTGGGTGCAGGAGATCATGCGCGCCTACTGGTGATCGGTGGCGCCCTGACGCAGGGGGAGACCGGCAGCGGTGTAGGCGGCGTCGATCACGCGCATGTTGGCGACGCTGTCCGTCGGGGGCGTGAGCGTGGGCTTGCCCCGCAGCACCGCGTCGGCGAACGCCCGCAGCTGGTGGACGTAGGTGGCGTCACCGGCGATCTTCTCCGATCGCCGCCCCCCGCGCGTGTGGACCGTGAACCGGTGGAAGAGGTTCGGTGCGATCGGGTTGAAGATGCGCAACCACCCATCGGCGCCCTCGACCCGCACGCTCAAGCGCAGCACGTCGGCCGACCACATCGACGCGGTGACCCGTCCGCGGGCCCCGTCCGGGAACCCCAGGTCGAGCTGCATCCACCGGTCGACGTCGGGCGAGCGCAACTTGGCCTTGGCGTCGACGACGGTCGGCTCGGCGGCCATCAGCGACCGCACGATGTGGATCGGGTAGCAGCCGGCGTCCATCAGCGCGCCGCCGGCGAGATCCCACCGCCACCGGATGTCGCCCCGCTTGAACAGCGGGAAGCACATCGCGGCGTCGATGCGCCGGATCGCCCCGAGCTCACCGCTGGCGATGATGTCGCGGGCCCGCGCCGCCAGTGGGTGGTACCGCCAGTGGAAGGCCTCCATCACCTGCAGGTCCGTGCGCGCCGCCGCATCGGCCGCTCGCTGCGCTTCGTCGGCGTTGGCGGCGAACGGCTTCTCGCACAGCACGTGCTTGCCGGCGTCGAGCGCCGCCATCGTCCACTTGGCGTGGAGCGCGTTGGGCAGCGGGATGTAGACGGCGTCGATGTCCGGATCGTCGAGCAGGGCCTCGTAGGAGTCGTGCACTCGTGGCACGTTGTGCTCGGCCGCGTACATGCGCGCCCGCACGGTGTCGCGGGCGGCGACCGCGAGCAGCTCGACGTCGTCGACCACGCGCGCCGGCTTCACCAGCGCCGCCTCCAGGATCGACGCCGCGCCGAGGGACCCGATGCGCAACGAGGGTTCCATCAGTCTCCTTCGACGACGTTGGCCACCATCGACAGCATGGTGTACTGCCCGACCACGAACACCGCTTCGACCAGTTGCGCGGTGTCGTAGCGCGCCGACAGCTCGGCCCAGGTGGACGGGGTGAGCGAGAACATGCGGTGCAGCTCGTCGGCGGCGCGCAGCAACGTGGCATCGAAGGCGGCCCAGCCCTCGGCGTCGGGTCCGTTCCGCACGCGCGCGATCTCCGCGTCGGACAAGCCCGCCCGCCGCGCGAACACCGAGTGCTCGTCCCACTCGAAGGCGGACGCGCTGTTGTGCGCGGCGCGGAGCGCGAGCAGCTCGTGGTCGCGCCGGGGCAGCGCCCCTTGCAACGCCAAGGCCGAGGCCCAGCCGAGGAAGGGCGCGAACAAGGTGTCGCAGTGGGCGAGCGCGGCCATCGTGATCGGCACCTGCCCGCCCTCGGGTGCGGTGAACGCGAGCGCCTCGGGAGCCGGCGTCGGAGCGGTGATGCGCATCGTCACCTTGCCTTCTGGGCGGTGCGCCAGGCGACGGCCGGCAGGTCGACGGTGTTCGCTCGGCCCCGCTTGAGCTCGGCGAAGTTGTCGTTGCGCACGAGCCAGCTGGTGTGCCGCCACAGCTCGACGGCTTCCTCGTCGTCGGGCAGGCGCGAGATGACCGGTCCGAAGATCGCCGGTCCGGTGCCGCCGTCGAGCACGATGGTGGGCACGCCGAACGCCCGGGTGCGGGCCACGAGCGCCTCGTGCTCGGTGACCACGGCATCCCACGTCGCCGGTTCGGCGAGGGCGGCGTCGAGGAGGGCCGGCTCCTCACCGATCTCGGTCAGCGCGGCGCGGATGGCATCGAGGTCGTCGACCGCGGCCGGCGGTGCCGTCTCCCAGATCCGGCGCCCGACGGCGTCGTAGAAGCGGCCGATGGCCTTGCGGTCGCCGAGGGCCAGCGCGGTTCGCAGGATGGGGCCGGACCGGGCGTCGATCGTCCGGGGGTCCTCCCCCTCGGGGAGGTTGACGACCTCCAGCGAGAAGACGCCCCAGTCGACCTCGACCTCCCCGAGTGTTTCGATTCGGCGTACCCACCGGGACGTCTGGTAGCACCAGGGGCATCGCGGATCGAAGTGGAAGCGGATCCGTTCCATCGCCCGACGCTACCGACAGGGGACACGGTCATGACCGAGCTGCGCTACGACGGCAAGGTGGCCGTCATCACCGGTGGCGGTCGCGGCCTCGGCGCGAGCTACGCCCGGCTGCTGGCGGCCCGCGGCGCCGCCGTCGTGGTGAACGACGCCGCCGTGAACGTGCACTCGGCCGACGAGCGACCCGATCCGGCCACCGAGCTCGCTGGCGAGATCACCGCCGCCGGGGGACAGGCCGTCGCCGATCAGCACGATGTGGTGACCGACGGCGCCGCGGTCGTCGAGCGCGCCCTCGACGTCTTCGGCCGTGTCGACATCGTGCTCAACAACGCGGGCTTCGCCGCCGGCGGCATGTTCGCCGACATGGACCCCGACGTCTTCGACCGCGCCTGCGACGTCCACATCAAGGGGAGCCGGGCGGTCCTGAAGGCGGCGTGGCCGCACCTCGTGGCGTCCGGCGCCGGCCGCGTCGTCAACACCGCGTCGAACGCGGTGATCGGCGGGGCGGGCAACAGCCCGTACGCCACCGGCAAGGCCGCCGTGTTCGGCTTCACCCGGGCCGTGTCGCACGAGGCCAAGCGCTTCGGCATCAACGTCAACGTGATCATGCCGTGCGCCTACACGCGGCTCACGGCGATGGTGCCCGACGAGGCGCTCCTGCGGTTCCTAGTCGACCACTGCCAGCCCGAGCGCATCGCGCCGTTCGTCGCCTGGCTCGCCCACGAGTCGTGCGCACTGACCGGCGAGTGCTTCTCGGTCGGCGGCGGCCGGGCGGCGCGCGTGTTCCTCGGCGAGGCGCCGGGGGTCGTGATCCCGGAAGGCGGGCGGCCCGAGGACTGGGCCGAGCGCGTCGACGAGCTGATGGCCGTGGACGGGTTCCGGATCCCGCGCAACATGCTGGAGGACGTCGAGTTCCACGCCGAGCGGATCGGCGTGCGTGAACCGGTGACGGTGATGGGAACGACCGAGTGGGCAGCACGGCGCGCGTCGAACGACTGACGAGTGCCGACGCCGAGCCGGCGATGCGCCGGGTGGGCGGCGCGCTGCGGGCACGGGGCATCGGCGACGGCGATCGTGTCGTCTTCGCGCTCCCGAACTCCGCCGACCTGCTCACGGCGATGGTGGCGACGCTCCGGTCGGGATCGGTCCTCGTGCCGTTGAGCCCCACGCTGACGGACCACGAACGGGCGGTGCTGTTCGAGGACGCCGAGCCGTCGCTCGTCGTCGACTCGCCCGAGGTGCTGGCGTCGCTGTTCGACGGCCCGGAGGTCGCGCTCTCGTCGGTCCCGCGGTCACGGCCGATGCACTACACCTCGGGCACGACGGGACGGCCGAAGGGCGTGTTCTCGGGGTTGCTCGACGAGTCCGAGGCGGCGGCGCTCTTCGGCGAGGAGGTCGAGCTGTGGGGCTTCGAGCGCGCCGACCGCAACATCGTGATCTCCCCGCTGTACCACTCCGCGCCCTTGCGCTTCGCCAGCCACACGTTGCTGCAGGGAGGCGAGGTGATCATCCAGTCCGGGTTCGACGCGTCCGCGCTGGCGCGGACGATCGCCGAGACGAACCCGACGACGGCGTTCGTCGTGCCCACCCACCTGCAGCGCCTCTTCGCCGTCGGTGAGCTGCCGTCGCTGCGCAACTTCCGGCTCGTCGTCCACGCCGGTGCGCCGTGCCCGGTGCCCGTCAAGCACGCGGCCATCGAGGCGTTCGGGCTCGACCCGCTCTGGGAGTACTACGGCGCGACCGAGGGACCGTTCGCCGTGTGCCCGTCGGCCGAGTGGCTCGAACGGCCCGGCACGGTCGGCCGGGCGCGGCCGCATCGCACGTTGTCGGTCGACGAGCAGGGCGTGATCTGGTGCACGCCGCCGGCGTACGGCCGGTGGGAGTACTGGCGGGCGCCCGAGAAGACGGAGGCGGCGTGGCGGGAGAGCTCGTTCACCGTGTTCGACCTCGGTCGCATGGACGACGACGGCTACCTGTACCTCGACGGCCGGCGCGTCGATCTCATCATCACCGGTGGCGTGAACGTCTACCCGCTCGAGGTGGAGCAGGCGCTGGAGCCGATGCCAGGGTTGGTCGAGGTCGTCGTGTTCGGCGTGCCCGACGACGAGTGGGGCCAGCGCGTGTGCGCCGCGGTCGTCGGCGATGTCGATGCCGCGCGCGTGCGGGCCTACGCGAAGGAGCGCCTGGCGCCGTTCAAGGTGCCGAAGGACGTGTTCGTCCTCGAGGAGCTGCCCCGCACCGGCACCGGCAAGGTGCAGCGCCACAAGCTCGTCGACCTGGTGTAGCCCGCGTCAGTCCTTGAGCTCGACGATGACCTCGAGGTAGTCGCGGTCGCCCTTGTTCACGGCCGTCTCGACGCCGCCCCGCTTGATGTACACCACGTCGCCGGGGTTGACGTCCGCCTCGATGTAGTCCTGGTACTCCCCGGCATGATCGGGCTCCGGCTCGGACGCGATCTTCCCGCCCGAGACCTGCACGAGGACGTAGTCGTTGTCGTGGCGGTGCACGGCGCTGCGCTCGCCGGGGCCCAGCCGCAGGTGCCAGATGCGCACGTGGTCGTTCTCGAACACGACCTCCGTCCCGATCGGCCCCAACACGCGCTCGCTCATGACTTCCCCCTTGTGATGCCTCGTAGACAGAACCGCACGAGGTGCTCGGCCTCGTCCTTCCCCACGGGATCGCCCCGGCGCAAGGCGGCGTGCAGCGCGCCGAAGGCCACGTGGTAGATGGCGACGGCGTCGGCCCGATCGAGCGTGGCGGCGCGCAGGACGTCGACCAGCGCGTCGATCGACGCCTGGTGCTCCTCGGGGAACAGCGCTGCCAGCCGGTCCTCGTTCGTCATGAACGGGAGCGTGCGCGACGCGGCATCGGGGCGCGACGCCTGGGCCAGCACGCCCTCGACCCACGCGCGGATCCTCTCCTCGGTGGTGGTCACCCGCGCCATGCGGTGCTCGAGGTAGCCGACGAGCTGGCGCCGGCCGTCGTCGAGCAGCAGCAGGAGCAGCTCGTCCTTCGACTGGAAGTACCGGTAGAAGCCCTGGGTCGAGAGCTTCGCCTCCTTGAGCACGTCGCGCAGCGACGGGTCGAGCTGCCCGGTGCGCCCGATCACCCGGTACGTCGCCTCGAGGATCCGCTGGATCTCCTGGACGTACTCCTCCCGCCGCTCGGCCACGGTGCGCTCGATGGCCCGGTCGGCGATGGTGTGGGTGAGGGCATTGGACACAGTGATCTGAGAATCTAAGATCAGCGTTCTCATGACGCAAGAGCTGCTCGTCGGCGACATCTTCCGCAACGCCGCCCGCGCCGTCCCCGAGCGGCTGGCGGCGGCCCACGGGGACGACACCCTCACGTTCGGCCAGCTCGATCGCCAGGCCAACCAGCTCGCCCGGGTGCTCGGCGTCGGCCGGCACGACCGGGTCGCGGTGTGGAGCAACACCGAGCTCGCCCTGGCGCCGGTCTTCGGTGCGCTGGCGAAGTGCGGCGCCGTCTTCGCGCCGGTCAACGGCCTGCTGCCCGTCGGCGAGGCGGCCGCGGTGGTGGCGTCGGCCCGGCCCGCGCTGCTGCTCGTCGACGAGGCCCATGCCGCCGACGCTGCAGTGGTCGCCGACAAGGCGGGCGTCCCGTGCCGCACGCTCGCCGACGTGCAGGCCGCGGCCACCACCGCCGACGACGGCGAGGTCGTGGGCGACGGCCAGCGCGAGACCGATGCCCACGTCGTGTTCTTCACCAGCGGCAGCACGGGCGTGCCGAAGGGCGTCGTGCTCTCGCACCGGGTGAGCGTGCTGCGCAGCCACCCCGGCTCCCAGCTCGAAGCGCGCGGCACGATGGTGTGCCCGTACCCGCTGTTCCACATGGGCGCGTTCACGATCGCGTTGCAGCAGTGGCACGCCCGTGACGCGGTGATCTTCACGCCGGCCGACGCGGCGTCGATCTGTGACGCCATCGAGCGCCACCACGCGGCGCGCATCAACGCCATCCCGGGCGTGTGGCAGCGCGTCCTCGACCACCTCGACGGCCGCACCCTCCCGTCGCTGCGCTTCGCCGACACGGGCACGTCGGCGACGCCCCTGCCGCTGCTGCAGGCGATCCGCGCCGCGGCGCCCAACGCCCAGCTGCGCGTGTTCTACGGCTCGACCGAAGCCGGTGGCGTCGCGCACCTCGCCCACGAGGACATCGACCGCAAGCCCGGCAGCTGCGGCGTGCCGGCCGTCCTGAGCGAGGTCCGTCTCGACGAGCGCGGCGAGCTGTTGGTCACCGGTCCCTTGCTGTTCGACGGCTACTTCGACAACGAGGAGGCGACCGCCGAGGCCCTCGTCGACGGCTGGTACCGCACGGGCGATCTCGCCGACATCGACGACGAGGGCTACCTCACGATCGTCGGTCGGGCGCGCGACGTGATCCGCACCGGCGGCGAGTCGGTCGTGCCCGCCGAGGTCGAGGCGGTCGTCGCCGAGCACCCGGGCGTCGTCGACGTCGCCGTCGTCGGCCTGCCCGACGCCCAGTGGGGCGAGATCGTCTGCGCCGTGGTGGTCGTCACCGGGGCGCCGCCGACGCTCGACGACGTCGTCGCCCACTGCGACGGGCGCCTGGCGAAGTTCAAGCGGCCCCGCCGCCTGGCCGTCGTCGACCGCATCCCGCGGACGCCCGCCACCAACCAGGTCCAGCGCCGGCTGCTGGTCGAGGAGCTCAGTTGACGGAACGAGAGCTGCTGTTCACAGGCATCGGTGGTCAAGGCGTGCAGCTCGCCGCCACCGTCATCGCCCGCGCCGCCATCGCCGAAGGCAAGGAGGTGCAGCTGTTCGGCAGCTACGGCGGGATGATGCGCGGTGGCGACACGCTGGCGACCGTCGTCGTGAGCGACGCGCCGGTCGAGGCGCCGCCGACGATCTCCTCGACGTGGTCGGCGATCCTCATGCACCACGACTACGTCGAGCAGACCGTTGCCCGCCTGCGGGCCGGCACGATCGTGCTCCGCAACAGCACGGTCTACGAAGGCGAGGTCGGCGTCGACGGGATCGACCTGCACGACATCCCGGCCACCCAGCTGGCGGCCGTCACGGTCGGCAACGTGATGACGGCGTCGATGGTGATGACGGGCGCCTACGCCCGCCTCACCGAGCTGGTGTCGCTCGACGCGCTCAAGACCGCGGTCGAGCAGTCGCTCCCGAGCTACCGCACCAAGCACATCGACCTGAACATGACCGCCCTCGACACGGGATGGGAGTTCTCCTCATGAGCACGATCACCACCCGAGGGACGGTCGTCATCGACGTCGAGGCCTGCAAGGGGTGCGACCTCTGCATCGACGCGTGCCCGCCGAACGTCCTCGTCATGACCACCGACGAGGTCAACACCCGCGGCTACCGGTTCCCGAAGCTGCTGCCCGGATGCACGGGGTGCAAGGCGTGCTCGCAGATCTGCCCCGACTTCGTGTTCCAGGTCTACAAGTACGAGACACCCCAGGAGATCGAATCGTGAGCGAGCTGGCGAGCGAACCATCAGCAGTGAGCGAGCTTGCGAGCGAACCATCAGCAGTGAGCGAGCTGGCGAGCGAACCGTCAGCAGTGAGCGAGCTTGCGAGCGAACCGTCAGCAGTGAGCGAGCTTGCGAGCGAACCATCAGGACAGCGCGTGTTGATGGAGGGCTCGGAGGCGATCGCCGAGGCGATGGTGCTCGCCGGCTGCCGGTTCTTCGCCGGCTACCCGATGACGCCCTTCACCGAGGTGCTCGAGCACATGGCGAAGAAGCTGCCGCCCGTCGGAGGCGTCTGCATGAACGCCGAGTCCGAGCTCGAGGCGATCGGCATGGCGTGGGGTGCGGCCGCCACCGGCACACCGGCCGCCACCGGGTCGACGGGCCAAGGGCTCTCGCTCATGCAGGAGTCGATCGCCGAGGCGTGCCTCGCCGGCATCCCCATGCTGCTGATCAACATGGCCCGCGCCCAGGGCGACTACTTCCAAGCGACCCGCGGCGGCGGTCATGGCGACTACCGCACCCCGGTGCTCGCCCCCCAGGACGCCACCGAGGCGGTGAAGCTGGTGAAGCTGGGCTTCCAGCTCACGTGGAGGTGGCGCAACCCGGTGCTGCTGTTCGGCGACTACTACCTCGCCCACACGTCGTCGTCGGTCGACACCAGCGCGTTCGACCTCGTTCCCCTCGCGCCGGTCGACTGGGGGCTCGACGGGTCGACCGGCGGGACGGGACGCGCCCGGCTGGTGTCCCCGCTCGGCACCGACAAGCAGCGCGACGATGTCGGGTACGACCTGGCCAAGCACTACTACGCCTGCGCGGCGCGCTCGGCCGAGATGCTGGCCGGCATCGAGCCGCTCGCCGAGGTCGAGGGATGTGACGACGCCGACGTGGTGGTCGTCGCGTTCGGCACGCCGGCGCGCTACGTCCGCGCCGCGGTGCGCGAACTGCGTGCCGACGGCGTCAAGGCCGGTTCCGTGCGTCCGATCACGCTGCTGCCGTTCCCGACCGATGCCATCGCCCGGGCGGCCGAGGGCGCCAAGGTGGTCGCCGTCTACGAGAACAACCAAGGCCAGATGCTCGACGACGTCCGCCTCGCCGTGCTGGGTCGGGCGCCCGTGCAGTTCATCGGTGGGCTGAGCCTCGACACCTCGGGCTTCGGCATCGCCCCCGACTACGACGTCGCCGTCTTCCGCCAGCGGATCGAGAAGGTGCTCCATGACTGACACTCCCGTGCGCTTCCTGCCCACCGACCGACCGCCCTCCGAGCCGGCGCGCCTCGTCGACGACTTCACGCCCGAGCTCATCGACGTCGGCGAGCACCACCTGTGCCCCGGCTGCGGCGAACCCATCGCCATGCGCTCGGTGCTCGAGGTGATCGCCGAGCTCGCCCTCGTGCAGCGCACCATCGCCGTGTTCGGCATCGGCTGCTACTCGGCGTTCTCGAACAACCTCGACGTCGAGGTGTGCCAGGCGCTGCACGGACGCGCGCCGTCGCTGGCCACGGGCATCAAGCGGGCCAAGCCCGACACCGTCGTGTTCACCATCCAAGGCGACGGCGACATGGTGAACGAAGGCCTGCAGGAGGTGCTGCACACGGCCGCTCGCGGCGAGAACGTCACGTGCGTGCTGCTCAACAACGGGGTGTTCGGCGAGACGGGTGGCCACATCACCGCGGCCACGGTGCTTGGTCAGCGCACGAAGAACACGCTCGACGGCCGCGACCCCCACGAGCACGGCTACCCGATCCTCATCAGCAACCTCATCGCCCAGCTCGAGGGCGCGGCGTACGTGGCCCGCGGCGCCGTGAACACGGCCGGCAACGTCTCGCGCACGAAGCGCATGATCACCAAGGCGATCGAGACGCAGCTCGCCGGCCGCGGCTTCTCCTTCGTGGAGATCCTCACCATGTGCCCGACGGGTTGGTTCATCGAGACCCAAGAGGCGCCCGACTACCTCGACGACAACCTGGCGGCCGTCCACGTGGGCGGCGTCCTGAAGGACAACACGTGACCGGCATCATCGTGAACATGGGCCGCTTCACCAACGGCTTCCTGCAGCCGTTGCGCGACCGGATGCCCGACGAGCACCTCGTGGGGTGGCCCACCGACGACCCCGGCGAGCCCGACGTCCTCGCGACCCTCGCCATCGCGGGGGAGAGCAATGTCGCCGACGCCATGCTCCCGTCGGTCAAGTGGGTGCACGTGCTCGGGGCCGGCATCGACGGCTTCCCGCTCGACGCCCTCGGCGACCGCACCCTCACGTGCTCGAAGGGCGCCAGCTCGGTGCCCATCGCCGAGTACGTGCTGGCCACGATGCTCGCCTACGAGAAGCAGCTGCCCGACCAGTGGCTCACCGAGCCGCCCGAGCAGTGGAACGTGCCGCGCGGCACCGCCCTCGGCGGGCTCGACGGTGCCGTCATGGCGCTGGTCGGGGTGGGCGCCATCGGCACCGAGGTCGCCAAGCGCGCCCTCGCGTTCAACATGCGCGTCGTCGCCCATCGCCGCAGTGACGCGCCGATGCCGCTGCCGGGCATCGAAGCGGCCGCATCGCTGAAGGATGCGCTCAGTGAGGCCGACCACGTCGTCGTCACCGCGCCCCTCACGCCCGACACCTACCACCTCATCGACGAGGAGTCGCTGCAGTGGGTGAAGCCGGGCGCCCACCTCGTCAACATCGCTCGCGGCGGCCTCGTCGACTCCGACGCGCTGATGAAGGCGCTCGACGACGGGCGGCTCGCCCGGGCCAGCCTCGACGTCGCCGAAGGCGAGCCGCTACCGGCGGGTCACCCGCTCTACGCCCATCCGGGTGTCCAGCTCACGCCGCACCTGTCACACAGCTCCAACCGGACTGCCAACCGCACCGTCGAGATCTTCTCCGAGAACCTCGCTCGTTGGCGCGCCGGGCGACCCCTCGAAGGCGTGGTCGACCCGGCGGTGGGCTACTGACCAACCCCAGCCGGCCGCCGCGAACGCGGCGCCGGCGCCGACCAGGACGCCGACCCGCGCACCGAACGCGTCGCAGATCGCGCCGAGGATCGGTCCGCCGATCGGCGTGCTGCCCAGGAACACCATGGCCTGCAGCGCGAGCACGCGCCCGCGCATGACCGGGTCGGCGCGCAGCTGCACGATGGCGGTCGTCGTCGTCATGAACAGGATGCTCGTGAAGCCGACGCCGATGGCGAGGGGGTAGGCGAAGGCGAGCGTCGGCGCGACGGCGAGCACCGACATCGCGACACCGAACAGCACCGTGGCGCGCACGACGTCGCGCACCTCGACGCGGTGGCGCCGCGCCGTGGAGAGGGCGCCCAGCAAGGAGCCGACGCTCGTCACCGAGTAGAGCAACGTGAACTCCCACACGTGGCCGTGCAGCGTCCGCGTGACGAACAGCGGGAACACCACGTTGAAGTTGAACGTGAGCGTGCCGACGATCGCCATCATGACCAGCGACACCCACAGCGCGGGCACCTGGCGCACGTACCGCAAGCCGGCGCGCACCTGGCCACGGCCGCGCTCGACGGCCGGTGACGACCGCACGGTCGACGGGTCGATGCGCCAGAGCGCAACCAGCACGGCGACGTACGAGAGCCCGTCGAGCAGGAAGCACCAGCCGAACCCCGACGTGGCGATCAGCAGACCGGCGATGGCCGGCCCGAAGATCCGCGAGCTCGTCATCAGCGCGCTGTTCAGCGACACCGCGTTCTGCACGTCGTCCTCGGGCACCAGCTCGACGACGAACGCCCGTCGCGCCGGGTTGTCGAAGGCGGTGGTGAGACCGCCGACGCTCGCCACCGCGAAGATCGACCACACGGGTGGATGCCCGGTGAACGCCAGCGCGGCCAGCGCGAACGACTGCGCCATGGCCACCGCCTGCTCGATCAGCAGGAGCTTGCGCTTGTCCGACCGGTCGGCGACGAGGCCCGCCCACGGACCGAGGACGAGCACCGGCGCGAACTGGCAGGCGGTCAGCGCGCCGACGGCGACGCCGCTGTGCGTGAGCTTCAGCACGAGCAGCGTCTGGGCCACCAGCGTCAGCCAGTTGCCGACCTGCGAGATGATCTGCCCGGTGAAGAACAGGCGGAAGTTGCGCCCGTGCAGCGACCGGAACGTCTCCCGGGCGGCGTTCCCGAACCGCAGCCTCACCGGACGGCCTCGGGGGCGAGGGTCAGGCGCTCCAGCACCTCGACGGCGGCGGCCAGCGTCGCGAGGTCGTCGTCGGGGAGCGCCCGGAGCTGGCGGGCCAGCCACGCCGTCCGGCGCGAGCGGTTGGTGTCGAGCTGCTTGCGCCCGGCGGTGGTGAGCGTCACCCGGCAGACCCGGCGGTCGGCGGTGTCGCGGAGGCGCTCGACGAAACCCGCGGACTCCAACTTGTCGACGCTCTTGGTGATGGTGGGCGGCGCCACCTGCTCGTGGGCGGCCAGCTCGCCGAGCGTGATGGGGCCGTCCCGCCCGATGGCGGCCAGCATGGCCGTGGTGGTGGGGCTCAGCCCGCTCTGGTCCTGCTGCCGCAGCAGACGGGCGAGCCGGGTGACCGAGTAGCGGAGGCGGCCGACGAGCTCTTCGTCCATGCCTCCGAGTATTTCACCAAACTAATTAGATCGGCGAAATTTCTGTGAGACGTCGGTCACGGTCCTCGATCCCGAGGAACCGCTCGAGATCGGCGGACGAGAGCGGCTTGGAGTACAGGAAGCCCTGCCCGCGATCGCAGTTCTCGTTGCGGAGCCGCTGGAGCTGCTGGTCGTCCTCGATGCCTTCGGCCAGCGTGGCGAGACCGAGCGCCTTGCCCAGGCTGACGAGCGTGTGAATGAGCGCGCTGGCCTCGCTCGACTCGGCGATGGCATGGATGAACGACCGGTCGATCTTGAGCGTGTCCACCGGGAACTGACGGAGGTAGGCGAGGGACGAGTAGCCGGTGCCGAAGTCGTCGATGGCGATGCGCACGCCGAGCGCCTTGAGCTCCGACAGCCGGCGGATCGTGGCTTCGGTGTCGCGCATGATCGTCGTCTCGGTGACCTCGAGGATCAACGACGACGGATCGAGCCCGCTTCGCTCCAACGCATCGTGCACGTCTCGGGCGAGCTGGTCACCGTCGATCTGGCGTCCCGACACGTTCACGGACACGTCGATCTCCGCACCGGCGGCGTGCCATTGCGCCGCTTGCCGGCACGCCTCCTCGAGCACCCACCGGCCGACCGGCACGATGAGACCCGTCTCCTCCAGCACCGGGATGAACCGGTCGGGGAGCACGACGCCGCGCTCGGGGTGGGCCCAACGGAGGAGGGCTTCGACGCCGTTCACCGCGCCGCTGCGCAGGTCGAACATCGGCTGGTAGGCGAGGAAGAACTGGTCGTGCTCGAGCGCGACCCGCAGGTCCATCTCCAACTCGAGCCGGTCGCGCACTGCCGAGCGCATCTCCGGAGCGAACATGATCGAGCAGTTCTTGCCGGCTGCCTTCGCTCGGTACAGCGCGACGTCAGCGTCGCGGAGGAGGTCGCCGGCGCTGGAGCGATCGACGCTGGTCGCGATGCCGATGCTCGCGGTGACGGTGAGGGGTGTCTCCTCGCGCCCGTCGAGGACGAACGGGGCGCGGAGCACCTCGAGCATCCGCTCGGCGACGAGGTCGGGCCCGAGGTCGAGGTTGGCGCCGTCGACGAGCACGATGAACTCGTCGCCGCCGAGGCGGGCGAGCGTGTCGGATTCGCGGATGGCGGTCCCGAGCCGAGTCGCCACGGCGCAGAGGAGCTGGTCGCCGGCGCCGTGGCCGAGCGTGTCGTTGATCTCCTTGAAGCCGTCGAGATCGAGGAACAGCGCCGACACGGGCGTGTGCTCGCGCCGCGCGCGCGCCAGCAGCTGCTCGGCGCGGTCGAGGATCAGCAGGCGGTTGGGCAAGCCGGTGAGCGCGTCGTGCAGGGCCTGGTGGCGGATCTGCTCGACGAGCCGGGCGTTGCGGAGGGCGGTGGCCGCCTGGGCCGCCAGGCCGTGCAGGCGCGCCTCCAGCTCGTCGCTGGGCGCCAGCCGCTCGGGTCGCTCGGTCACGCTCGCCGTGAGCCACGCCTCGGTCCGGCCGTCGAGGACGATCGGCACGGCCACATGGGCGATCGACGGCTCGGCGTCGACCGGGGGACGGCACTGGTCGTTCACCTCGTCGGGTGACGAGTAGTAGCGGATGCGGTCCGTCATGTCGTAGAGGGGCACGGCGGCGCCGGTCATGCTCGCTTGCACGGCCGGGTCGAACCCGTGCACCCCGACGAGCCGTGCGGTGGTGGTGTCCCAGTCGGCGACGGCCACGACGGCGCGATCGGCGCCGATGACCGCGGTGGTGGCGCGAGCGAGGCTGGCGGCCATGGCCTCCACGGAGGTGATGTCCGACAGGGCCGACGAGAGCGTGAGCAGCGCGCGGGCCCGCTCGGCCTCCTGGCGAGCCTCCTCGAGCGCGGCGGCCGCATCGAGCGCCGACGCCGCGAGGCGCGCGTAGGCGTGGAGCAGCCCCGCGTCCGGCATCATCATCTGCTCGGGGTCGTAGGCGGCGAGCAGTCCGTAGTGCCGATGACTCGAGACGATCTCGGCGACGTCGGGGTTCACGTCGGGGCACGGCGCACTGGCCAGGAGCTGGCCGGCGATGCGCTCGGCGTCCTCGTCGCTGAGACCGATGGAGTGCACCCGGCGAGCGATGCGCAGCGTCGGCTCCACGGCGAGCACGAAACCCGGAGCGCGCACGGCGCGCGACGCAGCGGTGACGATGCGCTCGAGCGCGGTGTCGACGTTCTCGGCCGACACGAGCTCGCCCACCGTCTCCTGGAACACCTCGATGCGACGCTCGAGCAGCGTGACGCGCTGCTGTAGGGCGTTGCGCTCGGCGGTGACGTCGTCGGTGTCCATCCAGTACAGGCGGAACGAGCAGTGCGGGTCGCCCCAGATCTGGCAGGTCTCGTGGCTCACGGCGACGTGGTCGTAGCCGAAGAGCAGCGGCGTGAGCGACTGCAAGCCGGCGGCGAACGCGCAGAACTCGGGAAAGGGCTCGAACCCGGGCCGGTGACGATGGGTCAGCAGCCACTCGGTCGGACCGGTCTGCTCACCGCCGGCCTCGATCATCGTCATGATCCCGTTGTGGCCCTTGGCCGTCTCGGCGATGAGGGCGTGGGGCGAGCCGAACGCCTGGAGCATCTCGGTGCTCGACGGCATCGACCCGCCCGTGAGCTCGACGTGGCCGGCCAGCTCGCTCAGGGCCTCGACCTCGCCCAGCACGGCGGCCGCCGCTTCCAGGAGGCGGCGGAACTGCGCGTACGAGCTCCACTGGGCGTCGTCGGTCAGGACGTCGAACGGTCGGTCGTCGCCCGACCGCCGAAGGAGCTCGTCGACCGCTTCTTCCCCGTCGCGCGCACGGACGAGGTCCACCACGAGGCGGAAGCAGAGGTTCGAGATGTGACGCTCTTCACCGACCAGGGTGCCCATCACGTGTGTCCTCGGCACAACCGGCGGTGGGCATGAACAGGGACTTCCGTGCGGTTGCACAACATCTGAACAACGGGTGCGCCTACCCCAGGTGGCGGTCGAACCACCCCAGCGTGCGCGTCCAGGCATCGGCTGCCGCCTCGGCGTGGAAGCTGGCCCGGTCGTCGCAGTTGAAGCCGTGCTCGGCGCCGGGATAGCGGACGATCTCGGTGTCGACCGGGGCCCCGGCCGTCGCCGCCCGCAAGGCCTCGACGTCCGCGACGGGGATGCCCTGGTCCTCGTCGCCGTAGAGCCCGAGCCACGGCACGCGCAGCGACGGCGCCAGTTCGACGAGGCTCGGGAGGCCGAACCGGCCCTGCGTCACGCCCCCGCCGTAGAAGGTGACGGCGGCGCCGAGGGGCACGCGCGTGGCGGTGGCGAAGCTCACCGTGCCGCCCATGCAGAAGCCGACGATGCCGGTGCGCGGTCGCGGGATGCCGCGGTCGGCCAGGGCGTCGAGGGCGGCGTCGACGTCCATGGCGATGGTGTCGACCGTGAGCTCCTGGAAGAGCGGGCCGATCTTGGCGAAGTCGCCTTCGTACGCGAGGACGGGCGAGCCTTGGCGGTGGAACAGCGCCGGCGCCACGGCGAGCCAGCCGGCGGCGGCCAGCCGCTCGGTGATCGACACGATGTGCGGCGTGAGGCCGAAGGCCTCCTGGATCACCACGACCGCACCCTTCGGGGTGCCGGTCGGTTCGGCGAGGGCGGCGGGCATCGGCCCGTCCGCGGTCGGCAGGGTCAGTCCGTCGTCCATCGCCGGACGACGCTACCGAAGCAGGTCAGCTGGCGGCCCAGGTGGCCGGGCGGCGGTTGGCCCGACGGCGGGCGGCGACGCGCTGCTCGTCGTTCTCGCCACCCCAGTAGCCCTGCTCGCGGTTGCGGCGGGCGTAGTCGCGACAGGTGTCCATGACCTCGCAGGTGCGACAGATCGCCCCGGCCACGGCCTCCCGCGCCTCGCGGGCCTCGGCCTGCTCACCATGGGGCGCGAAGAAGTAGTGGGTCTGGCCCTTGCAGGCGCCGAGCTCCATCCATTCCTGCTGAACCCAACGAGGAGCGAGGTCGATCACGGCCATGGGGGGTACCTCTCCGGCGGCGTAACGGGGATGTGAACAGCATGCGTCACCAGCGTAAATCTGCCCAACGAATCTTCCAGATGGGGGGCATCTCGTCGGTAGATCGCTCGGCCGGACGCCGTCACACCGCCCCGATACCGTGCCCCCGTGACCCCCGCCGGAACCCCTGCCGATGCCGCCGAGGCGGCCGTGCGGCAAGTGGTGGCGGCGATGCCCGAGGGCGAGGAGCGGCCCGGACAGCTTGCCATGGCTCGGGCGGTGGCGGAGGCGATCGATGACGAGGCCCATCTGGTCGTCCAGGCGGGCACCGGCACCGGCAAGTCGCAGGCCTACCTCGTGCCCGCGCTCCTGTCGGGTCGCCGCACGGTCGTGGTCACCGCCACCAAGGCCCTGCAGGAGCAGCTCGTGCACCGCGACCTGCCCCTTCTCCAGCGCCACCTGGGCATCCCGGTCCGGGCCGCGCTGCTCAAGGGGCGGTCGAACTACCTGTGCCGGGCCGCCCTGGCCGACGCGGTGAGCGGGGCCGACCAGGGGTCGCTCCTGGGCGAGACGGCCGACCGGGCGCAGCTCTCCCGGGTGGTCGCGTGGACCGCCGAGACCACGACGGGTGATCGGGCCGACCTGCCGATGGCGGTGTCGAACGCGGAGTGGTCCCGCCTCTCGGTGGGGGTGGGCGAGTGCCCAGGCGCCGCGAAGTGCGCGTACGGCGACGTCTGCTTCGCCGAGGACGCGCGGGCGGCGGCCGCCGAGGCCGACGTGGTGGTCGTCAACGCCCACCTCTACGGGTTGCACCTCGCGTCGGGCGGGGCAGTCCTTCCGGACCATGAGGTCGTGGTCATCGACGAGGCCCACGCCCTCGAGGACATCGCCGCCGACACGCTCGGCCTGGCGCTCGGGCCCGGCCGTTTCGAGAACCTGGCGCGTGCCTGTCGCACGATCTTCACGGCCGACCATCCGGCCGCCGCGGGCATCGACGCGGCCGGCGCGCGGCTCGGGGTGATCCTCGAGTCGCTCGTCGGCGCGCGCATCGACCCGACCGAGGGCGACGTCGGGATGGCGCTGGTGTCGTGCGGCGAGGCCGTTGCCGCGGTGGCCGTCGCCGCGCGCGCCCTCGACGTGACGGGCGACGCCGCCACGCGCAAGGAACGGGTGCTGCAGCTGGCGTCGGGCCTCGGCAACGACGTCAACGCGTTGGCGTCGCTGCCGGAGGGCACGGTGGCGTGGGTCGAGAGCGGCGGCCAACCCGCGATCCGCGTCGCGCCGGTCGACGTGGGCGAGCGTCTCGCCGAGGCGCTGTTCTCGGCGCCGACGGTCGTGCTCACCAGCGCGACGCTCGCGGTCGGCGGGTCGTTCGAGCCGATCGCGGCGCGCCTGGGCCTCGACCGCGCCGACCGACCGTGGCACGGCATCGACGTCGGCAGCCCCTTCGACTACGAGCAGCAGGCGCTGCTGTATTGCGCCGCCCACCTTCCCGATCCACGCGCCGCCGGGTACGAGGCGGCGATGGTCGAGGAGCTGGCGGCGCTCGTCGACGCGGCCGGGGGGCGGACGCTCGCGTTGTTCACCAGTCGTCGGGCCATGACGGCGGCGGCCGAGCACCTCCGCGCCCGAGTCGAGTTCCCGCTGCTCGTGCAGGACGAGCTGCCGCGTCCGCTGCTGCAGTCGGCGTTCCTCGACGACGAGCACTCGGTGCTGCTCGCGACGATGGGCTTCTGGCAGGGCTTCGACGCTCCCGGCCGCACGTGCAGCCTCGTGGTGATCGACCGGCTGCCCTTCGCCCGACCCGACGACCCGCTCGCCGAGGCGCGGCGATCGGCCGCCGCGCGCAACCGGCAGAACGCGTTCGCCGCGGTCGACCTGCCGGCCGCCGCCGTGCTGCTCGCGCAGGGCGCCGGGCGCCTCATCCGAGCGGCGTCGGACCGCGGCGTGGTCGCCGTCCTCGACCGGCGGCTCGCCACCGCGTCGTACCGCTGGACGTTGGTGCGTTCGTTGCCTCCGATGCGACGCACGAAGGATCCCGAGGAGGTGCGGCGGGTGCTGCGCGAGTTGGGTGCGCCGATCGGCAATGCTCGCGCCGATGGCGGATGAGGTGGCGGGTGGCGACGCGGCCGGAAGTCGGTTCGTCCTGGTGGTCGTGGCCGCCGTCGTCGTGCTCGCGGTGCTGGTGGCGGTCACGCTCGTCGTCAACCCGGGAACGTCATCGACCGCGCCTCGCGATCGCTTCGCCGAGGCGCACGCCACCGCGTCGGCCTGGCTGCGCGCGTGGGAGCGCGACGACCGCAAGGCGCTGAAGGGCCTGGTCGAGAAGCCCGACGCCGATCTCGCATCGGCGCTCGACGCCATCGCCGCGCTCCATCCGTCGAGCATCCGCGCCACCGCCGGTGCACCGGTCGTCGACGGTGCGACCGCCCACGTGCCCTTCGACGCCGATGTCACCCTTCCGGCGTTCGGCGGGTGGCACTACAGCGGTTCCATCCCGCTCGCCGACGTCGACGTGAAGGTGGCGCCCGACGTGGCGAAGACCGAGCGCGAGTGGCGCGTGCCGTTCACGCCCTCGGTCCTGCATCCCGACCTGCAGCCGGGCGAGACGCTCGCGCTCCACGTGTCGTGGCCCAAGCGCGGCGTCCTCGAGGCCGACGACGGCACGCCGCTGCCCGCCGGTCACCCGATGGCGTCGATCCTCGGCTCCACGGGGCGGGCCTCGGCGGCCCAGGCCAAGGCGTTGGGACCGCCGTACGAGGCCGGTGATGTCGTCGGGCAGTCCGGCTTGCAGGCGGGCTTCGAGAAGCTGCTCGCCGGCTCGCCGGCGGCCGACCTGCAGCTCGTGCGCGCCAAGCAGGTGGTCAAGGTCGAAGCGTCGTTCGCGGCGAAGCCGGGTGTGTCGGTGCGCACCACGCTGAACCTCGCGGTCATCGCGGCGGCCGAGGCGGCGCTCGGCAACGATGGCAACGGGGCGGCCATGGTGGTCATCAAGCCGTCGACCGGTGGCATCCTCGCCGTCGTCAACCGGCCGCTGAACGGCTACTCGCGCGGGCTCGTCGGCCGCTACCCCCCGGGCTCGACGTTCAAGGTCATCACCACCATGGCGCTGCTGCAGAAGGGCGTCACGCCCGACACGCCGGTGACGTGCCCGAAGGACATCACGGTGAACGGGCGCACGATCGCGAACGCCGAGAACGAGGAGCTGGGCAACATCACGTTGCGCGACGCGTTCGCGCACTCGTGCAACACCGCCTACATCCAGCTGGCCCAGCGCCTCACCGCCGACGACCTGATGAACGCCGCCAACGCGCTGGGCTTCAACGCCGACCCGTCGCTCGGTACGACCGCGTCGACGAGCCAGTACCCGACGCCGCGCGGCCTCGTCGATCTCGTGTCGTCGGCGATCGGTCAGGGTCGCGACCTGGTGACGCCGTTGCAGATGGCATCGGTGGCGGCGAGCGTGGCGGCCGGCGGGTACCGCAAGCCGCACTTCGTCGAGCTGCCGGGGGCGGTCGTCGACTTCAGGCCGCTGCCGGCGGGCACGGCGTCGACGTTGCAGTCGCTCATGCGGCTGGTGGTCAGCGTCGGCACCGGCGTCAAGGCGCAGGTGCCGGGCGCGCCGGTGGCGGGCAAGACGGGCACCGCCGAGTTCGGCACGGTGCCGCCGCTGCACACCGACGCCTGGTTCATCTCCTACCGCAACGACCTCGCCTCGGCCATCGTCGTCGAGGACTCCGGCCTCGGCGGCGACTTCGCCGCCCCGATCGCCGCCGACCTCTACCGCCGGGTGGGCTGACCCCCGACGCGAACTGGCGACGAATTCGACACGTCGGCGTGTCGAATTCGTCGCCAGAACGGTGGCGGTGCCGTCAGCCGCGCTTCAGGCGGCCGCGGAGGGCGGCGAAGCAGAGCGAGAAGCTGATGGCGCCGACGATGGCGATGGCGAGGAACGCCTGGCCGAGGTCGCCCCACTGCCAGCCGTTCATCGTGTGCGCCCGCAGCCCCTCGAGCAGGTAGGTGACCGGGTTCCACGCCGAGACCGTGTGCAGCCAACCGGTGAGCTGCGACCGCGGCACGTACGACGACGTCAGGAAGAGGAACGGGAAGAACAGCAGGAAGCTGGTGTTCACCGCCGCCGGGTTCCCTGTCTTCAGCGCGATGGCGTAGCCGAAGCCGGCGAAGGCGAGGCTCCACAACCCGGCCATGGCGATGAACAGCAACAAGCCGAGCGGGCCGGTCTCGAAGCGCACGCCCATGATGAAGCCGATGACGATGATCGGGATCGTGAGCGCGCACGACACGACGACGTCGGCGCACATGTGGCCGACCAGGATCGCCGTCCGCCGCACCGGCGTGAGCAGCAGCCGGTCGAAGTAGCCGTTCTGCACGTCGAGCACGAGTGCCGGTGCGCGCGACACCCCGGTGACGCCGATCAGGATGGCCGTCGGCATCTGGAACGCCTTGATGTCGAACGTGCCCACGGTGCCCTCGACGACCTTCTGCAACGTCGCCACGTTCACCAGGAAGAAGAACAGCGCGATGAAGATCGGGGGGACGATGACCTCGACGTCGCGCGGCACGGCGCGCAGGGCGCGGCCGGCGATGGCGAGGAGGTCGTGGACGACCCCCGCCGGCCGGGCGGTGATGCCGGGGGCGGGTGGGGTGGGTGCGAGCACGGTCATTGGATCTCCTCGGTCTCGATGTGGGTGCCGGTGAGCTCGAGGAACACGTCGTCGAGCGTGGGGGTGCGCAGCGTGAGGTCGCGGACCCTCACGCCGGCGTTGTCGAGGGCGACGGCCACGGGCCCGACGGTGGCCGAACCGTTGTCGGCGGTGATGACCAGCTCGCTGCCGCGCGCCTCCACCCCTTGCACGCCGAACACGCCGGTGACCGCGGCCCGCGCGCTCGCCGGGTCGCCGTCGACGCGGGCGATGATCACGTCGTCGCCCACCTTGCGCTTCAGCTCCTCGGGGGTGCCCTCGGCGACCAGGCGCCCGGCGTCGATGATGCCGACGCGGTCGGCCAGCTCGTCGGCCTCCTCGAGGTACTGCGTGGTGAGGAAGACCGTCATGCCCAGCTCGTCGTTGAGCCGTCGCACCTCCTCCCACACGCGGGCCCGGCTCACGGGGTCGAGGCCGGTGGTCGGCTCGTCGAGGAACAGGACCTGGGGGTTGTGCACGAGGGCGGCGGCGAGGTCGAGGCGGCGCCGCATGCCACCCGAGTACGTGCCGATCGGCCGGCCGAGCGCGTCGCCGATGTCGACGAGGCGACCGAGCTCGACGACGCGGCTCTCGATGTCGGCCCGGCCGAGCCCGTAGAGCCGGCCCTGCGGGCGGAGCAGCTCCGCGCCGGTCTGCTTCGGATCGAGGGCGACGTCCTGGAGGGCGACGCCGATGCGCAGCCGGACCTGCTCGGGATGGCGGGCGACGTCGTGGCCGGCGACGACGGCGGTGCCCGCGGTCGGCGACAGCAGCGTGCACAGCATGCGGACCGTGGTCGACTTCCCGGCGCCGTTCGGGCCGAGGAAGCCGTAGATCTCGCCTTCGTGGACCTCGAGATCGAGGCCGTCGACGGCGTTGCGCTCGTCGAAGGCCCGGACCAGTCGTTCGGTGGTGATGGCGGGCATGCCGATTCTCCTCATGCGTCGATGATGCGCGCCGAACCCGGCCACCTTGTGGCCACTTTGATCAGGGGGCGTCGCGGACTTGGACGGGGCCGGAGCCCCGAACTCATCGCGATCGTCAGGCGAAGACGACCATCGGGCGACCACGCTCGTCTCGCGAGCGGTCGCCGAACGTCAGCGCCGTTCCCGCGGCGACCCGGCGCGCCGTGAGGAGGCAGGCGTGGGCGTCGAGCACGTCATGGGTCGCCGCCCCCTTCGCCGCGGTCACGACGTCGCCGAGCACGGCGAGCCGCTCGGCCCGACCCTCCGGGGTGTGCTTGCGGTGCGTCATCGGCGCGCCGGCGGCGACGGCGAAGGACAGCTCAGGGCTGCACTCGACGACGCGCGGCAACCAGCACGCGTCGACCTCGCGGATCTTGGGCACGAGGTTCCACGCCTGGATGGACAGGCCGGTGACCTCGGCGAACGACGTGGCCGCCAGCGCCGGGCGCGTCGGCACCGGGAACACCGACGACCGGCGCGGCCCGAGCGCGACGCGCGCCGCCGTGTCGCACGCGCGCCGGCCTGACGCGGGCAACCCGATCGGCATGTCGACCGCGATCACCCCCGCCGCGAGCGCCAGCACCTCGGCGAACGTCGCCACCACCACGACCTCGCGCGCGTCGAGCGCCACGACCCACCCGCCGCGGCAGCCGTCGACCCCCGCACAGCGATTCGCGGGGATGTCGGTGGTCAGAGCTTCTCGGCGGCCAGCGACGCCACCTCGGAGCGCTCGCAGTGCGTCAGGCGGATGTGGCCGAAGAGGCGCTCGCCCTGGAACGCGTCGATCAGCGCGGCGATGGCGTTGGTGTGCTCGGACAGGTAGGGCGCGTCGATCTGCGACGTGTCGCCGGTGAACACGACCTTGGTGCCCTCGCCGACGCGCGTGAGGATCGTCTTGAGCGTGGTCGGCTCGAGGTTCTGCGCCTCGTCGACGAGCACGTAGGTGCCGAGCAGCGATCGACCGCGGAGGTACGTCACCGCCTCCATCGACAGCTTCCCGCGCTCGGTCAGCTCGTCGAGCATCGTCATCGCGTCGTGGTGGCTGCGCCGCTCCGTCATGGCGACGAGGGCGTCGGTGACCGCCTGCATCCACGGGTCGAGCTTCTCGGCGAGCGTGCCCGGCAGGAACCCGAGCTCGGCCTTGCCCACCGGCACGACCGGGCGGTACACGGCGACCTTGTCGTACACCGGTCGCTCCATCACCTGCTCGAGCCCGGCGGCGAGGGCGAGGATCGTCTTCCCGGTGCCCGCGTAGCCGTCGAGGGCGACGACGCGCACCTCGGGGTCGAGCAGGAGGTCGAGGGCGAACTGCTGCTCCTTGGCGCGGGGCCGCACGCCCCACGCCTCCTGGTGGCGCAGCATCGGCTCGACGACGCCGTCGCGCGAGCGCACGAGGATCGACTGCTGCCCGGCGCGCAGCACGGCGTACTCGTTGCCCTGGAGGGCGGCGTCACCCAGGAGCGAGTCGTCGAGGTCGCACGTCTCGGTGGCGTAGAGGTCGTCGATCACCTGCGACGTGACCTCGATCGTGCGCCAGCCGGCGGGGCGCTGACCGTTGGGCACGACCCGGCCGCGGTGGTGCTCGCGCGCCTCGAGCCCGAGCTGCGCCGCCTTGATGCGCAAGGCGGCGTCGTTCGACACCACGGTGACGCGCCGGCCCGGGTGGTACGACACCTGCCCCAGCGCGGCGGCGAGGATCCGGTTGTCGGCCTTGGCCGGATCGAGGCCGCGCTCGGCGACCTCGTCGAGGTGCAAGCCGTTGGTCTCGATGCGCAACGTGCCGCCGCCCGGCAGGCACACGGCGTGGCGGATGTCGCCGCCGTTCGCCGTGCGCAGCTCCTCGATCGTGCGGACCACCTCGCGCGCCGAGCGGCCGACGTCGTCGCGTCGCGTCTTCAGTGAGTCGAGCTCCTCCACCACGGTCAGCGGGATGACGGCTTCGGCGTCGGCGAACGCGAACACCGCCTCGGGGTCCGAGATCAGCGCCGAGGTGTCGAGCACCACGAGCTCCGTCGTGAGCGTCCTGTCCACCTCCTCCGTCGTCTCCGCCGGGACGAGGGAAGGCACGAGCAGGTCAGCCACGGAACCCCCTGGATGGGTCGGTCATGTGCGCCCATCGTGACCTTGCCCAACATCCCGGTGGGGGATGCCACAAAAGCCGACCCACTGGGTCGCCATTCGGGGCCCGCGCCGCTAGCGTCGCCCTCGAGATCGATGACGACAAAGGAGTCGACATGGCAGTCCGACTGGGTGACGAAGCCCCCAACTTCACCGCGGAGACCACCGAAGGCACGATCGACTTCCACCAGTGGAAGGGCGACAGCTGGGCGGTGCTCTTCTCGCATCCGAAGGACTACACCCCCGTGTGCACCACCGAGCTCGGCCGCGTCGCCCAGCTCAAGCCGGAGTTCGACAAGCGGGGCGTGAAGGTCATCGGTCTCTCGGTCGACCCGCTCGACTCCCACAGCGGCTGGACGCAGGACATCAAGGACGTCACCGGCGCCGACCTCAACTTCCCGCTGATCGCCGACACGAACCACGAGATCGCCGAGCTCTACGACATGCTCCCGGCCCATGTCGGCACCGCGCTCGCGGACGTGCTCACGGTCCGTTCGGTGTATGTCGTCGGTCCCGACAACAAGGTCAAGCTGAGCCTCACGTACCCGGCGAGCACCGGCCGCAACTTCGACGAGCTGCTCCGCGTCATCGACTCGCTCCAGCTCAACGCCAAGTACACCGTGGCCACGCCGGCCGACTGGAAGCAGGGCGAGGACGTGATCATCGCGGCGTCGGTGTCCGACGAGGACGCCAAGGAGCGGTTCCCGAAGGGCTGGACGGCCAAGAAGCCCTACCTCCGCGTCACGCCCCAGCCGGAGTAGGCGTGGATCCACGGGGGGAACATGCACCGGAGGCCTACGACGCCCTCCGGCAGCTGGAAGCAGACGTGCGCGCGGCCGTGCCGGCCGAGATCCTCGAGCCGGCACGGCACCGCGTCGCCATGGCGTTGGGACAGGAGCCGTACGCGCTCCCGTCCCCGCCCGACCCCGTGCTGTCGTTGACGGAGCAGTTCGTCATCGACGTCACCGGGGTCGACCTCGGGCCGGCCGCCGCGACGCTCGGCGCGCGGATCGGTCCGTTCGTGCAGGGGCTGTGGGTGCTCGACATGGGCTTGCGCACCGACATCGCGCTGGGTCGGCTGTTCGGCATCGAGATCCCCGTGCGCGCGCCCGTCGCGGCCGGCACCTGGGACGTCGACTTCGACGAGTTCCTCAAGGCGGTGGCGCGACTGCGCGTCCTCGACTGGACCACGACGGAGATCGTCCGCCTGCGCGGCGCCCGCTTCCACAACTGCCGGCTGTGCAAGTCGTTGCGCACCGTGTCGGCGTTGAAGGAAGGTGCCGACGAGGAGCTGTTCGACAAGATCGACCTCTACGAGTCGAGCGACCTCGGCGAGCGGCACAAGGTCGCCCTGCGGCTCACCGACGCGATCGTCACGCAACCGCGGTTCCTCGACGACGAGCTCGTCGCCCAGGTGCGAGCCACCTTCACCGACGCCGAGGTCGTCGAGCTCGTGCTCGACGTGATGCGCAACGCGGCGAACAAGGTGGCGGTCGCCTTCGGGGCCGACGAAGCCCACGTCACCGAAGGCGTCGAGCTGTACGACGTGCTCCCCGACGGCGACGTCGTCTACGACCTCTGACTGATATCGTGTTCTAGTGCTCGAGATCCGCACCTCGGCGGGTCGGGTGCGGGGGGAGCAGCTCTCGGGGGGACCGGCGGGCGGGATCCGCCGGTTCCTCGGCATCCCTCACGCCGCCCGGCCGGCCCGGTTCCAGCCGCCCACCCGTCCGCACCCGTGGGACGGCGTGCGCCCGGCCACCGCCTTCGGGCCGTCGGCGATCCAGTCGCTCGACAGCCCGCTCGGCACGGCGGTGCCCGGGATGCTGGTCGGCGCCGTCGACGAGGACTGCCTGAGCGTCAACGTGTGGACCCCCGTCGGCGCCGAGCACCGTCCGGTGCTCGTGTGGATCCACGGCGGTGCGTACCAGATCGGTGGTTCGTCGCTCGAGACCTACGACGGGGCGCGCCTCGCCGGCGAGAACGACGTCGTCGTGGTCTCGTGCAACTACCGCCTCGGTGCCCTCGGCTTCGCCGTGCTGCCGGGTGGGACCGCGAACGTCGCCCTGCTCGACATGCTCTCGGCGTTGCGCTGGGTGCAGGACGAGATCGCCCAGTTCGGCGGCGACCCCGACCGCGTGACCGTGTTCGGCGAATCCGCCGGCGCCGGCTCCATCCGCCACCTGCTCGCCACGCCGGCTCGCAAGGGCCTGTTCCGCCGGGCCATCCTGCAGAGCCCGGGGGCCGAGGTGGTCGAGCGGGCGGCGGCCGTCGAGCTGGCGGCCCGGTTCGTGTCGCACCTCGAAGGCGTGGCGCCGGAGGTGGCGCCGACCGAGCTCGTGCTCGCGGCGCAGGAGAAGGCGGCGGCCGACATGGCGTCGGCGCTCGGGTTCATGCCGTGGTCGCCGGTGGTCGACGGCGACGTCGTGGCGACGGTGCCCCCGGGCGACGCGGCCGACATCGACGTGATCGTCGGCACCACGAGCGAGGAGCTCTCGCTCTTCGGCGCCCAGGAGCTGACCGACACGATGATGCGGATCCCCGCGACGTTGCTCGCCGACGAGCTGTCGCGTCACAACCCGGCGACCTACGCGTACTCGTTCGAGTGGCAGGCCCCCGTGCTCGGTGCGGCGCACGCCGTCGACCTGCCGTTCACCTTCGGCACGTTCGACCGGTGCGGGTGGGGCGCCTTCGTCGGCGCGGACGCGGAGGCGTGGGTGCTCGCCGACGCCATCGGCGCGTCCTGGGCCGCGTTCGCGGCC
>Ga0070671_100000192_pt1 | contig 41206 bp, 43 predicted proteins | sample KBSS73metaG_FD_65341 | JGI IMG/M metagenome (GOLD analysis project Ga0070671, IMG submission 65341) | Switchgrass rhizosphere microbial communities from Kellogg Biological Station, Michigan, USA - KBS S7-3 metaG | ecosystem: Host-associated > Plants > Roots > Rhizosphere > Soil ...
GAAAACCCGCGGGAGCCTCGCGGCGATCTCAGGGATTACGGGCTTTTTCGAACAGCGCGCGGGGTGCGTGCCGGAGCGGTCCCGACGCGAGCCCGCGGTCGGCGGCGACCGCGAAGGTCCGAAGGCCGCTCCGGTAGATGCTCACGCGCACCGTGGGGAAGCCGGGCGCCTGGAAGATGAACCAGCTCCCGAGACGCGAGTACTGGATCCCGCGCACGGCGCTCCACGGGATGAGCGCCCGCGCCCCGGAGGCGCGCTCCAGGGTGATCCCCTCGCTCCCGAACCAGACCCGGGTCAGGAAGACCTCCCAGGCCCCGAGCATCGCGGCGACCCACATCAGGCCGAAGATCCCGAGCGAGGGCAGGAGCATCGAGAGATCCCGGTAGGAGAGCGCGAGCGTGAATCCCAGAGCGGCGTTGGCGATGACCACGACGACGGTCGTCGTGACGACGAACCGGCGGCGATAGAGAAGCTGGCGCTGGCCGGTGGCCGGATCGAGGGGCGCCACCGGATCGCGGTCCCGGAGGAGCCACTTGAGGAGGTCCTTGATGAGCAGGTGCTCGAGGCGCAGGTGCGACACGACGTCGGCTCCGTGCGCGGCGCGGCCGCGCGGTCTTCCAGGGGGGCCTCCGGGATATACGCCCAAGGGGTGCCTCCAACAAGGACGGATCCCTCGAAACCCGCACTGGGCAAGGTTCTGCAGGGGTCCGGGGCGAGGGCGGGATCAGGCGCGGGAGAGATCGTCGATGGTCTTCGAGAGGCCGCTCCACTCGTCGTAGAGCCAGGCGATCCGCTCCTGGACCTCCTTGTGCTCGCGCTTGGAGTCGCGCGCCTTGTCGGCGTCGCGGTAGAGGGCCGGGTCGGCCAGGGCGGCCTCGAGGTTCTTGAGCCGGCCTTCGAGCGAGGCGATCTCCGCCTCGACACGGGCGAGCTTCTCCTTGAAGTCCTTGGTGGCGGCGTGGCGGCGCTGGCGCTCCTGCGCCTCCACGCGCTTCTGCTCGCGGCTCTTGGGACCGGGGCCGGTCTCGGGCTCGGGCTCGGCGGGCGCGGACCGGGGATCGATGCCGATGTCGATCCATCCATCGTCCAGCGCGCCGGTGGCCTTCGCCTCGGGCGGAGTCGCGGGCTTCTTCGGCGCGGGGCGGGCCCCGGCCGCGCGCGCGTCCCTGCCCTTTCCGGTCCCGGCGCCCGGGGCATCCGGTGCCGGCGGATCGGGCTTGCGGCGGCGCTCCTCCTCCCGGCTCTCCCGCGGTTTCGCGGCGGCCTGGGACTTCTCGAGGACCCGCAGCCGCTGCGCGTAGTCCTCGTACGATCCCGGGCGCTGGTCGAGCTTCCCATCCTTCATCTCGCAGGTCGAGGTCGCGATCCGGTCGATGAAGTAGCGGTCGTGGGAGATGAACACGATCGTGCCCGTGTACTGTTCGAGCGCCTCCTCGAGGACGCCGCGCGCCCGCAGATCGAGATGGTTCGTCGGCTCGTCGAGCAGGAGCAGGCTCGCCGGACGGACGAGCATCTTCGCGAGCGCGAGCCGCGCCTTCTCCCCGCCCGAGAGGACGCCGACCTTCTTGTCCACGTCCTCGCCCGAAAAGAGGAAAGCCCCGAGCATCGTGCGCAGGCGCGGGCGCAGGTCGTCCGGCGCGGCGCTCTCGATCTCTTCGAAAACGGTGCGTCCCGCTCCGAGGGCCTCGAGCTGGTGCTGCGCGTAGTAGTGAAGCGTGACGTTGTGCCCCGGTCGCCGCGTGCCGGCGTCCGGCGCGAGGATTCCCGCGAGGATCTTCAGGAGCGTGCTCTTCCCCGCCCCGTTCGGACCGAGCAGCGCGATCCTGTCGCCGCGCCGCGCAATGAAGTCGGCGCCGTCGTAGACGACCTTGTCGCCGTAGGCCTTGCGGATGCCTTCGGCGCGAATCGTCTCCGCGCCCGAGCGCGACGGCTGCGGGAACGCGAACCGGATGCTCTTCGGTCCGCCCTGGATCTGGATGCGCTCGACCTTCTCGAGCCGCTTGATCCGGCTCTGCACCTGGCGCGCTTTCGTGGCCTTGGAGCGGAAGCGCTCGATGAAGCGCTCGGCATGCGCGATCTGACGGTCCTGGTTCTTCTTCGCGGCGAGGAGCGCCTCCTTGCGGGACTCCTTCTCGACCTGGAAGTCGTCGTAGTCCCCCGCGTAGAGCGTCAGGCGGCCCCCCTCGAGCTCCGCGACACCGTCCACGACCCGGTTGAGGAAGAACCGGTCGTGGCTGACGACCACGAGGCTCCCCTCGTACTCGTCCATGAACTCCTCGAGCCAGGCCATCGATTCGAGATCGAGATGGTTCGTGGGCTCGTCGAGGAGGAGGATCTCGGGACGGCGCAGCAGGTGCCCCGCCAGCGCCGCGCGCATGCGCCATCCTCCGGAGAGCGTGACGAGCGGCGCGTGGACCTTGTCGTTGGGAAAGCCCAGCCCGCCCAGGATCGCGCGCGCCTCGCCCTCGAGACGGTAGCCGCCGAGCGCTTCGAAGCGATGCCGCAGGTCGCCGTAGCGCGAGGTGAGCCGTGCGAGCTCGACGGGCCCGGGGCGCGCAGCGAGCTCGTTCTCGATCCGCTCGATTTCCTCCTCGATCTCGCGGACCTCTCCGAAGCCGGAGAGCACGTGCCCGAGCACGGTCGATCCCTCGAGGGTCTCGACCTCCTGCGGCAGATAGCCGATCCGCATTCCCTTGGGGAGGCTGACCTCGCCCGAGTCGGGGGACTCGAACCCCGCCAGGATGCGCAGGAGCGTCGTCTTTCCCGCGCCGTTGGGCCCGACGAGTCCGATGCGCACACCGCTTCCGATGTGCCACGAGAGATCCTCGAAGATCGTCTGCGGACCGAACCGCTTCGACAGTGCGCGAACGTGGAGCACGGGGGATCGGGAGGTCGGAAGGCGGCGCCCGCGCACACGCGCGGGGCGCGCGCCTCCGCGCTAGGTGCCCGTCGGCTTGGCCGGCGCTCCGCCCGCAGGAGCGGGAGGCGCGGCGGGCATGGGGAGGATCACGGGCTCCGGAACGTGGTTCGTCATCGCGGGCATCGACCGGAGATAGGCGAAGACATCCTTGAGCTCCTCATCGGTCAGGTTGTTGAAGTCCTGCCACGGCATCGGCGGAAGGATGGGCCGCGAGGAGGATTCGCCCATGTGCTTTCCGGTGCGCATGGCCTTCAGGAACATCTCCTCCGTCCAGATCCCGATCCCCGTATCCTGGTCGGGCGTGAGGTTGATCGCGTAGCTGACTCCCCAGGGACCCGACCACGCGGTGAGGTCCATCGTGCAGCTGATCGCCCACGGGCCGGCGGCAGCGGCCGGCGGAGCGGAGAGGTGGGAACCCTCGGGGTGACCCATGAAGCGCTTGGTCATGTCGGGCTCAGGGCCGTTCGCGCCCATGATCTTGGGAGTGTGGCAGTCGTGGCATCCCAGGACGAGCACGAGGTGCTCGCCGCGCGCCAGCTGGCCCCGCCCCTGCGCGGCCGGGGCAGGCGCCGGGGCCGGGGCGCCCTGGCAGCCCGCGAGGAGGACGAGCGCCGGCGCGACGAACAGGATCGATGACCTGCGGTTCATGACTCTCCTTGGGGAATCGGGGCCTGTCCGGGCCCACGGTCCCTGCGGTTCGGAACGGGGACACTAACATGAGCGTCCCCTCCCTCCAAGGGGGCAAGCCCCGTATTTCCAGGGGGTTTCACGCCTCGCGGCGCGACCGCGGGATGGCACATTTGGCCCCCACCTCCCCAGGACTTAGTATTTCCTCCGTGCGCGCGTCGATCCTGAGAAGCTTTGCCGCGGCGAGCCTCGTCCTCCCCCTCGTCCTGACGGGTTGCGAACCAAACGGGGCGTCCCCGGACAGTCCCGATATCCTCGAGAACTCCCAGGGGGACTTCACCGGTGGCGACTATCCCCTCCAGGTCGAATGGCGGGACGAGCCGCGTGTGCTCGACCTGCGCCGGCGCGAGCGGCTCGACGAGGTGATCGCGGGCGCGAAGGGCGAAATCGAGATCTTCAAGAGGCTCACCTCCTGGGCGCGCGGCCAGTTCGAGCCGGGCGTCCCCGAGCCCTATCCCCTCTGCAACGGGCTTTCGATCCTCGATGCGATCCGATCCGGGAAGACGGGAGGATTCTGCGGACAGTACTCCTACCTCCTCGGTGACGCGCTCAAGTCGTTCGGCTACTTCGCGGTCCGCTACGTGGAGATGGAGAACCGGGACGGCGCCAGCCACTTCGCGGTGGAGGCGTGGTGCGACGATCTCGACCGCTGGGTGCTCCTCGACGCGCTCAACGCGGCGGTCTACGTCCGCGAAGGAACCCCTCTGTCGGCTCTGGAGATCCACGAGGAAGTGGTCTCCGGCCACGCCGACTCGGTGCGCGTGAACCACCTGCCCATCGCGACCTCACCGGCCACCGTCCCCGCGCGCGGCCCCGGCGGCGCGAAGGGAGGCCTTCCGCGCCCGTCCTCGACGGACGCGGAGCTGCTCGGCCTCTTCTACAAGATCGCCGTCTCGACTCGGAACGATTTCGCGAGGCTCGGGACGCCCCTCACGATAGCGCAGCGCGAGGTCCTCTTCCTGCGCTTCGCGGACCCGCGCACACCGCCCTTCCAGCACATGAACTTCGCGCTCTCCACCGTCCGCCGGGAGGACATCCTGGTCCCGATGAACCAGGTCCAGATCGATGTAAAGGCCGATGCGGGCACGGAGATGCTCCACGTCATGTTCTCCACCCGCGGCACAAGCCCGCATTTCGTGCGGTACCGCGTGAGGATCGGCGAAGGCGCATGGAAGGACACGGGCTCGAAGATCGCCTGGACGCTGGCGGCCGGCGAGAACCGCCTCCAGGTGCGCACCGTCAACGCGTACGAGATCCTCGGCCCCGTCTTCACCCTGCGCGTACGGGCCTAGCGCCCCGCCCCGAATCACCCGCCGCTCGCATCGCGGGATCCGTCAGCCGCCGAGACTACTTGCCCGGCTTCTTTTCCGGGGCCGGAGCGGGCTTCTTGTCGTCCGCCTTGGGCGGGGCGTCCTTGGGAGGAGCCTTCGCCTCGACCGTGATGGTGATGTCCACGTCGTCGCCGAGGACGACGCCGCCCGCATCGAGCGTGTGATTCCACAGGATCCCGAAGTCCTGCCGGTTGACCTTCGTCTTGGCCTCGAACCCTGCGAGGCCGGGCATGAGACCTGTGATCGTCACATCCAGCGTCACCGGCTTCGTGACCCCCGCCATCGTCAGGTTTCCCGCCACGATGAGCTTGTCCTTGCCGGGAGCCGTCACGGCCGTGGACACGAACGTGATCTTGGGGTTCTTTTCGGTCTTGAAGAAATCGTCGCTCTTGAGATGGCCGTCCCGCTTCTCGTTGCCGGTGTCGATGCTCGTCGCGTCGATCTCCGCCGTCACCTTCGAAGCGGCCCAGTTCTCCTTGTCGAGGACGATCTCGCCGCCCACCGTGCGAAAGCGGCCCTGCACGCGGCTCACGAGGTGCCGGATGGAAAAGCCCGCCTGCGTGTGCGCGGGGTCGATCTTGTAGGTCTCGGGCGCGGCGAGCGCCGGGCTCAGGGAGAGCGCGGCGAGCGCGGCGGCTGCGATCATCAGGTTCCGGATCTTGCTCATGGGTACGGTCCTCCCGGCGGCTCTGGCAAGGCGCCGCGTGATACGTCCGAGTAAGGATTCGCGTGTTCGTTCCCGCGCCCGGTCGGCGCGCGGCCCGTTGGGACCCGCAATCATATCCCGAAGTGGAGCTTCGCGTAGTGAGCGACCTCCTTGCCGAGGCCGAGGAGTCGCGCTTCGTGATCGGGGTCTTTCAGGTGTCCTTCGGGCGTGAACGCGTCCTTCACCCGCGAGATCGATACCTGGTGCGGCACGACCCAGGCGTGGAGATGCCGGCAGATGGTCCGCATGTGGGCGAGCGTCCCGGTGGCGCTCTGCGAGCCTCCGGCCACCGCCACGAGCCCCACCAGCTTTCCTTCGAGCTCGGCGAAGGAGAGATGGTCGATGGCGTTCTTCAAGGATCCCGACAGCGATCCGTGATACTCGGGGGAGCCGAGGATGATCCCGTGCGCCGTCCCCACCGCGTCCTGGAGGCGCTTCACGTCGGCCGGATAGGCGCTCTCGTCCTTGCGCTCGTCGCAGAACGGGACGTCCATGTGCGCGAGATCGAGCAGATCGGTCCCGGCGCCCTCCGATCCCGCTCCGCGCAGCACGATCTCGAGCGCGCGCCGGGTGAGGTTGTTCGGACGCAGCGAGCCCGAGATCGCGACGATCCGCAGAGGCGCCGCGAGCGTGTGCGCGCGCCGCGTCAGCGCCCGCTCCGTGGACCGCACGTTGGCGTCGCTCCGCTCACGCGGCGTCCGTCCCGGGGGGCACGAGCTCGCGGATCAGCTCGGGGAGCGACGCGGCGAAGACCGAGCGCGGGACCACCCGATCCGCCCCCGCCCGGCCCGCGGCCTCGAGCCCCTCCGCGTCCGTGTGGCGTCCATAGGCGAGGACGGCGATCCCGCGCCCCTTCGCGCTCCGGATCGCCTCGACCGGATTCCATCGGGGCTCTCCCAGATCGAGGATGAGCAGGCTCGCGGTGCCGGTCAGGCGCATCTGCAGGTCCTCCGGGGAGGACGCCACGGCCGCATCCATGCCGAGGGCCTTGAGGACCTCCCGCACGCGCGACCCGAGCATCAGATCGGAGGTGGCGAGAACGACGGTGGATCGGGGCAAAGGCCCGGCTCCGGGAGGGGCGTCCTGCTGTTCGGGAGTCCGCGTCATGAGGTTCTCATTATAGAAGACCCCGCGCCCCGGAAAGTGTGGCCGGCCTTTCGGGCCCGGCGTACACTATCCAGCCCGATGAATCCCTTCCTTCCACAGGAGAGACCCATGTTCCGCGTCAACGTCCGTCTCGCCTCCCCGACGCTCGCACTCGCTCTGGCTCTCGCCTCTTCCTGGTGCTTCGCCTCAGCCGCAGGAGCGGACACCGGCGCCGCTCCGCCGGAGCGGCTCACGCTCGAGAGCTTCAACAAGCTCATGAAGGCCGAACAGGCGCTCGCCGGTACGACTCGCGACGCAAACCTCGAGCGCGCGATCGCCATGCACGGCGATCCCGACACGGTTCGCCGCTGGGCCGCCCAGCTCGACGCCGACAAGAAGACCTCCGCCGCGATCAAGTCCGCGGGCCTGACGACGCAGGAGTACACGCAGACGCTCGTCGCGGTGCTGCAGGCGTACGGCGTCTCGGGCCTGAAGAAGCAGAACAAGACCGTCCCCGACAAGCTGATGACGCAGGTCCCGGCCGAGAACCTGGCGTTCGTGGAAAAGCACTCCACGGAGATCGAGTCGTGGGGCCGCAAGTTCGGCAAGGACGTCAAGCCGAACACGATGGAAGACCTCTACGTCGAGCAGGACACGAACGCGGCGGATACCCCCAAGGCGGCGGACGCGGATGCGGCGCCGAAGGATGCCGCCGCTCCGGCGGCGAAGCCCGCGGTGGCGTCCTCGTCCACCAAGAAGAAGGACGCGAAGCCCGCTCCCAAGAGTGCCGGCACCGACAAACCCTAGAACGTCAGGGAAACGGAAGCGCCGAGACACGCGCCGGGCGGCGATCGTCGCCGGCGTAGAGTTCCGTTCCCTCCGCCTCCCACGCGCGCTTCACGTACGCCAGGCCGATGGTCTCGCCGAGCCGGTCGGAGTCGGCCGCGCTCGTGAGCGTCCCTGCCTCGTGCTCCTCGCCCGACGCGTCGCGCCGCACAATCCGCGCGGGGAGCGCAGGGGGGTCGCCGGGACCCAGGCGCACCCCGACGAGGCGCCTCTGGATCTTGTCGTAGGTGTTCAGCCGCGCGAGCACTTCCTGCCCCGTATAGCATCCCTTCGCGACCGAGAACGACCCATCGAGGCGCGCCTCCCAGGGATTCCAGTCCTCGGTCAGCTCGTGGCCGTCCGCGGGGATCCCCGCCTCGACGCGCAGCACTTCGGCGTCCAGGGCGCCGATCGGAGCCGCACCCGCCGCGATCGCGCGCTCGTAGACCAGCGCGACGCCCGGCGCCTCCGCGAGGAGGAGCCATCCCGAGGGCAGCCCGTCGTACGGCGCGATCGTCGTGTCCACGTCCTCCACGGGGACCGACAGGTACCGTCCCGGCTCGAGCCGTGACACGCCCACACCCGCGATCTTCTTGACGAGGTCCCCGGCGGCGGGGCCCGTGAGCGCGAACGCCGCGGTCTCCTCCGTGATGTCGGTGAGCGCGACGTCGCTCGCGAGCACGTACTTGCGGATCCATGCCGCGAGCCGGGTCCGCCCCGCCGGCGACGTGACGAGCAGTAAGGACTCGCCCCGGTCGAGGAGGAGCGCGCGGTCCACAATCCGTCCCTTGGGCGTCACGAAGACGATGGGCGCGAAGGATCCGGACTCCAGGGGCCGCAGGTCGCTCGCCGAGATCCGCTGGAGGAAGTCCTTGCGCTCCTTCCCCGTGATCTTGATCCGCCCGCCCGGGGTGAGATCGACGAGCCCCGCCCCGCTTCGGGCCGCGCGGCGGCCCTGGCCTTCGTCCTCGAACGAGGCCGGTGTCAGGAATCCCCCCGACTCGACGAAGCGCGCGCCTCGCGACCTCTGCGCGGCGTGGAAGGGTCCCGAACGGGGTCCGGATGAGCGTGGGTCGGACATGGGCGATTCAGGCAATTCAGGCGATTCGAACGGCGGGCGCGCGAGCGCCGCGGTCAGGCCGCGGGGCTCGGCTCGCCCGCGAACTCCACGCGAGGCTCGACGGTGATCAGCCCCGCCTCGCGACCGCGCGCGAGGAACCGGCGCACGGCTTCGCGGCCGCGCTCTCCGTAGTCGAGCGTCAGATCGTTCACGTACATATCGACGAAGCGATCGGCGAGGCCGCGGTCGAGCCCGCGCCCGAACTTTTCCGCGTACTCGAGCGCCTCGGTCCGGCGCGCGAGGCCGAACGCAATGCTCTTGCGCAGGACGGCCGAGACCTTCGCGACCATCTCCGGCCCCAGCGCGCGGCGGATGGCGTTGCCTCCGAGCGGCAGCGGCAGACCGCCCGTGTCCTCCTTCCACCAGACGCCCAGATCGACGACCTTGTGAAGGCCGCTCGACGCGAACGTGAGCTGCCCCTCGTGGATGAGGACCCCTGCGTCGGCCTCGCCGTCCAGGACCGCCTGGGGGATCCGGTCGAAGGGCACGATGAGCGGGGTGAAGGACGGCTGGAAGAGGCGCATGGCGAGGAAGGCCGAGGTCAGGGTCCCCGGTACGGCGATCGTCGCGCCCGCCAGGTCGGCCGCGGCCAGCCCGCGCTTGGAGACGACAAGCGGCCCGTAGCCGTCCCCGAAGCTCGCGCCGTGCGGCAGAAGCGCGTAGCGATCGGACAGGTACGCATAGGCGTGGATCGACACCGCGGTCACGTCGAGCGACTCTTCCAGGGCGCGCCGGTTGAGCGTCTCGATGTCCTCGAGCACCTGCTCGAACTCGAGCCCCTCCTCCGTCACCTGCCCGGAAGCGATGCCGTAGAACATGAACGCGTCGTCGGGATCGGGGCTGTGGCCGAGCGTGATCTTCATGGCGGAAGAGCGATTCTAGCATGCCGGGACGGGCTGTCCGGCGGTGTACCATGAACCGTTCATGCCCTCTGCGTCCTCTCCTTTCACGCGCGCCGTGACGCTCGTGCGCTTCGCCGCCGGCACGAGGTCCGCGCGCGATCTCGCCCGCATGGGCGCGGTGTTCGCCGCGGGAGCCGCCGCGGGCGCGGCGGTCCTCCTCACCGGACGCGCGGCGCTCCCTGGACCGACCGGGCTTCCCACCGGCCTCGCCGCCGCGGCGGTGGCGAGCGCGGGCGCGGCCGCCACGGCGGCGCACTTCGTCCTGATGCGCCGTGCGCGGCGCCGGCAGGCGGCGGCCTTCACGCGCGCGGCGCGGCGGCTGGGCGAGGAGAAGACCGCCGCCTCGGAGCTGCGCCGCGCCTGCCGGCGGCTGGCGAGCTCGCTGGAGGGGATCGTTCCCGAAGTGCTGGCCGAGGGGGACGTCTGGAGCGGAGAGCCGGGCGGTGGATCGGTCCTTTCACGGACACAGAGCGACCGTACCCGCCGGCTGACCGAGCGCCTGCGCCGCGTCGGGCGCGCGGCGTCCTTCTTCGGAGGGACGGATCTCGAGCTGCGGCGGCTGGCCCTCGCGGGACCCTGCGCGGAGGTCATCGAGCAGTACCGCCGACTCGCCGACAGCGAGCAGGAGATCCTCTACATCGAGGACGGCGGAGGCGACTGGCTCGCGGCGCCGATCGACCGCGCGCTCTTCGTCCAGGCGCTGCGCGAGCTCCTCGACAATGTCCTCGACCACGCGGGCGCCTGGGGGCGGATCACCGTGACGACGGAGCCGGTCCCCGGCGCGATCCTCCTGAAGGTCCGGGACGATGGGCAGGGCCTGTCCCAGGATCTTCTCCTTGCGGTCCTCGCCGGCCGCGCGATCGGGGACGGAGGCGGCCTCGGGATCCCCTGGGTGCGCGCGATCGTCGAGGCCCACGGCGGCGTCTTTCGGATGGAAAGCGATGAAGGACGCGGCACGGCCGTCAGCCTGCGTTTTCCGACCCACGGCTAGGTTCCCCACGAGTGCGCCCTGCGCCCGGGAACCCGCGCATCTCCGGAGTTTTCCCCGCCTCCGCGCTCTTTCGCCGTGGTAGATTTCCATCCGTCATGGGGTCCACGAACACCAGCGACGGGCGGGGCTTCGGCCCTCGTGCGTCCGGGACTGATCCGGCAGGCAGTCCCCTTCCGTATCGAGAGAGGATGAACGCCGGATCGCAGGCGGCACGGGGGGAAGCGACCTCCCCGGCCATGCACGAGGGGATCGAGGTCCATCTCCGGGCCGCGGCGGCCGGCAGCGAGCCGGCGCTCGCGGCGCTCTACGACGTGACCCACCGGAAGGTCTACGGTCTGACGCTCAGGATCCTCGGAGATCGGTCCCTCGCGGAGGAGGCGGTCGTCGATGTCTTCACCCAGGTCTGGCGGTGCGCCACGCGGTTCGACGCCGCGCGCGGCAACGGGCTCACCTGGCTCCTCACGCTGGCCCGCAGCCGGGCGATCGACATCCGGCGAAACCGGAGGAGCCGCACCCGCATGGAAGTCGACCTGGAGACCGCCGAGCCGCGCCCCGCGACCACGCCGGGTCCGGAAGAGGCGGCCCTCGCAGGAGGACGCGCCGAGAGAGTCCGGCGCGCGCTGCAAACCCTGTCTCCCGCGCAGCGGGAGGCGATCGAAGCCGCCTTCTACGAAGGCATGACGCACTCGGAGATCGCCGAGGCGCTCGGCAAGCCCCTCGGTACCGTGAAATCGCGTCTCAGACTGGCCCTCGTCGCGCTTCGCGAGGCGCTGACCGAGGACGGAGCGAGCCACTCATGACGACGCACGACACGCTCGGGCGCGAGGCCCGTGAACACGCCTCACTCTACGCGCTGGGCGCCCTCAGCGGGCCTGAAGCGGCCGACTACCGCGATCATCTGGATCGCTGCACGGCCTGCCGCGCCGAGGTCGCGACGCTTCTCGCACCCGTCGCCGAGCTCTCGCTCCTCGCGCCCGAGGCCGAGCCCTCGCCCGGCCTGCGCCGGCGCGTCCTCGACGCCGTCCGGACCGGGGATGCGCGCGCGAGCGACGGCGACGGCGCCGCCGCGTCCCGGCCGTCACGCTTCGACGAAGCGAGCCCTGCCGTCCAGGCCGCGGCGCGCGCGAAGGCGCCGATCACGGTCTTCCCAGGCGGGCTCGACCTCGCGTTCGCCGAGGGAGCCGAGTGGGAGAAAACGAGCATCGCGGGGATCGAGATGCGCCGGCTCTCCCTCGACGAGGAGGCCGACCGGCTCACGGTGCTCATCCGCATGGCGGCGGGGGCGAGCTATCCCTCCCATCGTCACGGCGGTCCCGAGGAGTGCTACGTGATCTCGGGCGATCTGAGCACCGGCGACATCAGGATGCGCGCGGGCGACTACAAGCTCGCGCACAAGGGGAGCGTCGACAGGGTGCAGTCGACGGAGAAAGGCTGCCTGCTGTTGATCGTGTCGTCCTTGAAGGACGAGCTGGTTCCCGGCGCCGGCGCGAGCCCCCTCTAGCGCGTCGCGCGCAACCGTCCGGGCGCAGCCGCACCCGTTCCGCAGACTCCCGATGGGCCCCCCCGCGCGCTCCGGCGCCGCGGCGCTCCTACTCTTTCGCGGCTTCCTCGGGCGACAGCCGCGGCAGGAGCTTCGGGCTCTCGGCCAGGACCCAGGTCGTGGCCGCCAGCGTCGCCGTCGCCTGCTGGAGCGCCTCCGGATCGATCTTGTCGAGCGTGTCGGCCATCGTGTGGTGGTAGTCGAAGTAGCGTGTGCCGTCGTTCTCGATGCTCAGCATCGGCACCGCGGCCTTCTTCAGATGGCCCACGTCCGCGCCTCCCCCTTCCCCCGTGAACCTCGCGGCTCCCAGGGGCGCGAGCAGCGGCGTCAGGAGCGCGCGCAGCAGGTCGACGCCGCCGCTCCCCGCCGTGAGGCTGACCCCCAGGGCGCGCGCCGCTCCCGAGTCGGCCTCGATCGCCGCGACATGGCCCGCCAGCTCCTCCGCGTGGGCATCGCGGTAGGCCTTGGCCCCCTTCGTCCCGTTCTCCTCGTTCGCGAAGAGGACGGCTCTCACCGTCCTGCGCGGCGGCGGGCCCGACGCCAGCAGGCGCATCGTCTCCAGCACCATCGCGACGCCCGCGCCGTCGTCGATCGCTCCCTGACCGACGTCCCAGGAGTCGAGGTGAGCGCCGATCAGCACGATCTCGCGCGGGTTCTTCCGTCCGCGGATCTCGGTGACGACGTTCGAGCCCGGGCGGTCGGGCTCCGTGTGCGCCTCCATGAAGAGGCGGACCTTGACGTCGTGGCCCGCACGCGCCAGGCGATGGAGGAGCATTGCGTCCTCCGCCGTGATCGAGGCGGCGGGGATGCGCGGATACGCGGCGTCGTACCCGAAGCCTCCCGTATGCGGCGTGCGCAGGCTCGCCGTCGCCACGGAGCGCACGAGCACGGCCACGGCGCCGAGCTTCGCGGCCGCAGACGGCCCGTCGCCGCGGTACTTGACGGCCTCGCCGTAATCCTTGAACTCGTTGCCCGTCCGCACGAACGGATGATCGAAGACGACGATCTTCCCGCGAACCCTGGATTCGCCGAGCGCCGTGAGCTCGTCGAACGACCCCACGACGACGACGGAGGCCGTGAGGCCCTCGGCCGGCGTCCCGACGCTGCCGCCGAGGCCCAGCATCACGAGGGGCATCGGTCCGGGCTCGAGGATCTCCGCGTGCTCCTTGCCGCGCACCCACACGGGGACCATGACCGGCTCGAGATGCGCGCGCAGGCCGTCCTTCTCGAACTCCGCCTTCGCCCAGGCCACCGCGCGCGGCTCGTTGGTGGATCCCGCGAGTCGCGCGCCGATCGTGTCGGTGAGGGGGCGCAGCCTCTCGTACGCGGTCGGCACCTTCAGGGCCTCGGCGATGAGCGCCTCCGCGCGCGCCTGCGAGGGGTCTGGCGCGAGAGGGACGGGGAGCGCGGGGGGCGCCGCGTCCGGCGCGGCGGCAACGCCCGCCGCAGCCGCGGGGCGGCTGGGGGCGTCCTTGGCGGAAGCCGGGGGCGCGCCCGCACGGGACGGCATCCCGGCCAGGATCAGCATTCCCAGCGCGAGCGGACACACGGCGCGCGCTCGGCTCCTCGCACCTCCCATGGGTCGTGCATTCTATCCGAGGCGCTCTCTCCGAGCGCGGCCTCCCGCTTACCCTATAGAATCAGCACCAGGAGGTGGCCGTCATGAGCCCCGACACGCTCCAGAAGGACGCCCGCGAGCTGGCGGGAAGGACGATCGAGATCCGCCGTGACCTGCACGCGCACCCCGAGCTGGGATTCCGCGAAACGCGGACCGCGGCCAAGATCTCCGAGACGCTCTCCGAGCTGGGGATCGAGCACAGGACCGGGGTCGCGCAGACGGGCGTTCTAGCGACGATCCGCGGCGCGGCCCCCGGGCCGACCGTCGCGCTGCGCGCGGACATGGACGGACTGCCGATCGTGGAGCAGACCGAGAACCCCGCGCGGTCGGAGAACCACGGCGTCATGCACGCGTGCGGCCACGACGGACACGTCTCGATCCTGCTCGGCGCGGCGGCGTTGCTGCAGAGCCGGCGCAAGGACTTCGCGGGGACGATCCGCCTCGCCTTCCAGCCCGCCGAGGAGGGGCTCGGCGGCGCCGTCCCGCTCCTCGAGCAGGGCGCGCTCGACGATCCCAAGGCCGACGCCGCCTTCGCGCTCCACATCTGGAACTCGACGCCGGCCGGCCAGATCGCGATCGGATCCGGGCCGGTGATGGCCGCGGCGGACGAGTTCTCGATCAAGGTCATCGGGCGCGGCGGGCACGGGTCCCAGCCGCAGGCGACGATCGATCCCGTGGTCGCCGCCGCGCAGATCGTCGCGGCGCTCCAGTCGGTCGTGAACCGCAACATCGATCCGCTGGATCCCGCCGTCCTCACGGTGGCGACGATCCACGGCGGCACCGCGCACAACGTGATTCCCGCCGAGGTCGAGATGACGGGCACGATCCGCTCCTTCCGCGCGGAAGTGCGCGACACGCTGGTCGCGCGCCTGCGCGAGGTTGCGGAGGGCACGGCCCGCGCGCTCGGTGCGCGCGCCGAGGTCCACGTCGGGTTCGGCTATCCCGTCACGGAGAACCACGCGGCGATGTCGGACTTCGCGCGCACGGTGGCGACGGCGACCGTCGGCGCGGCCAACGTCGTGAACGCGCGTCCGGTCATGGGCGCGGAGGACTTCTCGTATTTCCTGAAGCGCGTCCCCGGATGCATGGTCTTCCTCGGCTCGAACAACGCCGCCAAGGGCCTCGCGCATCCCCACCACTCGGCGCTCTTCGATTTCGACGAAGCGTGCCTGCCGATCGGCGTCGAGATGATGTCGCGCCTCGCGCTCGACTACCTCGCGAAGGGCCGGGCCTCCGCGTGAAGCGGCCCAGCCTGCGCCACTCCGAGTCCGCCCTGCGCCGCCTGGCGCTCGCCTATCCCGAGGCCACCGAGGACTTCCCCTGGGGCCACCGTGCGATCAAGGTCAGGGGCAAGGCCTTCCTCTTCATGTCGATCGAGAAGGACCGGTTCAGCCTGAGCGCGAAGATCCCCGATTCGGCGCAAGACGCCTTGATGTTCCCCTTCGCCCAGCCGACCGGCTACGGGCTCGGCAAATCGGGATGGGTGACCGCGACGTTCCATACAGGCGATGCGGTTCCCCTGGAGCTTCTCGGCGCGTGGATCGACGAGAGCTATCATGCGATCGCGCCCAAGAAGCTCAGCGCGCCTCTTCTCGGTCTCACGAACGGCCACCGCAAGGGACGCACGCTCGAGGCGCCGGCGCGCGCGAAGAGCGCGCGCAAGCCGGCACCGAAAGCGCGCACGTCGAAGAGCTGAAACGCGCCCGTGACCGGGCGCGGGAGGGGTCGATGCCGACGGACTCGCACGGGAGGCATCCGAGAGGTCATCGGATCCGCGGTTTCCTCGCGACCATCGCGGCGCTCGCGATCGCGCTCGCGCTCGCGGCTTCCTCCACGCTCGCCGAGGAGACGAAGGACTCCGCAAAGGCGCCGGAGCCCCCGACGGACGCGGAGCTTGCGGCCATCTCCGAGCGCGGCAGGATCCTGGCCGGGTACGACGAGGCCGCGTGGTACGGAACCGATGCCGTCCAGGCGGTGAACCCCAACGACGCGCTCGTCCATGGCTTCATCGCCGTGAAGGAGACGTCGGGCAAGTGGCGGGTCGTGTTCGGCAAGCGCTCCGAATCGGACAGCGCGTTCCTCGTCGCTTACGAGGCCGTCCAGGGCGACCGCCCTCGCGTCTTCACCGGCTCGGCGAAGGTCCCGCCCGTCATCGACCGCGACGTTCTTCTGCGCGCGTCGCGCGCGCTCGACACCGCAAGGGCCGCGCATGGCGGCGTGAGCCGGCCGTACAACATGGCGGTGATCCCCGCCCCCGCGGAGAGCTGGTTCGTGTACGCCTACCCCGCCGTCCTCAAGGAGGGCCTCTGGCCGATCGGGGGCGATACCCGCTACACGGTCAGCGGCGACGGTCGGCACGTCCTGTCGACCCGCAAGCTACACAACTCCATCCTCGAAGCGGCTCCGCCCGAGGGGGCCAAGGCCGGCTTCCACACGCACGTGCTCGCGTGCATTCCCGAAGACACCGACGTCATGGCCGTCCTGCGGCGGGACGCCCGGTGCGCCGAATACATCGCCTGCGACCCTTTCATGTACGCCGTGGATCCGGACGGCGCCGTCCGCCATCTCGGGCTGACCGATGTGATCCTGAAGGACAAGGAGGACGGCGCCACGGGCGCGACGCCGCCGGCGAAGCCGAACGACCTCCGCAAGCCGAACCCGCGATAGCATCCTTCCCCTTGTACGGATGGACGAGCGGGCGTCCACATCGGGCGACGCCGGGAGCCGCGACGACACCGCCCGTGGACGCGGACACTGGCACAAGTGTTTCCCGTTCGCCCCGACCCTCCGTCTTTTCGGGCTCTTTCGACGCCGAGGGGGATCCGGTCCCCTGGCCCGGATCTCGCAATCGCGAACGTCGACGACATGTGACGGGAGGTCACCCATGCGAGCCCTCGGTTTCGATCGACAGAGCCTCACCCAACTGACGCGGACCCTCGGCATCACGAGCCTCGCGGCGGCGGCCCTCCTGATGGCGCCCTCGCCTGCGCAGGCGCTGCCGTTCCCGCCGTCCCCGCGCGACGTGCACAACCGCATCGTGCACGACGTCAGGCACGTTCTGGAGCTCCCTCGCGCGATCCATCGCGCCCATGTGGACGCCTTCAGATCCTTCTACCGCGGACAGGCGTACTACGGCCCGCATCATCACTACCACGCCGTCTATCGCTACCCGGTCTACGGCGCCGCCGGGCACGTGTACTACCGGCCGTATTCCTACTGCAACGATGCGCTCTTCATCGCCGGCGGGGTGCCGGTGCCGCGGATCGTGGTGAGCGTCCGTCCGGGCGGCTACTACTACGCGCCCCCGCCGCCTCCGCCACCCCCGTGCGGCGATCGGCGGTACGAGCGGCACTACGACGACGGCCACCGCGGGTACGACGATCGGGACCACTACGACAATCGGGACCACTACGACGATCGCGACCATGACGACGATCACGATCGCTACGACCAGGACTACGATCACGATCGTTACGACGACGGCCGCTAGCGCTGCGGGGAGCGGCGGGAGCGCGCGCGCGTGCGGTCGATGCGGCGGGGGTGGCTGTAGATGTTGAAGCCCTCGCCGCGCAGGAACCCGACGAGCGTGACGCCCATCGCCTTGGCGAGACCGACCGCGAGGGAGGAGGGCGCCGAAACGGCCGCGACGATCGGGATCCGCGCGACCGCGGCCTTCTGGACGATCTCGTAGGACGCGCGCCCGGACACCAGAAGCACGCGCGCGTCCTGCCGGATGCGCTTGGCGATCAGCATCGCGCCGACGACCTTGTCCACGGCGTTGTGCCGTCCGACGTCCTCGCGAAGCACCTCGAGCTCTCCCTCCGTCGAGAAGAGCCCCGCCGCGTGCAGCCCTCCCGTCGCCGCAAAGATCTCCTGACGCCCGCGCAGCCGCGCGGGCAGCGAGGAGAGCGTCTCCGCCTGGATGCGCGCGCGGCCGGCGGGGAGCGGCTTTGCGCGCGTCGCGAGGGACTCGATGCTCGCCTTTCCGCACAGGCCGCACGAGGAGTTCGTCAGGAGCGAGCGGCGCAGACGTTCCCAATCCGGCGTCAGCCCCTCACGCAGGTAGACCGTCACGACGTTGCGCTCCTCGAGGTTCCGGGGATTCCGGCAGACGGCGATCGAGCCGATGTCCTCCGGGCCCGCGATGACGCCCTCGGCCAGGAGCAGGCCGGCGGCGAGCTCCTCGTCGTGGCCGGGGGTCCGCATCGTGACCCCCAGGGGACGGCCGTCGATCCGGATCTCGAGCGGCTCCTCGACGGCGACCAGGTCCGTGCGCGCCCCTGCGGCGCGCACGGCCGCACCGTCCGCGCGGCGCCCGGAAACCCGCGATCCGCCGCGGATCTTCGCGCCGCCGACGCGCACGATCCCCACCTTCCACTCGCGGCTCGTGATGAGCCCCGAACCCTCTCCTGAACCCCGTTTCATCGATTCCAGAGTACCGCGAACGCCGATTCCGGTTATGATAGGCGGCTCCCCGACGCCCGCACGTGGATCGACCGGTCCTTGCGGGGCTTGCTGCGAGCGGACCTCGACATCATGGACCTGGGAATACGCGGTAGGACAGCGCTGGTGACCGGCGCGAGCCGAGGGATCGGTCTTGCGGTGGCGGAGAGCCTCGCCCGCGAGGGAGTCAACCTCGCCCTCGTCGCGCGCGACGCCGCCGTCCTGGAAAAAGCCGCCCTCGAGATGCGCGTGCGCCACAACGTGAAGACGGTCGCGCTCCCCGGCGATCTGGCGCAGACAGGGAGCATTCCCGGCCTCGTCGCCGGCGCCGCGAGCGCGCTCGGCCCCGTGGACATCCTCGTGACGAACGCGGGCGGCCCTCCCTCCGGTCCCTTCGATCGGATCCCACAGGAGGCGTGGGACCGCGCCGCGGACCTCACCCTGCGCAGCGTCGTCGCGCTCTGCCGCGAGACGCTTCCGCGCATGAAAGAGCGCCGCTGGGGGCGGATCGTCCACCTGACCTCGATCTCCGTGAAACAGCCCCTGACGGGCCTGGTGCTGTCCAACGCGCTGCGCGCCGCCGTCGCGGGTCTCTCCAAGACCCTCGCCGAGGAGTACGCCCCCTTCGGCGTCACCGTGAACTGCGTCGCCACGGGATGGACGGACACGGATCGGCTCGGCGAGATCGCGAAGACGGCCGCGAGCGCGCGCGGCGCCACGGAGCAGGATATCCGCGCGGGATGGCTCGCCGCGATCCCCGCGGGACGGCTCGCGCGCGCCGAGGAGATCGCGGACACGGCCGCGTTCCTGGCGTCCGAGCGGGCGGCCTACGTGACGGGCACGGTGGTGGCCGTGGATGGTGGATTCTGCCGCGGGCTTCTGTAGCAGCGCGCCCGCTTTCGAAGACGGAGAGATGAGATTGGAAGATTCGAGCACGACGGAGCGCATGTCCGGGGACGAGCGCACGGGCGCGACCCCGATCGGCGGCAAGGCGAAGCGCGATGACGTCCGCAACATCGCGATCATCGCGCACGTCGACCACGGCAAGACCACGCTGGTCGATGCGATGCTCTGGCAGAGCGGCACCTTCCGCCAGAACTCGGTCGTCGTCGAGCGCGTCATGGACTCGCTCTCGCTCGAGCGCGAGCGCGGGATCACGATCCTGGCGAAGAACACGTCGATCCACTACAAGGGCGCGCGCATCAACATCGTGGACACGCCCGGCCACGCCGACTTCGGCGGCGAGGTCGAGCGGACCCTCAAGATGGTGGACGGCGTCATGCTCCTCGTGGACGCCAGCGAGGGCCCGCTCCCGCAGACGCGGTTCGTCCTCAAGAAGGCCCTCGAGGCGCACCTGCCTCCGCTCGTCGTCATCAACAAGATCGACAGGCAGGACGCGCGCCCCAAGGAAGTCCTCAACGAGATCTACGACCTCTTCATCGACCTCGACGCCGAAGAGGACCAGCTCGACTTCCCGGTCTTCTACGCCAACGCGCGCAAGGGCACGGTCCAGCGCGTGCTGGACGGGGAAGAGACGAACCTCGCGCCGCTCTTCGAGGCGATCATGGAGCGGGTCCCCGCGCCCGCCTACGATCCCGACGCCCCGCTCCAGATCCTGGTGACGAACCTCGGCTGGAGCGACTACGTCGGACGGCTCGTCATCGCGCGCGTCTTCAACGGAAACGTCAAGAATCAGGATCAGGTCTCCATCTGCCGCGAGGACGGCGTCGCGCGCGGGAAGATCACGGTCCTGTACGGCTACGAAGGGCTCGAGCGCGCCGAGATCCCCGAGGCCGGCCCGGGCGACATCATCGCCATCGCGGGGCTGGACCCCATCGGGATCGGCGACACCATCTCCGATCTCGAGAAGCCGCTCGCCCTGCCCCGCATCCAGGTGGACGAGCCGACGATCGCCATGGTCTTCGGCGTGAACACGTCCCCCTTCGCGGGACGCGAAGGCAAGTTCCTGACGTCGCGACACCTCCGGGAGCGGCTCTACAAGGAGTCCCAGCACAACGTCTCCATCCGCGTCGAGGACGGGGAGACCGCCGACAGCTTCCAGGTCAGCGGGCGCGGCGAGCTCCAGCTCGCGATCCTGATCGAGATGATGCGCCGGGAGGGCTACGAGATGCAGGTCTCCCGGCCCGAGCCGATCCTGCGCTTCGTGGAGGGCGTCAAGCAGGAGCCGATGGAGCAGCTCATCGTGGACTGCCCGGAGGAGTACATCGGCCCCGTCACGCAGAAGGTCGGCCAGAGGCGCGGGCGCATGCTCAAGATGGTGAACCACGGGCAGGGGCGGGTGCGCCTCGAGTTCCGCCTGCCGTCGCGCGGCCTCATCGGCTTCCGCACCGAGTTCCTCACCGAAACGCGCGGCACCGGGATCATGAACCACCTCTTCGACGGCTACGACCTGTGGCAGGGCGAGATCGCGAGCCGGCAGACGGGCGCCCTCGTCGCCGACCGCGCCGGCCGCACGACCTCCTACGCCATCTCGAACCTCCAGGAGCGGGGCGAGCTCTTCATCACGCCCGGCGAGCAGGTCTACGAGGGCAGGGTGATCGGCGAGTCGGCCCGCATGGCCGACATCGACGTCAACATCACCAAGGAGAAAAAGCTCACCAACATGCGCGCGTCCACGAGCGACATCGCCGTACGGCTCGTCCCGCCGCGCGTCATGTCCCTGGAGCAGTCGATCGAGTTCCTGCGCGACGACGAGCTCCTCGAGGTCACGCCCGCGTCCTTCCGGATCCGCAAGCGCATCCTCAAGTACCAGGAGAGGCCCAAGCGCGGCGTCCCCGAGGGCGAAGCGTAGTCCTCCCGGGTGGCCCAATCCGGTCCTTCTGGGGGAGAATGGGCGCGGTCTGGAGCGACAGGCGCTCGCCCATGGTGATGAGGAGACGGACATGAACAGGATCCGGGTCGGAACCGCCGTCATCGTCGCGTTGTCGCTGTCGTTGTCGCTGGGAGCCGCCCTCGCGGGGCCGGCCGCCGACAAGCACCCCGAGCTGGACAAGCTCAAGGGGAACGATCAAGTGGTCCAGGTCTACTACAAACAGCAGGAGCTCGGCCAGGCCTTCGATATGCTCGAGAAGATGGGAGCGATCACGTTCAGCTACGGAGAGGGCTTCCCGTCCCACAAGAAGATCAGCGGCAAGATCGAAGGGACGCTGAAGGAAGTCCTCAGCAAGCTCGCCGAGGAGCAGGGCCTGGCGTACGAGGTCCCGAAGGAAGACACGCTCGTCATCAAGAGCGCCGCCGCCAAGCCGTAGCCTCGCACGGCTCGTTCAATCATGTCGCGACTGAAGATCTCGACAGGCACGAAGTGGGAGCCGGTCGTGGGCTATTCCCGCGCCGTGCGCGCGGGGAACGTCGTCCACGTCTCCGGCACGACGGCGACCGGGCCCGACGGCGAGATCGTCGGCGCGGACGACGCCTACGCCCAGACCGTCCAGGTGCTGAAGAACATCGCCTCGGCCCTCACGCGGGCCGGTGCGCGGATGTCGGACGTCGTGCGCACCCGGATGTTCGTCGTGGACATCGCGCGCGACTGGGAGAAGGTCGGGCGCGCGCACGGCGAGGCCTTTGGAGAGATTCGTCCCGCCACCTCGATGGTCGAGGTGAGCCGCCTCATCGACCCCGCGATGCTCGTCGAGATCGAAGCGGAAGCCATCATCGGGGCCGAATAGACCACGCAGATCGCGAGGGCAGGTAACGTGCGGTGCTCCACGAGAGCGACTCTCCTGCTTCTGCTTGCCGCATGCCTCGTTCCCGGGCTGTCTCTCGCCGCCGATCCTCCGGAGCGTCCGCTCCTCCCCTACGAGCCGCGCGCCGACACCACCATCCTCCGGCAACAGCCCTACCGCGCCTACTTCACCCTGGACGCGTACGGCCGGCGGATCGATTTCTACGTGAGCGAGGAGCCTCCCGGCGCGGCGCCGATGCCGCTCGTCGTGTACGTCCACGGATCCGGGTGCCAGTCGAACTTCGTCGAGGAGAACGGCCGCCTGCAAGGCCGGAACGGCCACAGCACCATCGCGGACGTCCTGCGCGGGCGCGCCCGCCTCGTGATCGTCGAGAAGCCCGGCGTGAAGCTCCTCGATGCGCCGCCCGATCCGGGCGGGGCGAGCCACGCCTCGCCCGCGTTCCGGTCGGAGCACACGCTCGAGCGATGGGCGGAGGCGGTGCATGCGGCGCTCGAAGCGGCTCGCAAGATGCCGGAGATCCTCCCCGGCCGCGTGCTGGTCGTGGGGCATTCCGAGGGAGGGATCGTCGCCGCCAGGGTTGCGGCGGCGGATCCGTCCGTCACGCACGTCGCGATCCTCGCCGGAGGGGGACCCACGCAGCTCTTCGACCTTCTGACGCTGGCGCGGCGCGGGTTCCTGCTTCAGAACGTCTCCAAGGTGCCCCAGGAGAGGGTCGACTACGCGCTCGCGCAATGGCGTGAGATCCAGGCGGACCCCGAGAGCGCCGAAAAACTCTTCCTGGGACACCCCTACCGGCGCTGGTCCTCGTTCCTGAAGACCTCGACGCTCGAGCAGCTCCTGAAAACCGACGCCCGCGTCTACGCCGCCCAAGGGACCGACGATCAGGCCGTGGCCTGGGAATCGTTCGAAGTGCTGCGGACCGAGCTGCTCTCCAAGGGACGGCGAGCCGAGTTCGATGCGGTCCAGGGCGCGGATCACAGCTTCGTCGTGCATTCGGACAAGCCCTCGGACGGCTGGAAGGAGCTCTTCGAGCGCGTCGCCTCCTGGTTCCTGAAACCATGAGCGCGGGCGAGGAGCGAGTCGTCGTGAGGAGGCTTCAGCCCCACGAGAGCGGCGTCTACCGCGCGGTCCGCCTCGACTGCCTGCGGCAGCACCGGGATGTCTTCGGGACCACCCCCGAGGAGGAGGAAGCCAAGCCGGTCCTCCACTTCGAGCGCGCCATCCTGGAGCAGGACCCGTTCCAGGTGATGCTCGGCGCCTTCGTCGACGGCCGCCTGTCCGGGCTCTGCGGGTTCGCGCGCGAGACCCGGATCAAGACGCGTCATCGCGCCGAGCTGGTGCAGATGTACGTGGCCCCGCACGCCGTGGGACGCGGCGTGGGCGGGCGGCTCGTGGCCGGCGTTCTGAGCCATGCGTTCGGGCATCCCGAGATCACCCAGGTCACGCTCAGCGTCGTCGCGGACAACGCCCCGGCGGTCCGCCTCTACGAGCGCCACGGATTTCGCGAGTACGGCAGGCTCCCGGCGTACTTCCGCTACAAAGGGCAGGATCAGGCGCAGATCTTCATGCTGCGCGAGCGCACCTCCGCCGACTGATCCCATCCGGCCGCCGTCCCTGCAGGTCCGTCCAGCGAGAACGTCCGCGCGGTATCATTGGCCTGCATGACGCAAGAGATCCGGCTGCGAGAGGTCATCGACGAGGACCTACCCCTTTTCTTCGCCTACCAGGACGACGCGATGGCGCAGCGGATGGCGGCCGTCCCGAACCGGGACCGTCCGGGCTTCGAGGCGCACTGGTCCAAGATCCGCGCGGACGCAGCGACCGTGATCCGGACGATCCTCGTCGACGGCGCCGTCGCGGGGTACGTCCTGAGCTTCGATCGGGACCGCCACTGCGAGGTCGGCTACTGGGTCGGGCGGGCCTTCTGGGGACGAGGCGTGGCGACGGAGGCGGTGCGGAGCTTCCTCGCGCTCGATCCGCGGCGGCCGCTCTTCGGCCACGTGGTGAAGCACAACGGGGCGTCGATGCGCGTCCTGGAGAAGTGCGGCTTCGTGTTAGTCGGCGAGGACAAGGAGTTCGCCAGGGCCGGCGACCAGATCATCGAGGGCCTCATCTTTCGCCTGGACTGATCCAGACGGGAGAATCCAGGTCCGATGAGAGAACACGAGATCCGCTTCCCATGAAGGCCCGACCCCGCACGCGCCGCGCGCAGCCGCACGCGCGCTCCCGCATGCTGTCCGCGGCGTGGCTGCGCGTGCTCCGCGTGATCCTCGTGGGCGCCTGGGGACTCATCCTCGTCGCCGGCCTTCCCGGCTTCGTCGGCGCCCTCGATCGCATGCGCGGCTTGCCCGGCGGCCCGGAGCGGCAGGCGGCGACCGCGGGCCTCGTCCAAAGAGGAGGCGCCCTGTTCGTGGCCCCCGCGTTCGCGGTGCTGATCGTGGGCTACGCGCTCCCGCGACTCGCACGGGGCGCAGCGGCTGGCTCCGGAAGACACTCGGGGGCGGCGCGCAGCATGCACGAGGGAAAGCGCTCGCGGCGTTCCTGACAAGGAGGGACCGATGCTCCAGCTACGACCCGGATGCGAGTGCTGCGACCGCGACCTGCCGCCCGACTCGGTCGAAGCGCGCATCTGCACCTACGAATGCACCTTCTGCGCCTCGTGCGCGGAGACGAAGCTGAGAGGGATCTGCCCGAACTGCGGAGGCGAGCTGCTCGCGCGCCCGCGCCGGCCCGCGGACAAGCTCGCCGCGAATCCCGCATCGACCGTCCGCGTGCACAAGCCCGCGGGTTGCGCGGGAAGGGACTGAGCACGGAATCGCGCTCCGCCCAGTGGAGTGAGCGGCCCGTCTTCCTGACGGCCGCGTGGCGGGACCTGCTCATGGTCAACTACGCCGTCGATCCGGGGCTCGTGCGGCCGCTGGCGCCGCGCGGCGTCGAGCTGGACGTCATCGACGGGCGCACGTTCCTGAGCCTGGTCGCGTTCCGCTTCGAGCGGACGCGACTCTTCGGCGCCGCCATTCCCTTTCATCGGAGCTTCGAGGAAGCGAACCTCCGCCTCTACGTGCGCCGGCGCGTGGAGGGGGAGGGCGCGCGGCGGGGCGTGGTGTTCGTCCAGGAGATCGTGCCGAAGCGCGCGGTCGCCTTCGTGGCGCGGGCCTTCTACGGCGAGAACTACGTGCGCCTGCCCATGCGGCACGAAGCGCGGGCGATCCCGGAGAACTCCGTCGGGGCCGCGGCCCTGGGCCGGCGCATCGCCTATGAATGGCGCCTGGGACGCCGATGGCACGGCCTGCGGGCGCGCATCGACGGGGAGCCAGGCATCGCGGCGGCGGGGTCCGAGGAGGCCTTCATCACCGAGCACTACTGGGGCTACACACCGCATCGGGACGGCTCGACGCGCGAGTACCGGGTCGAACACCCGCGATGGCGCGTCTGGTCCGCGCGGGAGGTCGAGGTCGACGTCGACGCCTCCGCGGTCTACGGGCCGCGCTACGCGTCGTTCTTCCAGGGGCCGCCGAGCTCGGCCTTCGTCGCGGAGGGATCGGACGTTGTCGTGCGCAGGGGGTCCCGTCTGGCGTAGCGATACGGCCGCGCGCGTGGGACACTCGTACGGGAGACCGAAATGACGCCGGGACAGGACCCCAGAACCGCCGCAGCCAGGACCGAGCCCGCCCATGCTTCCCGTCAGGACGGCGATCTGCTCTCGCGGTTCGACGCGATCCGACTGACGACCGAATGGCTCGCCTCGCCGCTGTCCCCCGAGGACAGCGGCCTCCAGTCCATGCCGGATGCGAGCCCGGTCAAGTGGCACCTCGCGCACACGAGCTGGTTCTTCGAGACGTTCGTGCTCGAGCCCGGCCTTGCGGGCTACACGCGGTTCGACGAGAGCTTCCACGTTCTCTTCAACTCGTACTACAACCTCATCGGAGACCAGCATCCGCGTCCGGAGCGCGGGCTGATCTCGCGGCCCGCCCTCTCCGATGTCTTGGCCTATCGCGCGCACGTCGACGAAAGGGTTCGGTCGCTCTTCGCGGCAGGGCGTGGCGCGCTTCCGGGCTCGCTCGCGGGAACCTTCGAGATCGGCCTCAACCACGAGCAGCAGCACCAGGAGCTGATCCTCACCGACGTGAAGCACCTGTTCTCGTGCAATCCCCTTCTCCCCGCCTACCGTCCGGCGCCGCCGCCATCGCCCCGCGCGCCCCTCGCGGGACGCGGCGACGACAACCGCGCCTGGCAGGCCCACGAAGAGGGAATCCGCTGGATCGGCCACGAGGGGGAGGGCTTCTCCTTCGACAACGAGGGGCCGCGCCACAGGACCTTCGTGCACGCGTTCGAGATCGCGGCGCGCCCCGTCACCAACGCCGACTATCTCCAGTTCCTCGAAGACCGCGGCTACGATCGGCCCGAACTCTGGCTCTCGGACGGATGGACGGCGCGGCAATCGGCCGCATGGCGCGCCCCCTACGCCTGGACGAAAAGGGACGGCGCCTGGTCGCAGTTCACGCTGACGGGGCCGCGTCCGCTGGATCCGAACGAGCCCGTCTGCCACGTGAGCTACTACGAGGCCGACGCCTTCGCGCGCTGGGCGGGGCTGCGCCTCCCCACCGAGGCGGAGTGGGAGATCGCCGCCGAGGCCGCGCTCGCGGGCGGCGCCACTGAGGGCAACTTCCTCGAGTCCGGGCTCTGGCATCCGGCCCGCGCGGCGCAGAGCCCCGGCGCCGAGGGCTCCTCGCACGCCGGCCCGCAGTGGCTCGGCGGGGTATGGGAATGGACGCAGAGCCCCTACGTCCCCTATCCCGGATATCGAACGCTGCCCGGCGCCCTCGGCGAGTACAACGGGAAGTTCATGTGCAACCAGATGGTCCTGCGCGGCGGCTCGTGCGCGACGCCGCGCTCCCACATCCGGACGACCTACCGGAATTTCTTCCCGCCCTCGGCCCGCTGGCAGTTCTCGGGGATCCGCCTCGCGCGCGACCGGGCCTGACGCCTCGCGCCGCGCCGCCCCGCCCCGTCTTCCGCCCTGCACACCGACACGCCGGCCATGGAACACGCCTTCGAATCCGCGATGGAGCTGCCGCTGCCGCGCGACCGCGTGTTCGGGTTCTTCGCCGCGGCGGGAAACCTCCAGAAGATCACGCCGCCCGAGCTCGGCTTCAGGATCGTCACGCCTCCCGATGTCGTGATCGGCGCCGGCACGCTTCTCGAGTACCGGCTGCGCCTCTTCGGCGTCCCGTTCGGATGGGTGTCCCGGATCTCCGTCTGGGAGCCGCCGGAGCGCTTCGTCGACGAGCAGATCCGGGGGCCGTACAGGCAGTGGATCCACGAGCACTCTTTCGAGGAGAAGGCGATGCGCGGCCGGGCGGCGGATGGCGGCGCGGCGGACGGTGTCTCGAGGAGGCCGGGGGCGACGATCATACGCGACCGCGTCCGATATCGGCTCCCGCTCGAGCCGCTGGGAGATCTGGCCTATCCTCTGGTGCGCCTGCAGCTCGCGCGGATCTTCGCGTTTCGAGAGCGCGCCGTCCGCGACGCGCTGCTCACCGCGGGGGCACACGCGGCCTCCCTCTAGCGGGACCCTCGGCGGCCGGACCCGGTCCTTCCGCCCCTCTACTTCATCGCCGTCTTCTCTTCCCCGAGCATGAGCTCTTCGACCATCGACAGCGGAATCGAACCGTACGAGAGCAGCCGGTCGTGGAAGTGCTGGAGCGAGAAGCTCGCCCCTTCCTTGTCGCGGACGCGGCCGAGGATCTTCTCGATCTGCCACTTGCCCACGAGGTACTGGATCTTGTAGCCGGGGCCCGCCGCGGCGCCGGCCGCCTCCCCCTTCGCGGCCTCGCGATCGAGCCCTCCCTGATTGACGAAGTAGTCGACCCCCTGCTCGAAGGTCCACTCGCCGGTCGCGAGCCGCACGTCCACGGCGATGCGCGCGGCGCGCATGCGCAGGAGCTGCATGACCTGCAGGCGCGTGTCGGGCCGGTCGTCGTAGAGGCCGGACCGGTCGAGCATCTCCTCGGTGTAGAACGCCCAGCCTTCGATGAAGACGCCGTCGTCGTGGAAGCGGCGCACGGGATCCGGGTGCCGGTCCGCGAGCGAGATCTGGAGATGATGCCCGGGGATCCCCTCGTGCCCGAGGATCGGGCGCGGGTCCTCGATCGCCGCCCGCAGGAAGAAGTTCACGGGATGCGGATCGTAGGTCGGGATGAAGTAGAAGCCGGAGAGATCCTTGTCGAAGACGCCCGGCGCGTTCATGAAGCCGCCCGGCGAGGTCGGCTTGAAGGCCTCGGGGAGCTTGCGGATGTAGAAGGGCCCGATGTCGTCGGGGACCGTCAGGATCTTCCGATCGTGGAGGAACTTCACGATCTCGGCCGTGCGCGCCTCGTAGCCGTGGAGGAACGCGTCCTGGTCCTTGGGCGGCGCCGGCTTGGGCGCGGCGGCGGCCGCAGGGGCGATCCACGCCTGGGTGGCGCGCGAGCGCGCCAGCTCGGCCTCGCCGAGCGACACCACCTCGTCCGGCGTCAGCGGCAGCAGAAGGATCTTCTCGAGGAAGTGCGCGTAGTGCGCCTTCCCCATCGCGAAGTCGTTCTTCATCGAGGGGCGGCGCTCCTTGAGCCACGCCGCGTAGAGGCCGATCGCCTTCAGCGCCGCGTCGCGGGCCTCGTGCATCGCGCGCACGTCGGCCTCCGGCACTCCCTTGGCGAGCGACTCGAGGCTCTCGGTGAAGAGCAGCCCGATCCCGTCCGCGGACTCCATCGCGAGGTCCGCATAGAGTCCCACCGGTTCGGTGAGGTTCTTCTTCCCCTGCTCGAGAAGCGCGGGCATGGCGCGCATCCTCGCCGTCGCGTCCTTGAGACGGACCGCGTTCGGAGCGAAGTCCTTCTTCAGGAGCGAGAAGATCGCGTTCGAGCACTCGTCGACGTAGGTCTGGGGATCGCGGCTCTCGCCGCGCAGGACCGCCTGCTGGAACTCGGCCCTCGCGAGCGTCGAGCCGAACAGCTTGCGATCGACCTTCTCGTCGAGGCCCGGGCCTTCGGGGAGCGCGTCGAAGCGCGCGCGGAACTCCTTCACGCGCGCCTGGCGCCGGGCGATCGCGGCCGGGGAATAGTCGGTGATCTTGTCGTCGGCGGTATGCCGTCCGGCGTCCGTCGACCAGACGGGATACTCGTCGTAGCGCCAGAGGTAGAACTCTTCGGCGAGCGACTGGAGCTTCGTGAGGGCTGGCATGGGCGTCTCCGTGCGGGGTTGGCGGGCTGCGGCTCCCTGCGAGACCGCCGGGGCGGCGAGCGCGAAGGTCGAAGCCGCTGCGAGCGCCGCGGAGAGAAACAGACCGATGCGGCGCGTGAGGGGTGGGTTCATGGTCGTCCTGCTGGAAAGTCCCGGTTCGGGAGCGGGTATGGTACGCGCAGCGGCTCCGGGCTCCAAGGGCCGCATGCTAGTGTTCCTCGCCGATGGGTCCTGACACCCGCGCAGCGGCACGAGCGGAAGGCCGAGACGAGCGCTCCCCGGCGCGGCGGGCCGCCTGGCTGATCCTCCTCGTCGCGCTCACGACGCTCCCCTCGATCGCGACGCGGGAGCTGATGCCCACCGACGAGCCGCGCTTCGCGCTCGTCGCGCGGCAGATGGTCGAGGATCCCGCCCCCGTCGTTCCCCACCTCGGCTACGACGCGCTGACACGGCAGGGGGAGCTCTACGCGGACAAGCCACCGGTCTTCTTCTGGCTCGTCTCGCTCTTCTCCTTCGCGACCGGGGGCGTGAACGAGATCTCGACCCGCCTGCCGTCGCTCCTCGCGGCGATCGCGTCCGTGCTCCTCACGTGGCGGATCGGACGGCTCCTCTTCGACGAGCCGACGGGATTCCTGGGCGCGGCGCTCCTCGCCACGGCGAGCCAGTTCTTCCTGCGGGCGGCGTGGTGCTCGATCGACATGACGCTGACGGCTCTGACCACCGCGTCGGCACTCTTCTGGCTGAGCGCCGCGCGGGCGCCGGCCCGGCGCCTCCCGGCCCTCGCGGCGCTGGGCGGGCTCCTCGCCGCAGCGGCGACGCTCGCAAAGGGCCCGGTGGGGATCCTCTTCCCTGCCGCGTGGCTCCTCGCGGACCGCACGGCCGCGCGCCTCTTCGGCGGTGCGCCGGGCGGCAGAGGCGGCGTAGGCGCGACCGGCGCAGGCACGGGCGAAGCGGGCGCGGGCGTGTCCGGACGCGAGCCTCCACGCCCGTGGCGCCGCGGCTTCCTCGTCGGTCTCGCGGCGTACCTGGTTCCCGTGGCCGCATGGGTCGCCGCGATCGGCGCGATCGCCGGCGCGCCCTACGTGATCGAGATCCTCTTCAAGCAGAACGTGACCCGCTACGTCGCGGCCTGGAACAACATCGCGCCCTGGTACTACTACTTCGGACGGCTCCCGGTGGGGCTCCTGCCGTGGCTGCTGCTCGTCCCTCTCGCGCTCGCCTCCGGCCGGGCGGCCCCTCGCGGGCGCGCGAGCGCCGCCCGTGGGCTCCTTCTCCTGTGCGGCGCGCTCTTCGTCTTCTTCTCGATGTCGACCGGCAAGCGCGGCGTCTACCTGCTGCCGCTCTATCCCGTGCTCGCGCTTCTTCTCGCCGCAGGCTGGCGCCTCGCGCGCGCGCCGCTCGAGGACGGGGTTCCCGCGTCTCCCGCGTGGGCTCGTGGGCTCGCGCGCGGCCACATCTACGTCTTCCTGATCGCGGGCGTTCTCGCGCCCGCGGCGCTGCCGGTCGTCGCGCACCGCCGCGCGCCCGATCTCGTCGTGGGCGCGGGATGTCTCGGCGCGATCGCCGCCGTCGCGGGGATCGCGGGATTCGTGCTCCACCGACGCGGGCGGCCGGACGAGGCGCTCATGGCGCACGTCCTGGGCGTCGCCGCGCTCGTGTGCGTGGGCTCGTTCCTCCTCGTCCCCGCCGCGAACCGGAAGGCCGGCGTGCGCGACTTCGGAGGAGAGCTCGCCGCGCTCTCGGCGCCGGGCGACTATCTCGTCGTGGATCAGGAAGGCTACGAGCAGATCCTCTTCTACGCCCGTCTGCGCGGCGCGCGCCGCGACTTCGACGACACGCGGATCTCCCGTGACGGGGAGACGCTCGTGATGGAGACGGGAGCGAGAGCGCAGAAACGCGCCGGAGCGGACCGGCCCGCCGGCAAGCGCCCCGGCGTCGAGACTCGCGACGGGGGGACTCCCACCTTCGCCGGAGAGCTCGAGCGCGCGCACCGGCGCGTCGAGTTCCCCCCGGGAGCGCGCGTGCTCTTCGTCACGACGCGCGCGCGCGCGGACCGGCTGCGGACGCAGATCGGACCCTCCAGCCGGATCCTTCTTGCGTCGAAGATCTACGGCAAGCCCTACTGCGTCATCGCGAGCCGCTGACGCCTTCGGGACGTCCGCCCCGGTCCCACCGCGAGTGCGCGCCCGCCCGGCACCCGGCGGCCGCCCTCGCCGGCAGCACGAGGCAGAGATCCCCGAACTCGTGCCCGAGATACCCCGCGCTCTCGGCGTGCGCGATCGCGGCGTCGAGCAGCGCGTCGGCAACGAAGGCGCGCATCAGCTCGTGGTGGCTCGTCCCGGGCTCGTGGATCCCCGTGAGCAGGCCGTCCACGATCCGCGGCCGGAAGCCCGCACCCACCCGCAGGTCGGTGATCCCGGCCCCAGCGGTGAGCGCGCCCCCGCCCCGGACCGCGGCGCCTTCGAGCGCGCGGAGCACGGTCGTCCCGGCGGCGATGACGCTCCCGCCGCGGGCGCGCGTCCGCGCGATCGCGAGCACCGTCTCCTCGGGGATCTCGAACCGCTCGGGGAACGGCAGCGCCGCGTCGATCGCGGGATCGCCCGTGGACGAGAGCCCGGCGGCCTCGGTGATCCGCGCGATCCCGATCCCGCGCGCGCGCAGGGACATCAGAAGGCGCGTGTCGAGCCCCAGCCCCGTGGACGGCGGCTCCGCCGCCCAGGGACGCGATGCGTACGGCGTCTGCACGTCCCAGAGCGCCAGCGGCGCGCGCAGGTACGCGTACTGTACGGGACGCCCGACCCTGTAGAGCGCGTCCCAGAGCGCCGCGCCCCGCGGCTCGAACCGGAGCGTCACGAGCCGGGGCGAGAGAGGCGATACGGAGACGACGCGCGCCGCGAGCGAGGCGCCCGGCGCCTCGAAGACGATCCTCTCCCCCTCGCCCACACGCGGCGGCGGGAGGCGGTCCTCGGTCCTCTCCCGCCAGTCCCCCGCTCCGAAGAGGACCGCCACCCACGCGTCCCCCTCGGGCGGCCCCGAGAGCCGGGCCTCGACCGCGCCGCCCCCGGACGTCCGTCCCGCGAGGGAGCCCGGCACGGTCGCGGCGTCGTTGACCACGAGCAGGTCGCCGGGATCGAGAAGCCGGTCGAGGTCCGCCGCGCGCGCGTCCGAAAGACGCGCTTCCAACGGATCGATGACGAGCAGGCGCGCGTCCGAAGCGCGCGCGCGGGGCGAGGAGGCGGGCCTCACGGACGGCGTCTCCCGCCGGAATCTGCGATGGGAGTCATCGGCTCGCGCTCGCGGCCGCGCGGCGCGCCTCCTCCGTCTCTCGCTCGCGAGCCGCCGCCGCCACCGCTCCCGCGAGATCGATCCGGGCGCCGTTGGGCGTCTCTTCGATCGCGCGGATGCGCTCGAGGATCGCGCGCGCCGCATCTTCCGGCGCGGGTAGGGCGGAGCGGTCCGCTTCGGGGAGCGCCTCCGCGTGCATGACGGTGTCCATCTCGCCCGGATCGACGGTCACGAGCCGAACTCCCGTTCCCTCGGTCTCCGCGGCCCAGATCCGCGTGAGGTGCTCGAGCGCCGCCTTCGAGACACCGTATGCGCCCCAGCCGGGATAGGCCTCGATCGAGGCGTCGGAGGTGATCGACATCACGAGTCCCCCCCCGCGCAGGATCATGGCGCCCAGAAGCGCCCGGGTCAGGCGGAACGGGCCGATGAGGTTCACGGCCAGAACCGCCTCGAGGTCCTCGCAGGCCGTGTCCGACAGCAGCGGCATCGGGACGGGTCCGAGCGTCGCGGCGTCGTGGATCAGGATGTCCACGCTTCCCGCGAGCGCCGCGGCCTCGCCCGCGATGCGATGGATCGCGCTCTTGTCGCCGAGGTCCGCCGCGATCGCGTACGCCTCGCCTCCGTCGCGACGGATCGACTCCGCCGTCTCCTCGAGCGCCTCCGCCCCGCGCGCCACGAGCAGCACCCGGGCCCCGTCCCGCGCCAGCCCCCGCGCCAGCGCGGCGCCGAGGCCGCGGCTGGCGCCCGTCACGAGGGCCGTCTTTCCCTGGATCTCCATGAGCGTCTCCTTTCACAGGGATCCTACGACGCGATCTCCCGTGTGTTGGCGTTCGTGCTAATCTGTTGACATGAAGACAACGGCTTGGACGGACGCACCGGAATCGGACGTGAGCACCGTGCTCGGGCGCAACGTGCGCCAGCTGCGCGAGGCGCGGGCCCTCACCCAGGCGCAGGCGGCAAAGCTGGCCGAGATCCCGCGCGCGACGTGGGCCAACATGGAGTCGGGCGCGGCGAATCCCACGCTCGCCGTCCTTCACCGGGTCGCGGGCGCGCTCCAGGTATCGATCGAGGAGCTCATCACGACGCCGCGCGCCGCGTGCCAGTTCTATCCGAAGGGGTCGCTTCCCTCCAAGGTCCGCAACGGAAACGTGACGGTGCGCCGCCTGCTCCCCGACGTGATTCCGGGGATGGAGATCGACCACATGGATCTTCCCGCGGGCGCCACGCTCATCGGGGTTCCGCACACGCCGGGGACGCGCGAGTTCCTCACGTGCGAGAGCGGCGAGATCGTTCTGCGCGCCGCGGGCGAGCGCTGGACGCTCAAGGCCGGGGACGTCCTGGCCTTCCGGGGCGATCAGAAGCACGCGTACCACAACGCCACGGGCCGCCCGGCGGTCGGATATTCCGTCGTCGTTCTCGCCCGCGTCCGGTAGTCGCTGGTCCAAATTGGATCATTCCCGGCGCGGGACGCGAGAGGGAGAATCGTCCTGCGAAGCTCACGGCGGTCACCCACGGAGGCTCCAATGAAGCTCCCTCTCTTCCAGATCGACGTCTTCACCGACACTCTCTTCTCCGGCAATCCGGCGGCTGTCTGCCCGCTCGACGCGTGGCTCGACGACGCCACGCTGCAGGCCATCGCCGCGGAGAACAATCTCGCCGAGACCGCGTTCTTCGTGCGGCGCGCGGCGGGCGCTCCAGGCACGGCCGGCCCCAAGGACGCGGCCGGCCGGGCGGGCGGGGTCCCCGAGGCCTCCTTCGATCTGCGCTGGTTCACGCCCAACCAGGAAGTGGACCTGTGCGGGCACGCCACGGTCGCCTCCGCCTACGTGCTCTTCAACCTCCTGGGACATCCCATGCGGTCGGTCACGTTCCACAGCCGGAGCGGTCCGCTCGGCGTCACGGAAGAGAACGGGCTCTTCTCGATGCGCTTCCCGCGATGGGATCCGTCCCCGTGCGCCGCGCCGGACGGCCTCGTAGGGGCGCTCGGCCGCAAGCCCTCCGAGATCCTCAAGCACCGCGACTTCGTCGCCGTCTACGACAGCGAGGCGGACGTGCGGGCGCTGCGGCCGGACTTCGGCGTCCTCGCGCGGATCGACGCGCTCGGGGTCGTCGCCACGGCGCGCGGGGAGTCCTGCGATTTCGTCTCGCGCTTCTTCGCTCCCGGCGCCGGCGTTCCGGAGGACCCGGCCACCGGCTCGACCCACTGCGAGCTCATCCCCTACTGGTCGAAGCGGCTCGGAAAGAAGTCGATGCGGGCCTTGCAGGTCTCCGCGCGCGGCGGCGAGTTCCTCTGCGCGGATCTGGGCAACGCCGTGGACATCGCCGGGAAGGCCGTGCTCTATCTCGAGGGAACGGTCGTGGTCTGAGGCCGGCGACACCCGTGCGGCCGCGCGGGGTCCGCCCGGCCCGGCGCCGCTGCGAGACCGCATCGCGTGGGGCAGCCCCGAAGAGGTGAGCGATGGACACGAAGCGGTTCGACCGGTGGGTCAAGGCGTACGTGGCCGCGTGGCGGACCGACGATCCGCGCGCGATCGGCGCGCTCTTCTCGGCCCGCGCCGTCTACGCGACCGGCCCCTTCGACAGGCCCTGGCGCGGCCGTGCGGCGATCGTGGCCGCGTGGATCGCGCGCGGCGACTCCGGAGCGCGCTGGCGGTTCCGGCACAGGGTCGTCGCCACGCAGGGCTCCGTCGGCATCATCTCGGGGACCACGACCTACGCCGCGTCGGGCGGGCGCCCCGCGCGCACCTACGGGAACCTCTGGCTCGTCCGCCTGAACCGGCGGGGCGAAGCCGAGGAGTTCCGCGAGTGGTGGATGCAGAAGCCGGCGTGACGCGCGCGCTTCGCGCGCGCGGCGATGCGGCTTCGGTGGGGGACGCCTACTCGGCGCCTTCTTCCCGCATCTGCTCGAGCTGCTCGTGGATCCGGTCGGCGGCGGCGTCCACGAGGGCGCGCTGCTTCTCGTCGAGCTTGAGCTTGCGGGCGTCCCGGCAGACCTTCGAGCCCTGCTCGAGCAGCTCCGGGTCCCCGTACTCCTCCGCGGCGGCCTCGTAGGTCCGGATGAGCATGAGGAACGAATCGATGTGGTGCGTGTCGGCCTGGATCGCCGCGATGAAGGATCGGATCGCTTCGACCCAGTCCTCCCGATCGAAGGCATCGCGTCCCAGATTGAAGGAGGCGTTGGGCATGGCGTCGGGGCTTGTCAAGGGATCGAGGCGAGTCTAGGCGGCGTCCGCTTTCGTGTCAACGATCCGTCGGGTACTATCCGTGGCTCCGCGACGCGCGGCGACACGATGGACCCACGCATCCAGAAATCCCGCAATCCCTGGGACGCCCCGGGGGGAGCCGGCGCCTCCCCCATCGCGGGCGGCCGGTCCGGGTCCATCGCCGTCCTGCTCGCCGCGGCGGGCCTCGTCCTGCTCCTGGTGGCGGTCTATGCGAGCGGGGTTCGGGGGGAGTTCCTCGGGCCGGATCACGCGCTCTTCCAGCACGGACCGTTCCTCGATCCTCCCTCCAGCGCGGGGGCCGCGCTCCCCCAATGGCTCCCGCGCGCCGTGACATCCCTTTCCCTGGCCCTCGACCGCGCCGTCTGGGGACCGTTCGCCGCGGGATTCCGGAGAACGAACCTGATTCTCCACGTGCTCGCGACGCTCGCGCTCTTCGCGCTCTTCCTGGAATGGACGCAGAGCCGCCTGATGATCGCGCTTCCGGCGGCGCTCCTCTTCGCGATCCACCCGATCCACGTGGAGCCCGTCGAGGTCGTCGGCGCGCGGGGCGAGATCCTGGCCGCGCTGTTCGGGTTCCTTTCGCTGCTCATGCTCGCGCGCGCGCGTCGCGGCGCCGGCGGCTCCCTCGTCATCGCGCTGACGCTCTTCTTCCTCGCGACGTTCTCGAGCCCGACCGCGCTCGCGATCCCGGTCTTCCTCGTCTGCGCGGACGCCTTCTCGGAGGGCGGCCTCGTGAGCGCGGCGAAGAGCCGTGCGGCCCAGTGGGCCCTTTTCGCGGCAGCGGCGCTTCCCGCCGTCTCCATGTCGCTCCTGGTCTCGCGGCCCGTCCTTCCGCTGAACACGTGGCTCGCCGGAAGAGCGGCGCTCCTCATGACCTGGCTGCTCGCCGTTCCGGTGCCGCTCTCCGTGTACCGGATCATCGGGCCCGCCCACGGGCTGAACGCGCTGTCGGCCCTCGCGCTCCTCGCGGCCCTGGGGCTGCTCGTCGCCACCGCGCTCGCCGGCCGCCGCCTCTCGCGTTTCCTGAAGGCGGAAAGGGCGCCCTCGAGCGCGCCGCTTCCGCTGCTCTTCCAAGGGTGGCTTCTGGCGCTCGTGCCGGTCGCGCTGATGAGCGTGCCGTGGCTCGCGCCGCAAGCCCCCGGCCCCGACGTTCCGTTTCCGGTCCTCGATCCCCGCCTCTATCTGCCTTCGGCGGGGATGTGCCTCGCCCTGGCCGCCGCGATCGCCCTGCTCGCGGGGCGCTCCCGCACCTCGCGGACGGCCTTCGCCGCGTGCACCCTGGCGTCCTTGTGCGTCGCCGTGCCCTACGGCGCGCTCCTGCGCTCGCTGGTCCCCGGCCCGTCGAGCGGGCGTCCCGCGCCCTTCAGGAACGATGTCGAGTACTACGCCGCGGCCGCAACGCAGGAGCCCCGCTCCGCGGAGATGCGCATCGCGCTCGCCCACGCGGCGGCGGCGCGGGGCCAGACCGATCGGGCCATCCAGATCCTCGCGCCCATCCTGGAGCAGCGGCCGGGCGACGCGAACCTGCATCTCTCGCTGGGGAACTTCCACCGGGACGTGCACGACCTGGACAAGGCGGAGAGCGAAGTCCGTGAAGCCCTGAAGATCGACCCGAAGCTGGCGGCGGCGCACAACACGCTCGGCCTCATCGAGCGCGATCGCGGCAACGTCCGCGGCGCGGAGAGCGAGTACCGCGAGGCGGTGCGCATCGATCCCTCCTTCGCCGACGCTCACAGCAATCTGGGCGCCCTGCTCGTCGCCTACGGCGCCCCCGACGAGGCGATGACGGAGCTGCGCCGCGCCGTCGATCTCGATCCCACGCTGGGCGACGCCGCCGCGAACCTGGCGTCCTTCCTCCTCAGGCAGAACCTGCAGGACGAGGCGCTGGCCGTCCTGCGCGAGGGGCTGCGCTATTCGGAGGGGAACGCGCGGCTGCACTACCACGTCGGCGTGGTCCTCCAGCGTCGCGGCGACCGCCCCGGCGCGCAGAAGGCCTACGAGCGCGCCATCCTCCTGGACCCGACCTACGCGCGCCCCATGAACAACCTCGCGGTCCTGCTCACCGAACAGAAGCAGTACGCGGATGCGATCACGCTGCTCCAGCGGATCGCCGCTCTCGAGCCGCAGAACGAGCAGGTCCACTACAACCTCGGGATCGCCTATCGCCTCTCCGGCGATAGGGTCCGCGCCGCGGCGGAGTTCGGCGCCGCCTTAAAGCTGCGTCCGGACTATGCCGATGCGAGCCGCGCGCTCACCGACATGGCGGGAGGCGCGCCGCCCCAGGCGCCGCCCCCGGCGCCCCCGCCCTGAGAACCGCCCCCTTCCCCTCGGCGCTCCTCAGTTCAGGCGGAACTCGACGTAGACCGTGAAGAAGACCTTCACGGGCAGCCCGCGCAGCTTCCCCGGCTTGTAGACCCACTGCGAGACGGCCCTGATCGCGGCCCGATCGAGGAGCGGCTCCGACTTGAGGACGGTCACGGACTCGACACGGCCGTCGGTCCCGATCACCGCCTGGAGGATGACGTTCCCCTGCTTATGCGCCTGGCGCGCGATCTCCGGATACTCGGGCTCGACCTTCCGGATCAGCACGGGCGCTTCCACGCCCCCGGTGACGACGTAGATGTTGTCATCCGACGGATCTTTCAGGCCGCCCGGCACACCGAAAGTCCCGTCTTCCTCGCCGTCGCCGATGCCTTTGCCGTGTCCCTTGCCCTTTCCGCCGCCGGTGCCCGGGCCTCCCAGCCCGCTCTCCCCGTCGTCGGCGGGTGAGGACGGATCGGGCGCCGGCGCCTCCGGCGGGGCCGGGGCGGCCACGGGTTCCGGCACCGTGACGGGCGTTTCGACGAGGATCGGCTGCGTCGGCTCGGCGGCCGTCTCCGGCGGCGTCTTCCGGAGCTCGGGCGCAGGCGCCTTCTCGGGTTTCCCGCCTCCTCCCGCCTCGAGGTTCGTCCCCTCGGGTAGGAGCGCGGGAATCACGCGGACCAGCTCGTACGGCTTGGGCGGATCCTCGCCCGCGTCCACGCGCGCGAGGACCGCCGCGCTCACGATCAGGGCGATCACGAGCCCGTGCGCGAGGACCGCGGTCGACAAGGAGCGCGGCGCGAGCATCTTTCCGTTGCCTCGGGTCTCGGGTAGGGAATCGAACATCGGACACCTCCTGCTCTCATGGGACAGCCGGAACCGCTCCGGGTTCCTACTGCAAGGTGAAATGAACCTGGATCGTGATGAAGACACCGATCGCGCGGCCGTTCTGCCGCGCCGGACGGTAGCGCCAGCGCTGGACGGCGCGGACCGCCGCGTCCTGCATGCGCGGATCGGTCGCGGCCATGACGCGGATCGACTCGACGCGCCCCGAGGCGCCTACGAGCGCTTCGAGCAGGACCGTCCCCTCGAGACGCGCGAGGATGTCGATCTTCGGATACTCGGGCTCGACGCGCGTCAGGAGCAGGGGCGGCTCGACCCCATAGGCCGTCGGGTCGCTCGGCTCGGAGGGACCGGATCCCGGAGGAGAAGGACGGCCGATGAGATCCTTCCCGTCGATCCGTCCGCCGGGCTGTCCGGGCGTTCCCGGAGGCCCGGGACCCGTGCCGTCACCGTCACGGTCACCCTGTCCGCCGAGGGAATCCTCGCCGATCCTCGCGGCGTCGCGCTCCGGTGCGGCGGGCGCCGCGTCCGGAGGGACGATCGGCGCCTCCTCGGGGGGCGCGACCGGCTGCACCTGCGCCGTCGCAGGCGGCTCGGGGGCGTCGGACTCGAGACGCTTCGCGGGTTCGGCTCGCCGGCCGGGTCCCGCATCGGGGAAATCGCCCAGCTTGACGTCGATGCGGCGAGCATACGGCGGTATGGGCTCGGGGGGATCCGCGCCGGCCTCGACCCGCGCGAGCAGCGAGGCCGTGAGGATCGCGCAGAGGACCCCTCCGTGCGTGAAGGCCGCCGTGGAGATCCATGCGGAGCGCCTGCGCCTCCCCCGTCCTTCCACGTCCTTGACCGATTCGAACATGCGGACCTCCCCGGCGGCCGGAGCCGCCGTCACCCGGCGCTATCCCGAGCGTCTCGCCTGCCACGGCGCGCGCTCTCTCTGATGATGAATAGACTCCCTGCGGGGGCGAGCGGGTGCGACACCGGCTCCTCGCTGCGACCGGCGCGGGTCACGGCGTGCGGTGGGGCCGCCGCAGAGCCCTACGTGGCCGCCCGTCGAAAGAGCGCGCCTGGCAGACTTCCGAGCAGGCCGTCGCGAAACGCCGCTCCCGGCGCACGCGCACGGCGCACGCGCACGGCGCACGCGCCGGGCTCCCCGTCGACTAGAATCCAGCGCATGCTCGAGCGTCCCGTCCCTGCGTTTCCGCCGTCCCTGCGCGTGGGGACCTCTTCCTTCGCGTCGGCGGACTGGGTGGGCGTCTTCTACCCGACCGGAACCCGCCCCGAGGGCTACCTTCCCTCCTACGCGGAGCGGTTCGACACGGTGGAGATCGACGCCTCGTTCTACGGCACTCCGACGCCGAAGCAGGTCGAGAACTGGCGCACGCGCACCCCCGACGGTTTCGTTTTCGCCGCGAAGGTCCCCCAGGCGGTCTCGCACGCGGAGGTTTCGCCCGAAAGCCTCGAAGAGCTCGCGAAGTTCCTCGAGGTCATGCGCGGTCTCGGGCCCAAGCTCGGTCCCCTGCTCTTCCAGTTCCCCTACATCGCCAAGGGGCGCGATGCCGAGGAGTGGTCCACGGGCGAGCGCTTCCGCGCGCGCCTGGCCTCCCTCATGGAGCACCTCCCGGAGGACCTGCGCTTCGCGGTCGAGGTCCGCAACGACCGGTGGATCGCACCGCCCCTGCTCGATCTGCTCCGCGCGCGGGGGATCGCCCTCGCCTTCGTCGACTACTACACGATGCCCGCGATGGCGAGGATCGCCGCGCGTCCCGAATCTGCGACCGCCGACTTCGCCTACGTCCGCTTCCTGGGGAACCACAAGGAGATGGACGCGATGGTCGAGCGCAAGGCGGCCGCGGGCGGACGGCGCTGGGACGCCCTGGTACAGGACCGCACCGCGGAAGTGAACGCCTGGCTACCGGCCCTGCGGCAGCTCGCGGTCCGGATCCAGCGCACCTACGTGTTCTTCAACAACCACTACGCCGGCCATGCCCCGGCGTCGATCGACCTCTTCCGCACGCTCTGGAACCGGGACTGACCGAAGCCCGACTTCGCGCCCCCTGTTCCGGTCGCGGCGCCGAGGCACCGCGCTACTCGAGCCAGTCGGCGATGAAGATGTTCGTGTCGCCGGGATGGGCGCCGTGCCGGTTCGAGGCGAACACGAGGTGCTTGCCGTCCCGGGAGAAGAGCGGGAAGCCGTCGAAGGTCTCATTGTAGGTCACGCGCTCCAGCCCCGTACCGTCGTCCTTGATCATGTAAAGATCGAAGTCACGCCCTTTGGGGTCGGCCTTGTTCGACGCGAAGAGGATGCGCTTGCCGTCGCGGAACCAGCAGGGCGCGAAGGAAGCCGCGCCGAGCGTCGTGAGCGCGCGCGCGCCGGTGCCGTCGGCGTTCGCGATCTGGATCTCCAGGGTCGTCGGACGCACGAGGCGGTCCTGGAGGAGCATGTTCCACTCCTTCAGCTC
>Ga0070671_100000194_pt1 | contig 40691 bp, 39 predicted proteins | sample KBSS73metaG_FD_65341 | JGI IMG/M metagenome (GOLD analysis project Ga0070671, IMG submission 65341) | Switchgrass rhizosphere microbial communities from Kellogg Biological Station, Michigan, USA - KBS S7-3 metaG | ecosystem: Host-associated > Plants > Roots > Rhizosphere > Soil ...
CATCGCCGCTGGGGCAGTCGAGTGCGACGGCCCAGATCAAGCCGAGCGCCTCGGCGTCCGGCGACAGATCCTGCCTGGGCAGCCACAACGTGGCGACCGCCGAGCCGACGCGGCGCCGGAGGTCCACGGTGCTGCCGGTCCGCAGTACCTCCGGGGTCAGCAGGGCGCGCGCCAGCCGCACCACGACACCGGGGTTTCCGGCCGCCCAGCGCACGATGTCGTCGACGAGTTCGAGCCCGCGCTGCTCGTCGTCGGCGCTGTCGTGGTACCGGCTCGCCAGGGTGCGGGCGGCTTCGTCGGACAGGGGGCCGAGGTGGAGAGCGTCCGCCGTGGCGGGAAGAGCACGGGGAGGTTGCCGGCCCGCCACCGCCACTCCCCAGGACCGGGCTCGCGGCATCAGCCGGGTGAGCACCTCGATCGAGAACGGGTCCGCACGATCGATGTCGTCCAGCACCACGATGAGTGGCGTGTCCGCGGCGAGGCGATCGAGCGACGCCGCGAGCAACGGCAGGACGTCCTCGGCCGCAACGGTGGCGTCGCCGAGGCCTTCGGTGAGCGCCGCGAGCAAGGCCGGGTCGCCCGCCGTGGCGGCGTCGGGCGGATGGACGAGGCTCGCGGTCAGCTGATGCAACACCGCAGCCCGGACTCCGGACTCCGCCGGGTCGCCGGTCGCCCGGAGCAGCCGGGCGCCGACGGTGTCCAGGCCGGCCAGTAGCGCTGACTTGCCGGACCCCGGCGGACCCCAGACGCCGAGGGACGAGCTCCGTCGAGCGAGGACGTCGCAGGCGAAGTCGGCGATCCGCGTCCGTTCGCGTGCCCGGCCGACGAGCGACCGGGCGGTGCCGGCAGGAGCGTTCATCGCCGCCGCGCTCTCCTCCCGGCGACTGGTGGCCACCCCGATGCGAACTTCCGTCCCCGTCGTGAGCATAGTCATGGTGAGTGCACATGACGTCGTCGTCGTCGGCGCGGGCCCTGTCGGGGCGCTGACCGCACTGGGGCTCGCACAGCGGGGCCACGAGGTGCTGCTGCTGGAGTCCGCGCCCGAGCCGGCGGCCTCGCCGCGGGCGATCGTCTACTACTGGCACGTGCTGGAGGGGCTCGACGCGCTCGGCGTGCTCGAGGACATCGACGGCCGCGGGCTGCGCAACACCGCGTTCCGCAACCGGGTGCTCGCGACCGGGGACGAGGCGGTGGTGTCGCTGGCACCGCTCGTGTCGATCACCTCCCGTCCGTGGAACATCCACCTCGGCCAGCACGAGGTGGTCCGAATCGCGCTGGAACACCTGATCCGCCTGCCCAATGCGGAGCTCCGGCTGGGAGCACCGGTGGTCGATGTCCGCGCGGCCGCCGACGGTGTCGTGGTGGAGGTCGGCGGCGCCGACCCGGACCGGTTCCGGGCGTCGTGGGTCGTCGGTGCCGACGGCGCGCGCAGTACCGTGCGCGCTTCGCTCGGGATCACCTTCGAGGGCATGACATGGGACGACCGGTTCGTGGCGACCGACCTCCGCTACCCGTTCGACGAGGCCGGGCTCGGCAACGCCACCATGATCATGGATCCGGAGCACGGCTGTGTGGTCGCCAGGATCGGCGCGGACCTCTGGCGCTGGACCTGGGGTGAGCCGGCGGGGCTTCCCGTCGAGACGGTCGCCGAACGGCTGCCCGGCAGGCTCGCCGCGCTCGGCTTCCCCGACCACCCCTGGGAGATCGTCGCGGCGACGCCGTACCGGATGCACCAGCGGGCGGCCGACCGGATGCGGGCGGGTCGCGTGCTGCTCGCCGGCGATGCCGCCCACGCCACGAACCCGACCGGCGGGCTCGGGCTGACCAGCGGGATGTACGACGTGTTCGCGCTGCTCGACCCGCTGGACGCCGTACTCCGTGGCGCGGACGACGCCGTGCTGGACGCCTGGGCGGCTGAGCGGCTGCGGATCTTCACCGAGCACGCCTCGCCCATGGCCACCGCCTCGAAGCACCGCGTGTACGACGAGACCGACCGCGAAGCCCTGGTGCGGTTCGTGCGCGGCGCCACGGTGCCGGTCGCCGACGACGAGGCGATCCGCCGCCTGTCGGCGATGACCGTGCTGCGCAGCGGATTCCCGCGCCACCACACGGATCTCGCCTGACACACCCATCCACGGAAGAGGAGAGCCCCATGTCCGGAGTCACCATAGTCGCCGGCGGTCGCCAGAACGCCCCCAGCGAACGCCGGGCCGGCACGGTCGTCGGCGAGGTCTGGGGTGACCCGGTTCTGCCCACGACCGACGGCTGGTTGGTCAACAACGTGCACTTCGCGCCCGGCGGCCGCACCAACTGGCACACCCACGGTGCGGGCCAGATTCTGATCGTCACGGCAGGCGAGGGTCTGGTGTTCGACGAGCACGGCAACGGCGGCCGGATCGGGATCGGCTGTGTGGTGCACATCCCCGGCGACACCCTGCATTGGCACGGCGCCACCGCGGAGTCCTTCATGACCCATACGGCGATCTCGGTCGGCGGGCACGACTGGCGCGAGCCGGTGTCGGAGGAGGAGTACGAGCGGGCGAACCAGGCATGAACGTATCGCTGGGGTTCATCGGACTCGGCCGGATGGGCAGGCCGATGGCCGCGGCGCTCCGCGGTGCGGGCTACCCGGTGACCGCGTACGACGCGTCCCCGCGAGCACGGTCCGAGGATCCGGGGAGTGTCGACACCCTCGCCGAGGTCTCCGGCGACGTGGTGATCCTGATGCTCCCGAACTCGCAGGTCGTCGAGTCGGTGGTCGAGGACCTGCTCGGCTCGCCGGGACTGCGTCTCGGCTCGCTGGTGGTCGACATGGGATCCTCGGATCCGCGGAGCACCCGTGCCCTCGGGCACCGGCTGGCCACCGCCGGAGTGTCCTATGTGGATGCTCCGGTCTCCGGTGGGGTCGCGCGTGCCGAGCAGGCCACCCTCACGATCATGGCCGGCGGCGCGGCGGCCGATGTCGAGCGGGCGCGCCCGGTCCTCACTGCGATGGGTCGGCCCACGCACGTCGGGACACTCGGCGCGGGACACGCGATCAAGGCCTGCAACAACGTGCTGGCCGGGATCTCGCTGCTGGCCGCGGTGGAGGTGCTGGAGACGGTGAAGGCCTTCGGGATCGACCCCGCCGTGGCGTTCGACGTCATCAACACCTCCACGGGCCGCAGCTGGTCGACCGAGCACAAGATTCCCACCTTCGTGCTGCCGGAGGACTACCGCTCCGGCTTCGCGCTCGATCTGCTCGTCAAGGACATCGGGATCGCCAACGACCTCGCCGACGACCTCGGTGTCGAGCACGCCCTGCTCGGCACCGCCCTCGACCTGTGGCGCCGCGCCGGGAACGATCTCCCGGCCGCGGCCGACCACACCGCGATCGCCGAGTGGGCCGCCCGGCAGGGGCGCCCCGTCGAGACCGGAGCGGACACGTGAAGGGCCTGCGGCAGCGGTGGATCCTCGATGCCGGGGGAGGCGGAGCCGCGATGTACGCCGAGGAACGGGTCCCGGCCCACGACAACGGCTCGTACCCCGTGGTGCTGGTGCACGGTGGCGGGGGCCAGGGGACCGATTGGGGGACGACGCCTGACGGTCGCCCCGGCTGGGCGGACCTGCTCGTCGAACGGGGCTTCGCGGTACACGTGATCGACCGCCCCGGGCACGGCCGCTCGCCCGGCCGCTCGGCGGCGCCTGTGGAGGCCGCCATGATCGCCGAGGTCTTCGCCCCGGGCGGCCGCGGCGAGCACACCCAGTGGCCGGGCCCCGGGGGGTCGGAGGACCCTGCCGTCCGCGTGCTGGCCGCCTCGGCGTCGGGCCTGCCGCCCGACCTCGCGCAAGCCCAGTCGGTCGAGCGACTGCTGCTCGTCGCGCTCCTGGAGGAGATCGGCCCCGCCGTGCTCGTCGCGCACTCCTTGGGGGCCTGCGTGGCGTGGCTGGCGGCCGAGTCCCGTCCGGACCTCGTCGCCGCCGTGGTCGCGGTGGAGCCGGCGGGCCCGCCGTACCTCGACGTCCCGGGCACGCCGCTGCGGCTGCCCGAGGGAATCACCGCCGCCCCGCTCGGTGCTGGCGGTCGACTGACCGGGCTCGCCGACGTGCCGGTCAGCGTCGTCCAGGGCGCCGCGTCGGCGATGGGCGCGTCGGCCCCTGCCGTCGTGGCCTACCTCCGCGAGGCCGGGGTGGGTGTCGACCACCTCGAACTCGCCGCCCACGGTCTGCAGGGCAACGGCCATGGCCTCGTCCTCGAACTCAACAACCACGAGGTGCTGGACGTCGTCCTGACCTGGATCACGACGAGCGCGCCCACCCCGGCGCGCCCCCCCGCGTCCACGCCCTCGAGAACAGGAGCCCAACCGTGACCAGCCCCACCCTCGCCCCCCACCCGGCGGCAGCAGGCACCGGGCGCGGCCGGGACGCCGATCTCGCCCGGCTCGTGGTGCACTGCGCCGACCGGCCGGGCGTCGTCGCGGCGGTGGGCGGCTTCCTCACGCGCATCGGCGCCAACATCGAGTCGTTGCAGCAGCACACCACCCAGCCGGAGGGCGGCGCGTTCTTCCAACGCACGGAGTTCCGGCTCCCCGGCCTCGCCGCGGCTCGCGACGAGATCGAGGCCGCCTTCGCCACGGACGTGGCAGCCGACCTGGGGATGGAGTTCAGCCTCACGGAGGCGGCCACACCGAAGCGCGTCGCGATCATGGTGTCCAAGACCGACCACTGTGTCCTCGACCTGCTCTGGCGCAACCGTCGCGGCGAGCTGGACATGACCGTGACCATGGTCATCTCCAACCACGCCGACCTCGCCGACCAGATCCGTCCCTTCACCGTGCCGTTCTTCCACGTGCCGGCGACCAGCGACAATCGCGCGGAGGCCGAACAGCGCATCCTCGATCTGCTGCGCGGCAACGTCGACCTCGTGGTGCTGGCCCGCTACATGCAGATCATCACCCCGGACTTCCTGTCGGCGGTCGGCGTCCCGTTGATCAACATCCATCACTCGTTCCTCCCGGCGTTCATCGGTGCGGCGCCGTACCGGAAGGCGAAGGAGCGCGGGGTCAAACTCGTCGGCGCCACCGCGCACTACGTCACCGAGGAGCTCGACGAAGGTCCGATCATCGAGCAGGACGTGGTCCGCGTCGACCACACGCACCAGACCGCCGACCTCGTCCGGCTCGGTGCCGACGTGGAGCGTGCCGTGCTGTCCCGGGCGGTGCGCTGGCACTGCGAGGACCGGGTGGTGCGCCACGGAAACTCGACGATCGTGTTCTGAGGGGTAGGAGATGATCACCCCCGTACCCGGTGGTGTGGGTCCGATGACCATCGCGATGCTGCTCGCCGACACACAGCAGGCCGCGCGGGCCGCGTCGGGAGTGGCCGACCATGGCTGAGCCCGTACCGCGGTTCGACGAGGAGCGCTCCGCCGAGATCGTCGCGGAGTCCTTCGCCGCCTGCCCCGACGACCGCCTCCGGGAACTGCTCAGCGCTCTGGTCGGGCACCTGCACGCGTTCTCCAAGGAGGTCGAGCTGACCCAGGGCGAGCTCGATGCCGCGGTCGAGTTCCTGACCAGCACGGGGAGACGGTGTGACGAGACCCGTCAGGAGTTCGTGCTCCTCTCCGACGTGCTCGGGCTCTCCATGCTGGTCGACGCGATCGGGAACAGATCTGACGTGGACGCGACGGCCTCGACGGTGCTCGGGCCGTTCCACATGGTCGACTCCCCACCCCGGGAACTCGGCGACACGATCTCCCTGGCGCCCGGCGGAGAGCCGGTGCTCGTCACCGGGCAGGTCCGCTCGGCTGACGGCGACCCGTTGCCCGGTGCCCTCGTGGACGTCTGGCAGGCCGACGCCGACGGGTTCTACGACGTGCAACGGCCTGCGGAGGTGCCCGAGCGGAACCTGCGGGGGCTGTTCACCGCCGACGACGAGGGCCGCTTCTGGTTCCGGACGATCCTGCCCGCGCCGTACCCGATCCCCGACGACGGTCCGGTCGGCACACTGCTGCGCGCGACCGGCAGGCACCCGTGGCGGCCCGCGCACATACACTTCATCGTCGGCGCCGAGGGGCACGCGCCGCTGACCACGCACATCTTCGTGGCGGGTTCGCCCCATCTGGACTCCGACGCGGTGTTCGGCGTCAAGGACAGCCTGGTGGTGGACTTCCCCCGAACCGACGACGCCCGCCTCGGCGCGGAGTACGGGATCCCGGTGCCCTTCCGGCACGCGCACGTCGACTTCCGGCTGCGGGTCGCGCCATGAGCGGCCCACCGGTCGAGCAGGGGCACGCGACCGTCGACCGCGGGAGTCCCTGGGTCGATCTGTCCCACCCGCTCGACGACCGGGTCCCGCGTATCGCGATCTTCCCGCCGCCCTCGTACACGTCGGTGCTGGAGCTGCCCGGCGACCCGATGAACGTCACCCGCATGGACATGGTGGTCCACACGGGTACGCACGTCGACGCGCCCTCGCACTTCGTCGCCGGCGCCGAGACGGTCGACCAGCTCGACCTCACACGGCTCACCGGCGCCGGAGTGGTGTGCCGCGTCGACGCCGCCGACGAGGAGGTCTACGGCCTGGACGCCGTTCTCGACCGTGACTCGGTGCGGGCAGGCGACATCGTGATCCTCGAGACCGGCTGGTGGCGCCACTTCGGCACGGAACGCTACGGCCGCCACCCGTCACTGTCGGTCGAGGTCGCCGAGTGGCTGGTCGATCAGGAGGTGGCGATGGTCGCCGTCGACACCGGCACGCCCGACCTCCCCGTCGCGCTGCGGCCCGAGGGCTTCGGCTGGCCGGTTCACCACGTCCTGCTGGGCGCCGGGGTCCTGATCGCCGAGCACCTGACGAACCTCGCCGACCTGTCGGGCCGCCGCGTCGAGCTGATCCTTGCGCCGCTGAACATCCGAGGAGCCGACGGTGCGCCGGTCCGGGCACTCGGGAGACTCGCCCGCTGACGCCCCCGGGGCGCCGGTCAGGCGTCGCGGAACCGCTTCGCCCAGATCCCCGACTTGCCCGGCTGCAGGATGCCGCGCGGGTCGACGGCGTCCTTGATCCTCTCGTTGAGGCGCATCAGGGCGTCGTCGTTGAAGTCGAACTGGGCGGCGATCAGGTCCATGTGGTGCAGGTTGGTCCGGTAGACCGGGTAGCCGCGCTTGCGCATCACGGCCACCATCCGGGAGTAGTTGTCGTAGACCTGCGTCGTCTGAACCTCGTCGTGCGGGTGGAAGAACATCGTGCTGATGTGGATGACCGAACGCGGCGACAGCATGAGGCCGGAGAAGAACTGCTCACCGGTCTCCTGGTACAGCGACCGCATGAGCTTGCTGGTCTCGACCACTTCCGCGCCGCGCAGGGGACCGACGGGGGAGAAGTCGAGGTGCGCGGTGTCCTCGCCGTAGACGCTCTTGAAGAGATCGAGGATGTCCATGTCGGGGATGCCCGCCATGACCCGGTCCTCGTGCCCGGCGTGGCTGGTGCGGTCGGTGCCGGCGTAGTCACGGCGCCGCAGCCCGGCGGTCGGGATGGAACCGAGGGTCCGCTCGACGGTCGACCAGTGCGCGTCCACCACAGCGCTGCTGCCGTACAGGGCGAACCGGGCGAGCCAGCGTGAGGCGTCCGGCTCGAAGGACGGGTTGCCGTCGTCGTCGAGGCGCACTCCCCGCAGGATCACCGGGTAGTTGGTGACGGTGCGGTCGAGCATCAACTCCCGCATGCCGTCGGCGACCGCCGCCAGCGCCTCGTCGCCCTGGAACTCGACCCAGCAGGACGCGTAGGTCTCGGGCCGCCGCTGCAGCCAGAAGCCCATCTTGGTGATGATCCCCAGCCCGGAGGAGTGGAAGAGACCCTGCAACTGCGGGCCGAACGGATGCCGGTAGGCGTGGGCGACCTTGCTGCCGGGCATGGCCCACATGCCGGTGCGGACCAGCTCCCCGTCGGGCAGCACGATCTCCATGCCGCAGACGTTCTCGGCGTGGTCGCCGTACTGGGTGTAACCGCGCCCGTATTCGGTGCTGTTGCCGATGACGCTTCCCCAGCCGAGGTCGGGGATCGAAGTCCAGAGTCGTCCGCCCGCCGCCTCCAACGCGTCGAAGAGGTCGAACCACCGGACGCCGGGCTCCACGACGGCATAGGCGAGGTCCTCGTCGATCTCCAGCACCCTGTTCATGGCGCGCAGATTGACGATGACCGAACCCTTCACTCGCGTGGCCGGGCCACCGTAGGTGTTGTTGCGGCCCTGGCTGAAGGTCCACAGCGGGACGCGAAGCTCGTGCGCGATCCGGACGACCGCCTGGACCTCCTCGGTGGTCGACGGGCAGACGACGGCCGAGGCGTCCCAGTCGTCCGACTCGCGGTAGCTGTAGGGGTCGCGGAACTCGCGCACCGACGCGGTGTCGGTGATGACCTTTTCGGCGCCGATCGCGTCGGCGATCCGGGCGAGGGCGGCCTCGACGTCGCCGAGGTCGACAGGATGTGTGGACGACGTAGTCATGCCGCGAAGCGTCCATGAGGCGGAGAAAAGGTCGCATCCATGACGCGACTAGGACTCGGCCTAGGCCGTGGTGGTGACCGGTGGGTCCACCGATGCGACGGCCAGGGTACCGCGATGAGCATCGGCACATGGACAAACTTGCGGGCAGGGTCGCCGTCGTCAGCGGAGCAGCCAGCGGAATCGGCCGGGCCGTCGTCGATCGCCTGGCTGCCGAGGGAGCGAAGGTCGTCATGGCCGACGTCGAGGCGGGCGCGCTCGAGACGGCGGTCGCCGAGGTCCGGAAGACCGGCACCGAGGCGATCGGCGTTCGCACCGACGTGAGCCGTGTCGAGGACATCGAAGCGCTGGCACAGCGGACCTTGGACGAGTACGGCGCGGTGCACGTGCTCTGCAACATCGCAGGCGTCGAGGGCGGCGGGCTCTTCGGCGACATCTCCCGCCGCACCTGGGAATGGGTGATGGGGGTGAACTTCTGGGGCGTTCTGGACGCCTGCCGGATCTTCCTCCCGTACCTCACGGCCCAGGACGAGGCCCACATCGTCAACTGCGCGTCGATGGCCGGTTTCGCCAGCGGTCTGTCGACCTTCCACCCCTACGTCGCGTCCAAGCACGCCGTCGTCGGGATGACGGAGAACCTCGAAGTCGAACTCCGCACGAGGTCCGCCCCGCACGTCGGCGTCTCGCTGCTCTCGCCAGGCCTGGTGAAGACGAACATGAGCAGGTCCGAGCGCAACCGGCCCGCCGATGTCCCCGCCACCGACACGCAGGACCTCCGTGTCCAGGTGCAGGCGACGATCGACCGGCAGACCGACCGGTTCGGGGTCACCCCCGAATTCGTCGGCGACCTCGTCGTGGACGGGATCAAGGCGCGCCGGTTTCATCTGCTGACCCATCCCCAGGCGGTCGTCTCCGCGTTCCGGGACCGCTTGGGCTGGCTGGAGACCGGCGTGCCGCCGGCTTCGCCTGCCCCCTGAGGAGCGGTGAGCGTGCCGCGACCGGCCGGCGTGAGTGGCGGCGTAAAGATCGTGGAGGAAGGGTGCAGCCACGCGCCACCGCGTGCTCCGCCGAGGCCTGGTACCCGATCGTCAGCTCTACACTCGTCCCTCCTGTGTGGTGAATCCGAGGACGGAGGCGTCGAACTCGCTGTAGGAGGCGTAGCGGAGCAGCTCGTACAGGCGCGATCTCGTCATCATCTCCGGCACGAGTGCCTCGAGGGTCCCCTCGGCGCCGAGCGAGTCCAGCGCACGCTCGGCGGCGCCCATCGCGAGCCGGAGCAGGGAGACCGGATAGATCGCGAGGTCGACCCCGACGGACTCCAGCTGCGTGGCGGTGAACAGCTCGTTCTTCCCGAACTCGGTCACGTTGGCCAGGATCGGCACGTCGACGGCCTTCCGGACGGCCGCGTACTCGTCGAGGGACGCGAGGGCCTCCGGGAAGATCATGTCGGCGCCCGCGTCCACCAGCGCCCTGGCCCGGTCGAGCGTGGCGTCGAGGCCTGCGATCGCGCGCAGGTCGGTCCGCGCGATGACGAGCAGGTCGGGATCGCGGCGGGCGGTCACCGCGGCCCGGATCCGCCGGACCGCGGTCTCGGTGTCGACCACCTCCTTGCCGTCGAGGTGACCGCACCGCTTGGGGTTGACCTGGTCCTCGAGGTGCAGGCCCGCCACACCGGCCTCCTCGAGGCTCTGGACGGTACGCGCGAGGTTGACGATCTCGCCGAAGCCCGTGTCGGCGTCCACGATCACCGGCAGCTCGGTGACCCGGACGATGTCGCGCACCCGCGTGGTCACCTCGGTCAGGGTGGTGAGCCCGATGTCCGGCAGGCCGAGCTCGGCGGCCATGACCGCGCCCGAGGAGTAGACGCCGTCGAAGCCCTTCTCCTCGATCAGCCGAGCGCTCAGGGGCGTGAAGGCGCCGGGCAGCCGCAGCATCCGGGGCCCGGCCAACGCCGCGCGGAACCGCTTCCGGATCCCGGAGGTCACAGGCTCGCCGCCCGGCCCGGCTCGAGAACCCGGAACTCGGTCTCGGCGGGCTTCAGGTTCTCCAGGTAGGTGTAGTAGATCGAGGGGCGGGAGAGCACGGCCTCGTGCATGGGGAACGCCCGTGCGGGGCGGACGGCCCGGAGGTAGTCGACGGCATCACCGAGACTCTGCCAGGGACCCGAGACGGGCAGCGCGAGCAGCTCGACGTCGACCGCGGGCGGGGTGAACTCGTCGCCGGGGTGCAGGAACCCGCTGTCGGTGAAGTAGAAGCCGACGTTCGGGATCCGGTCGACGTCGGGGTGGATCTGCGCGTGGGTGCCGCCGACCACCTCGACCTCGGCTCCGGCGACCGCGAACCGGTCTCCGGGTCGGACGACCTGGGTGCGCTCGCGCAGCGACTCCGGCGCGTCCGCCGCGGTCGCCCCCTCGACCACGAGCGAGGCCTGCGGGTTCGCCTTGAGCAGCGCCTCGACGGTCGCGGTGTCGAAGTGGTCGAAATGCTTGTGCGTGATCAGCACGGCGTCGAGGTCGGTGAGCTCGGTGTGGCCCTCGGAGAAGGTCCCCGGGTCCAGGAGGACTCGGGCTCCGCCGGTCTCGACGAGCAGGCAGGCGTGTCCGAAGTGCGTGATGTCCATCCGCACCCCTTTCTCCGTCGAAGGTTGCATGTGGTGCATCGCGTTGCTTATATTCAGTCGCGCCAGAGGGCCTGTCAAGGCGCGACGAAGGAGTTGGCACATGGCGCAATCGGCTGGACGGGTCACGGTGGTCACCGGGGCGGCACGGGGGTTGGGGCGCACGATCGCCCAGGAGCTGGCGCCGCGCAGTGCCGGGATCCTGCTGGTGGACCGCGACGAAGCAGGCCTCGCAGAGTGCGCCGACCTGGTGGCCGCCTCGGGTCGATCGGTCGCCACGCATCTCGCCGACCTCACCGAGCCCGGCTCGGCGGAGAAGGCGATCGCCGTCGCCGACGAGGTGCTCGGCGGCGCGACCGCGTTGGTCAACAACGCCGGGATCGTGGAGTACGAGGAGTTCCTCGCGACGTCGCCCGAGATGCTCCGGCGACTGCTGGCCGTCGACGTCGAGGCCGTGTACCGGATGACCCAGGCCTTCGTCGAGTCCCTGCGCAGGCGTGAGTGCGGGGGAGCGATCGTCAACCTCGGTACGGGGCACGCCCTCACCGGGGTCGGCGGCACGTCCGCCTACGCCGCGGCGAAGGGCGCGGTGCATGCGATGACCAGGGCGCTCGCCGTCGAGCTCGCGCCGTACGGGATCCGGGTCAACACCCTGGCACTGGGCACCACCATGACCGACCGGGTCCGTAGCGAGCTGCCGCCCGGCCTGATCGAGCGGCGCCTGGAGCAGGTCCCGCTGCGCCGCGGCGCCGAGCCCGAGGAGGCGGCGCGCGCGGTCGCCTATCTGATCGACGCCGGTTACGCGACCGGTACCGAACTCGTCCTCGACGGCGGGTTCACCGTCTTCGGCGACCGCTGACCACCCCACCGACCCCGAGAGGACATCCCATGAAGATGACCGGAGCCGAGATCCTCACCTCGATCCTGGCGGACGCCGGCATATCCGTCGTCGCAGGCATCCCCGGCCACACCGTGACCGACTTCGCGCTGGGCGTCGGTGCCCGGGAGCAGGACTTCACCCGGCTGCTGGTGCGGCACGAGGCGACCGCGACGTTCGCAGCCGACGTGCACTACCGGGTCAGCGGGCGCCTGATGGCCCCCTTCACCCACGCCTTCCCCGGGGCGCTCAACGGGTTGACCGCGGTGGCCAACGCCTATGCGGACTATTCGAGCATGCTCCTGGTCACCGGCAACACGGCGTCGGTCGGGATCGGCCGCGGCGGCTACCAGGAGCTGTCCCGCCAGGTCGACGACGACCTGACCCAGCTCATCCGGCCCGCGGTCAAGCGGGTCTGGCAGCCGCGGACCGCTGCGGATCTCGCCCAGAACGCGCTCGCCGCCCTGCGCACCGCGACCACCGGTCGCCCGGGCCCGGTGGCGCTCAACGTGTCCCAGGAGATCTGGTCCCAGGTCGTCGACGTCCCCGGACCGCCCAACCTCGCCGGGTTCGTGCACGGTGCGAAGCCCCGCCCGGACGCGCAGAGCGTGGACGCGGCGGCCCGGCTGCTCGCGGAGGCCGAGCGGCCGGTCATCCTGGCGGGCAACGGCGTCAACCTCGGCCGGGCGCGCGTGGGCCTCCGCGTCCTCGCGGAGACCTACGGGATCCCGGTCGCGACCACGGCGGCGGGCAAGGGCGCGTTCCCGGAGAACCACCCGCTGTCGGTCGGGGTGGCCGGCTGGGTCGGCACCGGGACGGCGAACGAGGCGACCCGCTCCGCGGACGTGGTGCTGGTGCTCGGGGCGCGGCTGGCGGAGACGACGGCCAGCTCGTGGGAGCCGGGGGCGACGTTCGCGGCGGCCCCGCGGATCGTCCACGCCGACATCGACCTCGCAGGGGTCGCCAACGCCTACCCCGTCGAGGAGGCGCTGATCGGGGACCTGGGATCCACGTTGGACGATCTGCACGCGGCGCTGAAGGGCGCGACCTCGCCCGATCGTTCCCGCTGGTACGCCCATCTCGACCAGGCCCGCGCCGAATGGCTGAAGCTGGCGCTGGCCTCGCAGGACCCGGGCACCGCGGGCGCCGTGGGCACCGGAGCGGTCGTGCAGGCGCTGCGCCGCGCGTACCCGGGCGCGATCTCGATGGTCAACGACTGCGGAAAGCACCACAAGTGGGTCGTCCAGCAGCTCGAGGCCCGGGAGGACGACCAGATCATCTCCAGCATGGGAGGTGCGTCGATGGGCATCGGCCTGGCAGGTGCGATCGGCGCCGCCATCGCCCGTCCCGACGTGCCGACGATCGCCTGGCTGGGCGACGGCGGGATGTCGATGTCGCTCGCCGCCCTGCCGACGGTGGCCGAGTACAACCTCCCGATCGTCACGGTCGTGATCGACGACGCGTCGTACGGGGTCGTGCACAACACGCAGATGGCGGCGGTGGGGCGGCACGCCTTCGCGGACTTCGACGGCTCCGGGCAGAACCCCGGCTACCGCCTCGACTTCACCAAGGTCGCCGAGGGCTGCGGCATCCCCGCCCGCACCGTCGCCGACCCGGCGGAGCTCGACGCGGCCTTCGCCTGGGCGTCCAACCTCGGTGGCCCGTCGGTCATCACGGTCCTGTCGGACAAGGGCTCCGTGCATCCCTCGGGCGGCGGCACCCTGCGCCCGCTGGCCGACAACGCCCGGCAGCTGGCATGGTCGGGCCGATGAACGACACCGACGCCGACGTCCTCGTCGTAGGGGCGGGCAACGCCGGACTGCTGGCCGCCATCGCGGCCCGGGAGGCCGGCTGCGACGTCCTGCTGATCGAGGCGTCCGGTCGGGCGGAACGGGGCGGCAACAGTCGCTTCGCCAGCGGGGTCTACCGCGTCGCCCACGCGGGAGCGGCCGACCTGAAGGCCCTCGTGCCGGACGACCAGGGCTTCCCGTGGGACCGGATCGATGTCGAGCCCTACCCGGTGGAGCGCTTCGTCGCGGAGGTCGTGGGTCCGGCGCAGGGGGTCGTCGACCCGGCCCTGATGGACGACGTCGCGCGACAGTCCCTCGACGTCGTGACCTGGATGCGGGGCCACGGCGTGCGGTGGTCGCTGTCGATGTCGAAGCTCCCGGAGACCCTGCAGGAGGACGAGCGGGTCCGGCTGTCGCCCGGCGGCGAGCTCATCGCCGAGGGCAACGGCGTGGGGCTCGTCGAGTCGCTCTTCACCCGCGCCGAGGAGCTCGGCGTGCGGATCGCCTACGACAGCCCCGTCGCCGAGCTGGTCACCTCGGGCCGCACGGTGCGGGGCGTGGTGATCCGTGGGCGGGACGAGGACCGGACGGTCCGGGCGCGGGTCACCGTCCTCGCCTCCGGGGGTTTCGAGGCCAGCGCCGAGGCGCGGCTGCGCTACCTCGGAGCCGGCTGGGACCTGGTGAAGGTGCGCGGCTCGCGGTGCAACACCGGTGTCCTCCTCGACCGCGCGATCCAGCACGGGGCGGGGTCGGCGGGGCACTGGAGCGGGGCCCACGCGGTCCCGATCGACGCAGACGCGCCGCCGGTGGGTGATCTCGAGATCGGCGACTCGACCGCGCGGTACTCCTACCCCTACGGCATCACCGTGGACCGGACGGGACGGCGGTTCCTCGACGAGGGCGAGGACGAGATGACCTTCACCTATGCCGAGATCGGCCGGAAGATCCTCGACCGCCCCGGGGCCACGGCCTACCAGGTGTTCGACGCCGCCGGGGCCGAGCTGCTCGAACCCCGGTACGCCACGGCGACCCCGGTCGTCGCGGACACGCTGGAGGAGTTGGCGGCGGTGACCGGCATCCCGGTGGTCGCGCTGGTCCAGACCGTGCAGAACTTCAACGCCGCGTGCCCGCCGGAGGGCCGGTTCGACCCGACCCGGCTCGACGGGGTGGGCGCGGCCCCGTACGGCCAGCCCCCGAAGTCGAACTGGGCCCGCCCGCTGGTCGCGGCCCCCTTCCGGGCCTATCGGGTCACCTGCGGGATCACGTTCACCTTCGGCGGCCTCGCCGTCGACACCGCGGCCCGGGTCCTCGGTCCGGACGGCGAACCGATCCCCGGCCTCCTGGCGGCGGGGGAGATCGGCGGGGGCTTCTTCGCCTTCACCGTGCCCAGCGGCAGCGGCCTCACCCGTGGCGCGGTGCACGGACGGACGGCCGGGCGGACCGCCGCTCAGCTCGTCTGCGGCCCGTGAGGCCCGTCGACCTGACGCTCGTGCGAGGCGGGACGAGCCGCGGCCCCGTGCTGAGGCTCGACGCGGCGCCCCCGCCCGGTCCCGAGCGTGATCGCTTCGCGCGCGCGGTGGTGCTCGGCTCCGGCGCGCTCGCCGACGGCCTGGGCGGAGGGACCGCGACCACGGCCAAGATCGTGCTCGTCGGGCCGGGGGACGACGGGCTCGAGTATCTGGTGGGCAACCTCGACCCCACGAGCGACGTCGTCGACTGGTCGGGGACCTGCGGAAACATGACGGCCGCTGTCGTCCCCTCCGCTGTGGCGGACGGGTTGCTGCCGCCGGGCACCGGACGGGTCCGGCTGCGCAACCTCGCCACGAACGGTCGGGTGGACGTCTCGGTCGCCGACCCCGCCGCTCTCGACCGCCCGGGCGACGAGGTCCGTCTCACCACGACCTACCGGGATCCGGGCGGGGCCGTCCTGGGTGCGGTCCTGCCCACCGGCTCCGCCCGGGAGGTGCTGGACGTCGACGGGGAGCGGGTCGACGCGACGATCGTCGACGTCACGCACCCGTACCTGCTGGTGCCGCAGGCCCAGGCCGAGGGGCGGCTGGAGAGGGTCCGGTCAGCCGCCTGTCTGCGGCTCGGCCTCGTCGACGATCCCGCCGATGCGGCGCGGCTGTCGGCCGCTGTGCCGCGGCTCCTCCTGCTGCACCCCGAGGCGGGAGCCGCCGACCTGCGCATCACGGCGGTGTCGATGGGGCAGCCCATCGACACCGTTCCCGTGACCGCGGCGATGGCGCTCGCGGCCGCCGCCCGGATCGCAGGCACCCTCGTCGAGGGCCTCGGGTCGGAGCGGGGCCTGCGGGTCGCCTCGCCGTCCGCCACCCTCGACGCCCATGCCGAGGTCGACGGCGCCGCGGTCGTCAGCGCCGCCGTCGACCGCACCGCGCGGATCCTGCTGCGCGGCCGGGCCTGGGTCCCCACGGCTCACACCGCGACGCGCTCCACGATCTCGTAGTAGGCGTGGAGGTCGAGCCATTCGATGCCGGAGACGACCTTTCCCTCCTTCATCGTGAGGATGTAGAGGTACCCGTTCCGGTAGGGCAGGCCGTCGATCGCGGTGCCGGTGCTGTCGATCCGGGCGATCACGTCGTCGCCGTCCGCCCACAGTCCGATCGTGCGGATGGCCAGCGGACCCGCCAACCGGGCGAAGAGGGCGTTCTCGGCGTTCTCGGCGAGGTCCTTCATCCCGCTATATCGGCGCGCGACGGGACCGTGCCCCGCGATGGTCCAGTCGGTGTCCTCGGTGAAGGTCCGCTCGAAGAAGATCGTGAAGTCGTCCTCCGCCGCGGCCAACGCCGTGCGCACGGCGTCCAGGTTGGACGTCTCGGTGGTGCTGTGGCTCATCGTGGTGCTCCTGTCGGGATCTCCGGTGTCGCCTTCGCGACTCGAACCTCTCCGACGCTAGGGACGAGCCGGGCGAGAAGGCAGGCCGCGGTCTCCCTGGTCGTCCCACACCCCCTCACCGGTGCGCGGCGAGGTAGGTGTCGCCGAACCGGCGGATCGAGCCCGGCAGGTCCTCGGCGTCGAACAGCATCGCGGGCACGGTCACCCGGCTCACCCCGAGCTCGGCCAGCCTGTCGACGAGGGCGGGGTCGATGTCGGACGGATCTCGGGTCCAGCGGGTGGTGATCTCGATGTCCGCCGGGTCGCGACCCGCCTCGACGGCGGCCTCCCGGGTGCGGGCGATGAGGGCGGCGAGCCGGTCGAGGTCTCCGTAGCCTGCGGGGAAGAAGCCGTCGGCGATCCGCCCGGCGCGTGCCGCGGCGGTCATGGAGAACCCGCCGATGTGGATGGGGACGGTCTTGTTCGCGGGCCGCGGTTGGCAGACCACGCCGTCGAAGGTCACGGACTCGCTCGCGTAGCCGGCTGGCTCACCCGTCCAGAGCGCGCGCAGCGCGGGGATGGCTTCCCGCAGCCGTCGCCCGCGGGTGTCGAAGTCCGCGCCGAGCACCTCGAACTCCTCGCGGCACCAACCGACCCCGACGCCGAGGATGAGTCGGCCGCCGGTCAGGCGGTCGACGGTCGCCGCCTCCTTGGCCGTGATCAGCACGTTGCGTTGGGGGAGGACGAGGATCGCGGTGCCGAGCCGGATCCGGGTCGTCGCAGCGCCGACCCAGGTCAGCCAGGGGAGCGGGTCGGCGAGGGGGTGGTCGACCGGGAACGGGAACTCGCCGCTCGCCGTCTCCGGATAGACGCGCTCGTAGTCGGTGGGGATGACGGCGTGGTCGACCGTCCACAGTGACTCGAATCCCGCTTCCTCGGCCGCGACTGCCAGGGCACGAGCCTCCGCGGGATCGGCGGTGCGGCCGATGTTGCCGTGGGTGAGTCCGAACTTCATGTCTGCGAGCTCCTCGTCGTCGGGGAGGGCGGCGGGCTATCGGGCGCCGCTGCGGAGGTAGACGGTCTTGACGCGGGTGAAGAAGTCCCGCGCCGAGCGGCCCATCTCCTTGTGCGGCGTCCCGGACTGCTTGAACCCTCCGAAGGGGACGTGGGGGTCGGCGCCGGTCGACTCCGAGTTGATGTGGAGGACGCCGACGTCGAAGCGGTCGACGGCGTCGAGCGCGCTGTCGAGGTCGCGCGTGAACAGGGAGCCCGAGAGACCGAACGCGCTGTCGTTGGCGACGGTGAGCGCCTCGTCGAGGTCGGCGGCCTCCAGCAGCACGATCAACGGTCCGAACACCTCGTCCCGAGCGAGCCGATGGTCGGCGGGAAGCCCGCGGATCACGATCGGCTCGACGAAGAAGCCCTCCTCGGCGGAGCCCGAGGGGCCTCCGCTGAGAACCTCACCGCCGCTGCGGCCGGCCAGCTCGACCGCCGCGCCGAGCTCGTCGAACTGTCTGCGGGTCGTGACGGGCCCGAGCTGCACCGACGGGTCGCGTGGGTCGCCGACCCGCTGCAGCCGCACCGCGGCCAGCAGCAGCTTCTCGAAGCGCTCGGCCACCTCGCGCTCGACGATGACCCGGCTCGTGGCGGTACAGCGTTGCCCGGACCAGCCGGTCGCCGCGGCGACGATCTGCTCGGCGGCGAACTCGAGATCCGCATCGGCCAGGACGATCGCGGCGTTCATCCCGCCCATCTCGGTCAGCGCCGGGATGTGCCGGGCGGCCGCGGCCTGCTCGACGGCCAGCCCGATCGCGGTGGACCCCGTGAAGGTGCAGGCCTTCACGGCGGGGTCGGCGAGGGCCCGCGAGGCGGCGGAGCCGTCGCCCAGCACCATGTTGCAGACCCCCGGAGGCAGGCCGGCGTCCGTCAGCGCGCGCACGAGGTGGGAGGCGACGAGCGGGACGTGTTCCGACGGTTTCCACACGACGGTGTTGCCGTGGACGAGCGCGGGTGCGATCTTCCACGCCGGGATCGCCAGTGGGACGTTCCACGGCGTGATCACCAACGTCGGCCCGACCGGGACGCGATGGGTGAGGATGCGCTCCTTCGGCCTCGGCGAGCCGTAGGACTCGCCGAGCGGTTGCACGGCGTCCTGGGCGAAGAACTCGAAGACGGTCGCCGCGCGCTCCACCTCCCCGCGCGCGACCGCGGTGATCTTGCCCTGCTCCGCGGTGAGGTCGGCCGCGATGGCGTCGGTCCGCTCTCGCAGGATCTCGGCGGTTCGCCGCAGGTGGTGGGCGCGCTGGTGGATGTTCTCCACCGCCCACCCCGGGCCAGCGTCTGCTGCGGAGGCGACCGCCGCGTCCACGTCCGTCGCCGTCGAGAGCCGGAACCGCGCCACGACCCGCGAGGGAGCGGACGGGTCGATGCTCGCGGTCGGCGCGCCGGAGCCCGGTCGCCAGGCCCCGCCGACGTGGTTCTCGAGGTCGATCACGTTCGCTCCGTCCTCGGTGCGTGGGCGCGGCCGACGACGGCGCCGACGACCGGCCACAGCGGCGCGGGGGCCGGGTCCACGCGGCGGACGACTCCTGCGGCCACGAGCCGGTCGACGTCGTCGGCGGTGTAGCCGAGCTCGGCCAGGACGTCCGCGGTGTCCGCGCCTGCCGCGCGCGGCGCCGCGCCGACCGCGCCGGGGGTGCGGCCGAGGGTGATCGGAATGCCGATGCCGCGGTAGTCCGCCCGCTCGACCACCATCCCGCGGTGGCGCACCTGCTCGGCGGTGAGCGCCTCCGCGATGCTGTGCACGGGAGAGGCCGGGACCCCGCGCGCGAGCAGCGCCTTGGCCAGCCCCTGACGCGCGTGCCGGGCGATTCGCGGGCGGAGCAGGCGGCGCAGCTCCCCGACGTGACGCAGCCGATCCCGGTTGGACCGGAACCGCGGGTCCTCGGCGAGTTCGGGTGCGCCGAGCACCTCGGTCAGCACCGCGAACTGGCGGTCGTTCCCCGCGCCGATGAACAGGGGCCCGTCCTGGGTCGGATAGGACTCGTACGGTGCGATGGTCGGATGGGCGTCGCCGGTCCGACGTCCTTCGGTCCCGTCGGCGAGCCACGCACCGGAGTGGGGGTGCAGGAGGCTGATCGCGGTGTCCAGCAGCGTGAGATCGACCAGCTGGCCCCGCCCGGAGGTCTGCCGCTCGTGCAGCGCGAGCAGGATTCCCGAGAAGGCCAGGACACCGGTGACCACGTCGACGACCGGAACGCCCACCCGCAGCGGGCCCCCCTCCGGCTCACCGTTGACACTCATCAACCCGCCGTAGGCCTGCAGGACCGCGTCGTAGCCCGGCAGGCCGCCGAGCGGGCCGTCGGTCCCGAACCCGGTGATCCGGCAGTGGACCAACCTCGGGTACCGCCGCTCGAGCACCTCCCGCGTCCAGCCCCAGCGATCGAGGGTGCCCGCCTTGAAGTTCTCGAGGACCACGTCGGCGTCGGCCAGGAGGTCCTCGACGACGGCACGCCCCTCCGGATGCGCGAGGTCGACGACGATGTTGCGCTTGTCGCGGTTGAGATTCGTGTAGTACGCCGAGACGCCGCCTGCCGCGAACGGCGGTCCCCACTCCCGTGTCTCGTCGCCTGCGGGCCCCTCCACCTTGACGACCTCCGCGCCGTGGTCGGCCAGCATCTGTCCGCAGTACGGCCCGGCCAGCACCCGGGACAGATCCACGACCCGCAGCCCACGCAGGCTCCCCGTGCGCATCCCGGCGGCCATCAGTACGACCTCGGCAGGCCGAGGACGTGCTGCGAGACGTAGTTGAGCACCATCTCCTGGCTGATGGGCGCGAGCCGGAGCACCCGGGACTCCCGGAAGTAGCGCTCCACGTGGTACTCGCGGGCGTAGCCCATCCCGCCGTGGGTCTGGATCGCACGGTCGGCGGCCTGGAAGCCGGCGTCCGCGCACAGCCACTTGGCCATGTTCGCCTCCTTGCCGCAGGGCAGCCCGTTGTCGTAGCGCCAGGCGGCGGTCCGGGCCATCAGCTCGGCGGCGTCGAGCCGGGTCGCGGCCTCGGCCAGCGGGAACGCGATGCCTTGGTTCATGCCGATCGGCCGATCGAAGACGATCCGTTCGTTGGCGTAGCGGACCGCCTTCGCCAGCGCCGCCCGCCCGATGCCGAGCGCCTCGTGCGCGAGCAGGATGCGCTCGGGGTTGAGCCCGTCGAGCAGGTACCGGAAGCCCTGCCCCTCCTCGCCGACCCGCGCCGACACCGGCACCCGGAGGTCGTCGAAGACGACCTCGTAGGACGACACGGCGTTGCGACCCATCTTCGGGATGGCCCGCAGGCTCACCGCGTCCGACTCGATGTCGACCAGGAACAGGCTCATCCCGTCCGTCGGTCTGCTCACCTGGTCGCGGGGTGTGGTCCGGGCGATCAACACCATCTTCTGCGACCGGCCCGCCTTGGTGATCCACACCTTGCGACCGCGGATGACGTAGGAATCGCCGTCCCGGCGGGCGACGGTGGTGATGCGGGTCGTGTCCGTCCCGGCATCCGGCTCGGTCACGCCGAAGCACACGTGCAGGGACCCGTCCACCGCGGCGGGCAGGATCTCCTTGCGCATCTCCTCGCTGCCGTGCCGCACGACGGTGTTGAGGCCGAAGATCGTCAGGTGCATGGTGCTGCACCCGTTCATCCCCGCCCCGGAGGCGGCGACCTCCTCCAGCAGGAGCGAGGCCTCCAGGATGCCGAGCCCACCGCCGCCGTACTCCTCGGGTATGGCGATGCCCAGCCAGCCCGCCTCGGCGAACGCGGCGTAGAAGTCCTCGGGGAACTCACCCCGCTCGTCGTGGTCGGCCCAGTACTCGTCCGGGAAGCGTCGACACAGGTCCCGCACGCCGCGGCGGATGTCCTCGTGGTCCTGGGTCAGTTGCAGGTCCATGTCCTCTCCTTCTCGACGATGGTGCGGGCCTGGGCGAGCAACGGTCCGTCGACGTCGGCGATCAGGTCCTCGCCACCCCAGAACAGGCGACGCACTGCGCCGCCGCGGCGATCTCGGCGCTGGGCACGATGGCACAGCCCGCGTTGGGTGATCGATGGCGACATCGGTTGACTCTCTATATGAGAAATAGTCTTCGGATATGAGGAGACACTACGAGCGGTGCGGCGGCCGGTCAACCCTGTCCGGGGCCTGGTAGCCTCCGTATATACGAAGCTCGGAACGGGGTGTTCGGCATGGACGCGAAGGAGCACCGGACGGTCAGTCGGGTGACGGCGATCCTGGAGGCCGTGTCGGCCCGCGGACCGCTTCGGGTCTACGAGCTGAGTGCCGAGCTGGATGCGCCCAACACCTCCGTGTTCGGCCTGGTCAAGGGACTCGTCGCAACCGGCTACCTGGTCGAGGACCAGGACGGCTACCGACTGGGCCCCGCGGTGGGGGCGCTGCTGTTGCCCGCGCGACCCGATCTGGAGACGGCGACGAAGTCGGCGATGGAGGAGCTCCGCGACACCTTCGCCGAGACCGCCATGGTCGGTGTGGCGGTGGGGGACTCGCTGCTCTACGTCGCCTCCGCGGAGTCGCCGCAGCGCATCCGCTACTCGGCCCCGATGCAGCTCCGCAGGCCCCTCTATCCGCCGAGCGCGGGCAAGGTCATCCTGGCCCACCGCTCGGAGAAGCGACGGCAGCGGTACCTGGCCTCCCTGGACCTGGACGCGAGCCGACTCGAGGCCGCCATGGCGGAGCTGGACCTGGTCCGGACCAGCGGTGTCGCCTTCAACCGGGGGGAGACCCTGCCGGACGTCTCCGCGGCGGCGCGGCCGATCCTCTCGGGTGGGGAGGTCGTCGGCGCGCTGGCCGTGGCCGGTCCGACGCCGCGGATCGAGCCTCGTCTCGAGGAGATCGCCGAGGCGCTCGTCGAGGCGACCGCCGAGGTCACCCGGCGGCTGGGCCGGGATCCGGTTCGCTGACGTCCCGGTCACGAGGCGGAGCCGATCCCGCGGCACTCAGGACCGCGCCGTGGTGTCGGCGGTGGGGTCCACTGCCGCCCCCAGCCACGTCGTGAGCCCGAGGGAGACGGCGAGGTGGGTCATGTCCGTGGCCGCCACCGCGCCGTGCCAGTGTCGTTCCCCCGGTTCGGACCAGACGAGGTCACCCTGCTCCACCCGGTGGCGGACGTCGTCCTCGCCCACGACCCACGCCGAGCCCGCCGTGACGAGCAGGAGCTGGCCGTGTTCGTGGGTGTGCCAGTAGGTCCGGGCCCCGGCGAGGAAGGTCACCGAGTTCGCGGCGATCCGCTCGTCGCGCAGGATCGGCGAGATCCGGACCTCGCCGGTGAAGGTCGGGCCCGGCGGGGGCGATCCGACGACCTCGGCGGCGCGGATGATCCTCACGTGAGGGCCCCCTCGCCGATGCCCTCGAGATCGGCCTTGAGCTGGAGGGCGAGGTACCGCGAGAAGATCCGGTTCTGGGCGAGGCTGCCCGCGTGGAACCAGAGGCCGCGCTGCGCGGTCGGCTTCCAGATGTTGCGCAGCTCGCCACCCTCGTCGAAGCCCCAGACCGGGCCGACCCGCTCCGCGACGTCCGGGCCGAAGTGGCGTCGGACGAAGGCCTGGTGGCCCTGGAAGCCGGTGGCCAGGATGATCGCGTCCGCCTGGACCTCGGATCCGTCCCGCATCCGCAGGCCGCGCGCGGCGACACGCTCGATGTCCTCGTTCTGGCGGACGGTGATACTGCCGTCGACGATGAGGTCCGAGCAGCCCACGTTGATGTAGTAGCCGCCGCCGCGGCGCATGTACTTCATCTGGAACCCGGTGCCGTCCGACCCGACGTCGGTACGGAAGCCCGCCGCCTCGAGCCCTTCGAGCAGCGGGCGGTCGTCCTCGGTGACCTGCTTCGTGAGCTCGCGGTAGGTGTCGACGAGGACGGGATAGGCGACCGAGGCGAGGATGAGGTCGCAGTCCGCGGTGGCCAGGCCCTCGCCGTAGAGGCTGTAGACGCGTTGGGCCGAGGGCTCGACCTGGACGATCGTCGTGGGGCTGCGCTGGACCATGCAGACCGTCGCGCCGAAGTTGTGCAGGTCCTGGGCCACGTCGTGGCCGCTGTTCCCGGTCCCGTAGACGACGACCCGTCTGCCCGCCCAGGCGGAGCCGTCGGTGTAGGAACTCGAGTGCAGCACGGTCCCCGCGAAGTCCTGCAGACCGGGGATGTCCGGGATGTGGGGGATGCCGCTGACCCCCGTCGCGATGACGATGTGCCGGGGCCGGACGACGCGCTCGGCTCCCGCCCGGTCGAGGGTGGCGGTCCAGGTCCGCGTCACGTCGTCGAACGTCGCGTCCTTCAGCCCGGTCTCGGTCCAGACGTTGAGCTCCATGCTCTCGGCGTACGCCTCGAGCCAGTCCGCCAGCTTGTCCTTCGGGATGTAGGTGGGCCACGACTCGGGGAAGGGCTGGTAGGGGAGGTGGTTGACCCAGACCTGGTTGTGCAGGCACAGCGAGTGGTAGCGCTTGCGCCAGTTGTCACCCACCCGCTCGCCCTTGTCGACGACGAGGGTGTCGACGCCGAGGCGGCCGAGCCGGGCCGCGACCGCCAGCCCGGACTGGCCTGCTCCGACGACGAGCACCTGCGGTTCTCGGTCGGCGTAGGCCACGGCGGAGCGGCGGTCGTCCGCCCAGTTGGGCCCGCCGAAGCTGCGCAGGTAGTTGCGCCCGGCGGGCCTGCGGTCGCCGATCGCCTCCTCGTGCCCGTCGAGCTCGGCGAGTGCGGTGAGCACCGCGACCGCCTGCAGCCCGCCGTCGCGGGGCACCAGGCGGAGCACGCCGTGGCCGGTTCCCGCAGGCGTGCGGAAGTCGACGAGCGCCTCGATCGACCGCACGCCACCGCGCCTGACCCAGCGGGGTGCCGGGTCCGCGCGGAGGACGAAGGCGGTCAGCCGTGTGTCCTTCAGCCGCTGACCGAGACCGTCCCGGATGGCCGCCTGCCCGTCGAAGGTGCGGATGTCCCAGGTCAGGCTGACGATGTCCCGCCACACACAGTCCTCGTGCAACAGGTCGATGGCGGAGCTCGCGTCGCCACCCGCCAGGGCGTCGCCGAACGCCGTGAGCCAGCCGCCGACCGTCTCCAGGAGGTCGCGGTCCTTCTCGTCGGGACTCATGTGTTCCTTCCGTCCGTGGGGATGCGGTTGCGGGCGGCCGATCAGCGGCTCAGGACCCGGCTCGGGTTGTGGATCAGCATCTGGTCGATCTGCTCGGCGGAGATGCCTGCCGCCCGCAGCGCGGGCACGACGTCCTGTTGGAGGTGCGTGTAGACCCAGTCCGGCATGACCCGCTGCTTCACCTCCGGGTCGAAGTTGTGGGTGAAGCACGAGGCGTCGTGCGACAGGACCATCCGGTCGGCGTAGCCCTGCGCGCACAGCCGGGCGACGGTGTCGATGCGCTGCGCGAAGGGCAGCAGCAGCTCCATGCCGAAGCGGTCCATGCCGATGGTGCAGCCGGCGTCCATGAGCTCGCGCAGGTAGTCGGTGTCGGTGGTGTCCCCGCAGTGCCCGATGACGACGCGGGTGAGGTCGACGCCCTCCTCGCGGAAGATCGCGAGCTGGTCGAGCCCGCGGCGCGTCCCGGCGTCGGTGTGCGTGGTGATGGGGGCGCCCGTCTCGAGGTGGGCTCTGGAGACCGCGCGCAGGATGCGGTCGACACCCGGGGTCACGCCCGCCTTGTCGGTGGCGCACTTGATGATCGCCGCCTTGACCCCGGTGTCGGCGACGCCCTTGGTGAGGTCCCGCACGAAGAACTCGGTCATCAGCTCGGGGCCGTCGATCAGCAGGCCGGGGCCCCGGAACTTGAAGAACATGGGCACGTCGTCGAAGGAGTACAGACCGGTCGCCACGACGACGTGGAGGTCGACCTGTGCGGCGACCTCCTGGACGAGCGGGACGTCGCGGCCGAGCCCGAGCACGGTCAGGTCGACGATGGTGCGGATGCCGGACTCCGCCGCGGCCCGCAGCTTCGCCACCGCGTCCGCGACGCGCTCGGCCTGGTCCCAGCGGCCGGGGTAGTTCGCCTCCAGCTCACGGTTCAGGACGAAGATGTGCTCGTGCATCAGGGTGGGGCCCAGGTCCTCCGCGGGGACCGGTCCGGCCACGGTCTCGATCATCGGGCTTCTGCCTCCGTGGGTGTCAGGCGCCGGCCGGGGCCGCCGCCGGTGGGGTGGTCCGTTCGCGGAACCACAGGAACCCGGCCGCCGTGCAGACCGCGGCGACCACCACGATGAGCGCCGGGCTGGCGGCCCACCCGGTGAGGGCGATGAGCGCGGTGCTCGCGAACGGGGCGGCGCCGCCGAAGAGCGCGGCACAGACCCCCCAGGAGATGGAGAAGGCCGTGCTGCGGGTCCGCGTCGTGAGCACCTCGAAGATCGTGCCGAGGGCGAGGGCGTTCTGCGCCGCGTAGACGACGGTGAGCAGCAGGACCCCGGTCAGCGCGACGGCGAAGCCGCCCTGGCCGCTGATCATCATGAAGCCCGGGACGACCCCGCAGGCGAGGACGACGCTCGACCACAGCCCGAGGCGCCGCCTGCCCAGACGGTCGGCCGCATAGCCCCAGGCCGGCGTGCAGAGCAGCAGGAACGCGAGGCCGACGAGGGTCAGCAGCAGGCCTTCGGAGCCGGAGAAGCCGACCGCCCGCACGAGATAGGCCGGGAGCTGGATGTAGATGGTGTAGAAGCCTGCGGCGAAGAGCGCGCCGAGCAGGAAGCACTGCGCCATCGCCCGCCTGGTCGCCGGATCCCGGAACGTCGCGGCGACCGGGTTCGCGGAGACCTCGCCCGCCTCCTGCAGAGCGCGGAAGGCGGGGGTCTCGTCGATCTTGAACCGGATGTAGATCCCGATGGCGGCCAGGGGGAGGGCGACGAGGAACAGGACGCGCCACCCCCAGGCCTGCATCAGGACCGGCCCGAGGATCGCGCTGAGCGCGAAGGCCAGCGTGGAGCCGAACAGCTGCCCCGTCGAGGACCCACACTGCACCCAGGCGAGTCGGCTCGCCCGCTTCGCGGCAGGGGTCCACTCCCCGACGAAGGTGATCGCGTTGGCGGTCTCGCCGCCGTAGACGAAGCCCTGCAGCAGTCGGGCGACCAGGACCGCGAGCGGCGCCGCGACACCGATGGCAGCGTAGGGCGGGATCACCCCGATCGCCGCCGTGGCGAGAGCGATCGCGGCGATGCTGAACAGCATGACCTTCTTCCGCCCCAGCCGGTCACCGATAGCGCCGAGAACGAGCCCCCCGATCGGGCGGACGACGAACGGAATGGCGAATACCGCCCAGGTCAACAGCAGTGCCGTCGTCGTATTCGTCGAGGCGAAGAACTCGACCGACAGATAGGCGGCGACGAGCCCGTAGATCCCGAAGTCGTACGTTTCCATGAAGAACCCTGCGGCGCCGGAGAATGCGGCGCGGCGCACCATTCCCGGGTCGGGGGCCTGCTGTCCGGTCCCGCCCGGTGCGGGGTCCCTCCGTTCGGGGAGCTCCTCGGTGCGGATGCGTGCCGTCGGCGGTGTCTCGCCCATCGGGTCTTCCTCCAGCTTCGTCGCCTGAGGGGACGGCGGGTGTGCTCCGCCGGCGGGAAGGCTTCGTATATAGGAACCAGCCTTCGGGACTAGGTCAGCTTAGGACGGAAGCCCGGGAGGGTCAACACACCGGGACGGGCCGGTGCCCGCCGTCTGGAGGTCGGAGGCACCGGCCCGTCGGATCGGTCGAACGCCGGTCGTGCGGCCGTGAGGTCCTACGCGGTCGCGGAGGTCGGTCGGCCCTGCAGGATCAGGGTCTTGGTCTCGAGGTAGGGCAGCAGTCCCTCGCGTCCGCCTTCGCGGCCGAACCCGGACTGCTTGTAGCCCCCGAACGCGATGCCGAGGTCGGTGTGGTGGTCGTTGTGGCCCGCGGTACCCGCGCGCATGCGGCGCAGGACGGCCGCCGCCCGGTCGACGTCGTCGGTGAAGACACTGGCGTTGAGTCCGTAGATCGAGTCGTTCGCGATGCGGATCGCGTCCTCCTCGGAGTCGGCCGGGAGGACGGAGAGGACCGGGCCGAAGATCTCCTCGCGGGCCAGGGTCGAGGCGTTGTCCACCCGGCCGAAGACCGTGGGCTCCATGAACCAGCCCCGCTCGAGGTGTCCGGGCGTGCCGCCGCCGGTGGTCAGGACGGCGCCCTCGACCTGACCGCGCTCGATCAGGCCCAGTGCCCGGGCCCGTTGGCGGTCGGAGATGAGTGGGCCCATCTCGGTCTCCGGATCGAAGGGGTCGCCGACCCTCACCTGAGAGAATGTCGAGGTCAGGGCGTCGAGGAGATCGTCGTGCCGGTCGCGGGAGACGATGATCCTGGTCAGCGACGAGCACACCTGGCCGGAGAGGAAGCACTCCTCGCGGCTGAGGATCCGCGCGGCCTCGCCGATGTCGAAGTCGTCGAGCACCACCGCTGCGCTCTTGCCGCCGAGTTCGAGGGTGTAGCGCGCGATCCGCTCGCCACACAGCGACGCGATCCGCCGCCCGGTGACGGTGGAACCGGTGAACGCGATCTTGTCGACCCGCGGGTCGCGGACGAGCAGCTCGGACACCTCGCGGTCGGCGGTGACGAAGTTCAGCACCCCCGGTGGGAGGCCGATCGAGTCGGCCACCTCGGCCATCAGGTTCACGTTCCCCGGTGCCTCCGGTGAACCCTTGACCACCACCGTGCAGCCCGCTGCGAACGCGGGGCCGAGCTTGATGGCGGCCAGCAGGGCAGGCGCGTTCCAGGGGACGATGGCGCCGACGACCCCCACCGGTTCGCGGGCCAGCACGGCGTAGCGGCCCTTGCCCTGGGTGATCTCGGCGGGCTCGTCGAACGCGAAGGTCTCGGCCAGCTCGGCGTAGCGGTCGTAGATCGCGGGGACGAAGTCGAAGCCCGCGACCGCGGTGCTGTGCAGGACCCCCGACTCCCGGGTCCAGATCTCACTGAACAGCTCCGCCCGGTCTCGGATCCCCTGCGCGAACGCACGGATGTAGCCGGCCCGTTCCGCAGGGCTCATCCGCGGCCACGGCCCTTCGTCGAACGCCGTCCGCGCCGCCGCCACCGCGGCCGAGACGTCCTCGGCCGAGGCCTCGGCCACCCGGAGGAAAGGCTCCTCGGTCGTGGAGTCCACGACCTCGATCGTCTTTCCCGGGTCGGCGGGGGTCGTCCATTTTCCGTCGATGTAGAACTCGCGGGCATGGGGCAGGGCCACGGTGGTTCGCGGGTCGATGTGGGGCATGGCCGTCCTCTCGTTCGGATGATTCCTGGACAGATCCGTTCGAGCCGTCCCAGAATGGCGCACCAGGGCGTGGGGACGATTTGACAATCCCGAACGTGATGCGCACCATATGCAACGCGATGCGTGCCATGCAAGCGCTCGCCCTGTCCGCCGCGAACCTCCGCGGGACCCATCCGACCCCCGATCGAGGGAGACGAGTCGTGCTGACCCGAGCCGCCATCTGCTGGGAACGGAACACGCCATGGAGCGTCGAGGAGATCGAGCTCGACCCGCCGAAGGCGGGGGAGGTGTCGGTCCGGCTCGTCGCGTCGGGCCTGTGCCACTCCGACGAGCACATCCGCAACGGGCACATGCCGTGGGAGCTGCCGATGATCGGCGGCCACGAGGGCGCCGGGATCGTGGAGGAGGTCGGGCCGGGGGTCACCTCGGTCGCCCCCGGTGATCACGTCGTCCTCGCCTTCATCCCCGCGTGCGGTCGGTGTCCTTCCTGCTCGACCGGCGCCCAGAACCTCTGCGACCTGGGCATGTACATGGCCGACGGCTACCAGGTCACCGACCACACCTCCCGTCACCACGCCCGCGGCGTGGACCTGAGGGTGGCCTGCATGGTCGGTACGTTCGCCGAGCACACCACGGTGAACGAGGCTCATCTCGTGCCCGTCGACCCGGACACCCCGCTGGACCTCGCCTGCCTGCTGGCGTGTGGCGTGGTCACCGGGTGGGGCGCCGCGGTCAACACCGGTGACGTCGCACCCGGGGACACCGTGGTCGTCGTCGGTGCGGGCGGGATCGGGATGAACGCGGTGCAGGGTGCCGCCCTGGCCGGTGCCGAGCGCATCCTCGCGATCGATCCGGTGCCGTTGAAGCGGGAGAAGGCCATCGGGTTCGGGGCGACCCACACCGCCGCCGATGCCACCGAAGGCTTCGCCCTGCTCCAGGACCTGACTCGCGGACGGCTGGCCAACGTCGTCATCAACACCAAGAGCGAGGGGGAGGGCCCCGACATCGCCGTCTCCCTGGGACTGGCCGGCAAGCGGGGCAAGGTCGTCGTGACGAACCTCCACGAGGCCGGGGACCAGCAGGTGACCATGAACGCCTTGGATCTCACCGTGATGGAGAAGCAGGTCCGCGGCTCGTGCTTCGGGTCGGCCAACCCGCGGCGCGACATACCGCGGCTGCTCGACCTCTACCGCAACGGCAAGCTCCAGCTGGAGGAACTGGTCAGCCACCGCTACAAGCTGGACGAGGTCAACCAGGGCTACCAGGACCAGGTGGAGGGGCGGAGCATTCGCGGGGTGCTCACGCTCTGAGGGATCAGCCCGCGCTCTCGGTGACCTGGAACGAGTCGTCCGGGGCACCGAGGGCGGTGCTGATCCTGCGGGCGGAGACCTTCACCTTCGCCACGTAGTCGTCGATGCGTGCCATCGTCAGCCGGGAGGCGGCACCGGCGATGGTCAGTGAGGCCACGACCCGGCGGTCGTGGTCGGTGATCGGGGCGGCGACACAGCGCAGGCCGGGTTCGAGCTCCTCGTTGTCCAGGGCGAACCCGTGCTCGCGCACCTTCGCCAGCTCGGCCTTGAGGTCGTCGACCGTGGCCAGGGTGTGTCCGGTCGGCTGCGGCAGCATCGGCTTCGGGTAGAGCATGTCGACGGTCGCGTCCGACAGCCCGGCGAGCAGCGTCTTACCCATCGCCGTGGAGTGCGCGTCGCTGCGTTTGCCGACCCAGGAGTGCAGGCGCACGGAGTAGGAACCGTCGACCAGAGCGACGGTGACCGCTTCGTGTCCTTCGAGGACACCGACGTGGCAGGTCTCGCCGACCTCGTCCACCAGGGCCTGCATGTGCTCCATGGAGACGGTGGTGAGGTTGGTGTCCGCCGCCGCGATGGCGCCCAGCCGGGTCAGCTTGCCGCTGAGCCGGTAGCCCGAGCCCGAGGTGGCGGGCAGCAGATAGCCGGCCAGGACCAGGTTGGAGGCGATGCGGGACGCGGTGGACTTGTGTAGGCCGAGATGGCGGGAGATCTCGGCGACGGTGACCGTGGGCCGGTCTACGTCGAACATGTCGAAGACCGCCAGCCCGTGCCGCAGGGCGCCCACCCGGCCTGTGCCGTCGGCCGCAGGCGCGCTGTCGCCCTCGCTCATGGCCCCCTCGTTCGTCCGGCTGTCCAGGGCTCGAAGCCTACCGGTGCCGCTCATCTCGACCATCCTGCGTCGAGCAGCGCCGCGACGTCGGTGCCGTAGCGGGGGGTGGGGTGCTCGCCGTCGAGGAGCTCGTAGACGGTCGGACCCGCGTAACCGATCTCGCGCAGCGTCGCGGCCACCGCCGCGAAGTCGATCTCGCCGCGGCCGGGGGAGGTGTGGGCCCACCGCCCTCGGCTGCTGTCGCTGACGTGCACCAGGCGGAGGTGGTCGCGGACCGCGCGCAGCCCGTCGCACGGGTCCTCCACGTCGAGCACGTTCGCCACGTCGTAGACCATCGCCAGGCCGTCGGAACCGACCGTCCGCACCAGCTCGACGAGCTCGTCGCCACGGGCGAGGAAACCGTAGGGCAGGGTCTCGACGAGCAGGACGACGCCCGCCCGCGCCGCCCGGTCGGCGAGTCTGCCGTAGCTCTCGACGAGGAGGGCGAGGGCTTCTGCCCGCGGGAGCGGCGCCAGCGCGTGTAGCCGTCCGGTCGTCAGGACGACGAACCGCGCGGCGAGGTCCGCGGCGAGGTCGATCTCCGCCTCGATGATCCGCTCGGCCAGGGCGCGGACGTCGCTGTGGGGCGAGATCGGGTTGACGTCCAGGCCGCTGGGATTGACCGACAGCGCGGTGAGACCGAGGTCGTCGAGCCTGCGGCACAAGGCCTTCCGGTCGGCCGCGGCGAACGCGGTGGCCTGCAGGTGCGGAGCCGAGGTGAAGAACTCCACGTGCCGCAGCCCGTGTGCCGCGATGGTGTCGAGGGCGTGGTCCAGCGGCTCCCGGTGCATCCAGGAGGCGGTCGCGCCCGCCAGGGGGAGGGTCATGGAGTGCTCCTCGCCGCTGCGGCGCCCGCGATGCGGCCGAGCACCCCCGCCGCGATCATGCCGGTGCCCGCGGGCAGGTTGTGGACGGCGATCCCGCCGACCGTGTCGCCGCAGGCGAAGAGTCCGGGAAGGGGACGGCCCACGTCGTCGAGCACGCGCGCGTCGGCGTCCACCGCGAGGCCGGCGAAGGCGAACGTGACCGCCGGGGTGACCCGGTAGGCCCGGAAGGGCGGCGCGGTCAGGGGAACGGCCCAGTTCGACTTCGGAGGTTGTCCGGGGGGACGGGCGGCGAGGCCGTCGAGATCGGCGGGATCGAAGTCCCCCTCGGGACAGGCGGCGTTGAACTCGCGCACCGTCTCCGCGAGGCGGGGCAGCCCGAGGACGGCGCCCAGCTCGTCGACCGTGTCCGCGACGATCGGGGTGGACTGTGCGTACCGCGGCTCGAGCAGCTCGGTGCCGACGGCGTCGAAGATCTGGTAGGCGGTGCCGCCGCGGGCGTGGATGGCGGGGCCGATCGTGGCGTAGGTCAGGTTCTTCTCGTCGGCCCCCTCATCGAGGAACCGCTCGCCGTGGGAGTCGACGGTGACGCCGTAGGGGTAGGAGTAGCGGCCGTGCACGTCGCCGATCTCGGGGTCGCCGTAGGGCGGACCTCCCGGGTTGGACGCCACCGCGTGCACGCCGCTCCAGTGTCCGGCCGGTGCCGCGCCCGCGGCGAGCGCGGCCTCCACCAGCAGGCCCGAGTTGTGCCGGGTCCCGCGGATCCGCACCAGGTCCCAGCCGGGTCCGAGGTAGCGGGCGCGCAGCGCGCGGCTGCCCTCGATCCCGCCGCAGGCGAGGACGACGGCGTCCGCGGTCAGCACCGACCCATCGGTGAGCGCGACCCCGCCCGGGCGCAGCGCCGCGACCCGACTGTCGAAGCGCACGTCGACCCCGGCTCGACGGGCGGCGTCGAGCAGGGTGTCGACCAGCGCGGACCCGCCGCCGCGCAGCATCAGCTCGGCGCCGGGGGCGAGGCCCGGTTCCCGCCCCGGCGCCGCGCGTCCGAACCGGAACGGCGCGGGCGCCCACTCGACGCCGTGGTCGCGCAGCCAGTGGGCGAGCTCGAGGGAGCCGTCGGCGACGGTGCGCTGCAGGGACGGGTCGCCGTCGCCGCGGCTGACCCGCACGAGATCGGTGTGGAACCGCTCGGCGGGATAGGGCTGGACGTCGACGTCGCCGAACGACTCGTCGGGAGCCAGCACCTTCTCCAGCTCGGTGCGGTCCCGGTGCGCGACTCGGGCGATGCCGATGCTCCAGCGCGTGTTCCCGCCGCGGTCGGCATGTGCGGCCGCGTCGAGCAACAGCACCCGCCGACCGGCCTCGGCGGCGGTGACGGCGGCGGTCAGCCCCGCGATCCCGCCGCCCACGACCAGGACGTCGGTGCCGGAGCCGCTCACGGGACCATCACCACCTTCGACGCCGTGCGCGAGGTGACCAGATCGCGGCCCTCGGCGAACTTCTCCAGCGGCAGGACGTGGCTGACGATCTCGGCGAGCTGCGGCGCCGCCCGCAGTCGGTCCGGGATCGTGCGCCAGGTCGACAGGTCGTAGCTGCGGGTCCCGATGATCGAGCGCTCCCGCAGCACGAGGTCGGCGGAGCGGAAGACGGTCTCGTCGGGCGGCACCCCCACGCACACGATCCGGCCCCCGGGCGCGAGCATGGTGATCCCGGTGCCCACGGCGGCGCCGGACCCGGCCGTCTCGAGGACCACGTCGAAAGCGTCCGACAGCTCGCCGACCTCACCCGGGTCCGACACGGTCCGCGTGGCGCCGAACGTGCGGCAGCGCTCGAGCTGGATCTCGTCCGCGGGCCTGCCGACCACCGTGACGTCGTGACCGGCCAGCGCCGCGACGGTGAGCTGGCCGACCGAGCCCGGGCCGATCACGGCCACCCGCTCGCCGGGGCGGATCGCAGCCACGTCGACCGCACGGGCGGACACCGCGAACGGCTCGGCGAGGGCGGCCAGCTCGTCGGACACGTCCGCGGGAACGGGGACGAGACTCGACGCCGGCAGCGAGAACCGCTCCGCGTAGACGCCGTCGGCGTCGATCCCGATGGTGCGCCGGTCGACGCAGAGCTGCGAACGACCGGCGGTGCACCAGCGGCAGCTCCGACAGGTCAGGTGCCCGCTCCCGACGACGCGGTCTCCGACCTCGACCCCGCTCGCGCCGGGTCCGAGTGCGACGACGCGGCCGAGGAACTCGTGTCCGAGCACCACGGGATACCGGGGCCGGTAGCCCTGGGCCTCGCCGAGCAGGCCCTCGACCATCGCGATGTCGGTGTGGCAGATACCGGCTCTGAGCAGGGCGATCCGGGCCTCGCCGGGGCCAGGGGGTCGGTCGTCCAGCTCGACGACCGACACCGGGCCCGGGCCGGGGGAGTCCTTGACGAGTGCACGCACGGCAGGCCTCAGCTCTCGGAGAAGGTGGAGTAGGCGTTGTCGCCGGGCATGGTGATCCGGCTGACCAGTCCGCCGTCGACCGGGATGTCGACGCCGGTGACGTAGGCCGAGTCGGGACCAGCCAGGAACGCGATCGTCCCCACGATGTCGGCCGGGGTGCCGAGCCGGGCCATCGGGATCGCCCCGGCCATGGCGTCGTGGATGGCGGGGACCGCGAAGGTCGCGCTGTTGATGGGCGTGACGGTGGCCCCGGGGCTGATCGAGTTGATCCGGATCCCCTTGGGCGCCAGCTCGTCCGCCAGCATCCGGCTAAGGGTGAGCACCCCACCCTTGGACGCCGAGTAGGACGGGTAGCCGTGTCCGCCCCGGTGGGCGGAGGAGGACGCGATCTGCACGATCGAGCTGCCGGCGGGCATCAGCGGCACGACGGCGCGCAGGACGTGGAAGTACCCGTTGAGGTTGACCCGGACGACCTGGTCCCACTCCTCGGGGGTGGTCGCGAGCAGGCCCTTCCGGATCACGATGCCTGCGCCGTTGAGCAGGATGCGCGGCGGGCCGTGCCGGTCCGCCGCCTCCGCGACCGCCTTCTCCACCGCCCCGGCGTCCGTCACGTCCACCGCGACCGTGACCGCGCGCCCGCCCTGGTCCTCGACCAGGCGCCGGGTCTCCTCGAGGCCGGACTCGTCCCGGTCCAGCAGGGCCACCGACGCTCCCTCCGCCGCGAGGCGCAGGCTCGCGGCGCGGCAGATGCCGGAGGCCGCTCCGGTCACGATGGCGGGGTGTCCGTCGAGCATCATCGTCGTCGCTCCTCGGTGTGTGCGGGTCAGCCCCGGAAGGGGGCGATGTGGGTCTCGCCGAACCGGGCGATGCCGTCGGCCAGGTCGTCGGGGTCGAAGAGCATCACCGGCACGGTCACCCGGTCCACGCCGAGCTCGGCCAGCCTGCGCACCACGTCCGGGTCGACGTCGGAGGGGTCCCGGGTCCAGCGCGTGGTGATCTCGACGTCGGCGGGGTCGCGGCCGGCCTCGGCAGCGGCCTCCCGTGTCCGGGCGATGAGGGCGGCGAGGTAGTCGAGGTCCCCGTATCCGGCGGGGAAGAAGCCGTCGCCGATCCGGCCTGCGCGGGCGGCCGCGGTCGCGGTGAACCCGCCCAGGTGGATCGGGATGGTCTTGCCCGCGGGACGTGGCTGACAGATCACGCCGTCGAAGCTCACCGACCCGCTCTCGTGGGAGGCGGGCTCGCCGGTCCACAGCGCACGGAGGGCGGGGATCGCCTCCCGCAGCCGCCTGCCGCGGGTGTCGAAGTCCGCGCCGAGGGCGTCGAACTCCTCGCGGCACCACCCGGCGCCCACCCCCAGGATGAGCCGACCGCCGGTCAGCCGGTCGACCGTCGCCGCCTCCTTGGCCGTGACGAGCACGTTCCGCTGGGGCAGCACGAGGATCGCGGTGCCCAGCTTGACGTGGCTGGTCGCGGCCCCGACCCAGGTCAGCCACGGCAACGGGTCGGCGAGTGGGTGGTCGAGCGGGAAGGGGAAGTGCCCGTCCGTCGTCTCCGGATACACCTTCTCGTAGCGCGTCGGGATGATCGCGTGGTCCACGGTCCACAGCGACTCGAATCCGGCGTCCTCGGCCGCGCGGGCCATCTCCACCGCCTTGTCCGGGTCCGTCGTACGGCCCAGGTTGCCGTGGGTGAGTCCGAACTTCATCGGCTGCCGGCTCCTCGTCCTCGGGGATGGCGCTTGACAGTGCTCCCTGCCGTGATGACTATAACGCAACCATGGCGCGTGTCACGCAACGTTTTGCTGACGTTCCGGACCGCGCCTCCCCGACACGGCGACGACGCTGGAGGTATCCGTCATGAGTGGTCCCACGGAACGGGTGGACGGGCATCTCGCCGGAGTCGAGCGGCAACCACCCTCGGAACGCACGATCCGGCGCGTGATGGCCTCGGGTGCGGCCGGGCTGTTCATGGAGACCTACGACTTCGGCATCTACGGCTTGGTCGCGGCCTACCTGACCGTCGAGTTCTTCACCGCAGCCGACCCGACCACCTCGCTGCTCATCACCTGGGCGGTGTTCGCCATCCCGTTCCTGATCCGACCCCTCGGCGGGCTGGTCCTCGGTGCCGTGGGCGACCGGCTGGGCCGCAAGAAGGTCATGCTGTTCAGCATCGTCGCGATCGCGGCGGCCACGGCGCTGATCGGCGCGGTGCCCTCCGCCGCGACGATCGGGATCGCGGCACCGCTGGCGGTCCTGTTCTGCCGGTTGCTCCAAGGCTTCGTCTACGGCGGCGAGACGGCGAACGCCATCACCTTCGTCGGGGAGTGGACGCCCCGACGCACCCGGGCGAGCCGTCTCGCGTGGGTGCAGGCGGGCGGAACCGGGGGAAACCTCTTCGGCTCCATCCTCGCGTTCCTGCTGAGCTTCAGCCTCGGCCCGGTGCTGATGCAGGCCTGGGGCTGGCGGGTGCTGTTCCTGTTCGCGCTGCCGCTGGCCGGGCTCGGCTTCTACGTCCGGATGAAGATCGACGAGACGCCCGCCTTCCGGAACCTGCAGGCCAGCGGCGATCTCGCCCGCACCCCCATCCGGGACACGGTCCGCGATCGCGCCACGCGCCTGGCGATCGTGAAGTGCATCCTGCTCGGGGCGCTGCAGGCCGCCGGCTACTACGTGATCTACATCCAGCTGCCCGCGTATCTGGTGCGGGAGGTCGGCTTCAGCGGTTCCGACGGGCTCCTGGTCACCCTGATCGGGCTGGGCGCGATGCTGGTGCTCACCCCGATCTGGGGCCGGGTCGCCGATCACACGGGCAGGCGCAGACTCGGCATCGCCTCCGCCGTCGTCCTGGCGGTCGTGCTCGTCCCGTGCTTCACCCTGATGAGCAACGGTCTCGGCGCCGCGGTCGTCGGCATCCTGGTGCTCACGGTGGTCTACTCGGTGCACAACGCACTCACCCTCGGGGCGATCTTCGAGGTGCTGACGACCCGGACGCGCAGCACGGCGTTCTCCATCGCCTGGGGGGTCTGTGTCGCGGTGTTCGGCGGTGCCGCGCCGTTCATCTGCACCGGGCTGATCGCGCTGACCGGGTACGCGCAGAGCCCAGCGCTGTTCGTCGCGCTCGCGTGTGTGCTCTCCGGCGTGGGCTATGCCTGGTACCGGGATCCCTCCGATGTCGAGACCGGACCCGCGGTCGAGGTGACGGGACGGTGACCGGTGGCCGCGGTCGTCCCGAGCGCCGGGCGACCGCGGCCTTCCTGGGTGCGACGCACCTACCCGCGCCGGCCGGTCCGTGCCTAGCCTCGCACCCGTGAGTGATCTGGGGGACTACCTCCGAGCACGGCGGGCGGCCGTCGCTCCCGAGGACGTGGGTCTGCCGCGCGGTCGACGCCGGGTCCCGGGCCTGCGCCGTGAGGAGGTCGCGACGTTGGCGGGGCTCAGCGTCGACTACTACACACGGCTGGAGCAGGGGCGAGAGCGGAACCCGTCGGCACAGACGGTCGGCGCACTCGCCGCGGCCCTCGACCTGGACCACCACGCACGCGCTCACCTCGGCCTCCTCGCCGGCATCCCCACCGCGGCGGCCGTCGGACCGACGCAGGTCCACCCGTCGATGCACCAGCTGCTCGAGCAGTGGGCCCGGACCCCCGCCTACGTCGTGGACGACACTCAGGAGATCCTCGCGCAGAACGCTCTCGGTGAGCTGCTGCACTCCGGGTTCACCGCGGGCGACGACTACGCCCGGATGCTCTTCCTCGACGAGGAGGGTCCCCGGTTCTTCCGGGACTGGGAACGGGTCGCAGCGGCGACCGTCGGCTCCCTGCGCCGAGCGTGGGCCCGACCCACCGGCAGACAGCGACTCGAACCGGTGATCGACGAACTCTGTGCGGGAAGTGCGGACTTCACCCGCCTCTGGCAGGCGCACACCGTGGCAGGCAAGGAGCGCGAGGCGAAGCGGTTGTGCCACCCGCAGGTCGGTGAGCTCACGCTGACGTTCCACGCGTTCGGGATCGCAGGCGCCGAGGGGCGACACCTCGTCGTCTGTCAGGCGGAGCCGGGGTCACGCAGCGAAGAGGCACTCACACTGTTGTCCATGCTCATCGCGGAGAGAACCGGGCTTTGACCCGTGACGGTCCAGTCCGGTCGAGTGGTGTGTGGCGACGACCGCGTGATCGACGAACCAGTCTGCGAGTAGGGGTATGGCCCGCGCGCTCTTCGCCGCTCGTACTGTCCGAGAACTGTTCGCGACCGTTCACGCCTCGGAAACAGGGTGGTCAGCGCGCCGCCTAGCGTGATGGTGGGCCCGAAATGCCGGGTCTCGCTCACAGAGAAGGGCACGGCCTGTATGAGCACGGAGATCGAGTTCGTCAAGAGGTACAACGACTGGCTGAACGGCTGGATGGCGGACCCCGAGGCCCACGACCTCATGGAGTGGATCACTCCGGAGACGGTGCTCATCGAGCCGGCCGGAGTTCCGTGGGGCGGCACCCTCATCGGAGCGCCGGGCTGGAAGCACATGCGCGACGAGTCGATCGGGGCGACGGCGGCACTGGGGATCTTCCCTGTCATGACCGACGTCGCGTACTTCGAGGGCGAGGGCGGGATCGTGCTGCGCGAGCTGCGTATCGACGTCCCGCCGACGCCCTACGGCACGGAGCCGCTCTCCATGGGGCTGATCGAGAAGTACTGGATCGCCGACGGCAAGATCGCGCGGATCGAGGAGTTCTACGCCGATACCGCTTCGTTGCTGAAGCATCTGGGATACACGGTCAGCGTTCCCGCTGCCTGAGGCCGCTAGTGAATGCGGCAGCGTCGGGCAGGGCGGCGTCTACAGGGGCGGCGTCAACGGCGCCGGATCCTGTGGGGCGCGCCGGGTGTTCGCGGCCGGGCTTCGACGATGGGGTCGACGTCGAGGGACTCCGCCACACTCCTTCGGCGCCTTCCCTGTCGACCGGTTCGCTCGTCGTCGGTCACTCTGCCTCGGCGTCAGCTCGGGCCGTCGGCACATCGGTCGCTTCCAGTTCGGTCACCGAGCGGCCGCACAGTCGGGGCCCGTGCTCGTGCAGGTGGCAGTGGGTCACCGTGCCGGATGGCGTCCGGAACGGTGGAGGGTCGACCTCGCGGCAGATGTCCATCGCGAACGGGCACCGGGTGCGGAAGCGGCAGCCCGAAGGGGGGTCGGTCGGCGACGGGATGTCCCCGCGCACGGGCACGATCCGCGGCAGCCGCTGGCGGACGGGGTCCGGCACCGGGATCGCGGAGAGCAGGGCCGCGGTGTAGGGGTGCGCAGGGTGTTCGTAGACCTGGTCGGCAGGGCCGTCCTCCACGATTCGGCCGAGGTACATCACGGCGATGTGGTGGCTGATGTGCCGGACGACCGACAGGTCGTGGGCAATGAACAGGTACGCCACACCGAGCTCGACCTGCAGGTCCTGCAGGAGGTTGATGACCTGCGCCTGGGTGGACACGTCGAGCGCGCTGACCGGTTCGTCGAGCACCAGCAGCTCCGGACGCGGCGCCAGCGCGCGGGCGACCGCGGCGCGCTGCAGCTGCCCGCCCGACATCTCGTTCGGGTACCGATCGGCGTACGGGGGGCGCAGATTCACCTGGCGCAGCAGCTCGACCACCCGTTCGGCGCGTTCGGCGCGGGTCATCGTGAGCTGGGTTCGCAGCGGCTCGCTGATCGAGTCCTTGAGCGGTGACAGTGGATCGAGCGAGGAGTACGGGTCCTGGAAGACCATCTGCGCGCGCTGCCGCATCCGGCGGAGCGCGGTGCCGTGCAGGTGCGTGACGTCGGTGCCGCAGATCTCCACGGATCCCGACGTCGGCGTGACCAGCCGCATCATCAGCCGGGCCACGGTGCTCTTACCCGAGCCGGACTCGCCGACCAACCCGAGGGTCCGCCCGCGGGCGATGGTGAGGCTGACCCCCGCCACCGCCTGCAGCGTCTCGCGCGATCCGAACAGCGACGAGCGGCGCAGTCGGTAGTCCTTGACGACGTCGACCAGCCGGGCCGCGGGTTCTGCAGCCGTCTCGCGGTCGACCGCGCCAGGCTCGGCCGCGGGCGGCGGGCTCATGTGGCCTCCTCGGTGGGGCGTGCTGCCGGGACCGGATCGGCCAGCGGAACCGGACCGGCCGGCTCGGCGAGCACGCACCGCACCAGGGTCTTACCGTCCGGCTCCACCAGCGGGACGGGTGCCTGCGAACAGCGGTCGGAGGCGTAGTCGCAACGGGCGGCGAAGCGGCAGCCCGTCGGGAAGGCGTGCGCCATCGGCACGGTGCCGGGGATCGTGGCCAGCCGCTCGCCGGGTGGGGTCAGGCTGCTGGGCATCGCCCGCAGCAGGCCCTGGGTGTAGGGGTGCCGCGGCGTGTTGAAGAGATCCTGGCCCAGGCCTTCCTCG
>Ga0070671_100000195_pt1 | contig 40544 bp, 36 predicted proteins | sample KBSS73metaG_FD_65341 | JGI IMG/M metagenome (GOLD analysis project Ga0070671, IMG submission 65341) | Switchgrass rhizosphere microbial communities from Kellogg Biological Station, Michigan, USA - KBS S7-3 metaG | ecosystem: Host-associated > Plants > Roots > Rhizosphere > Soil ...
GGTGGTCTGGCGCGTGGGGTCGAGCCGGTGGGCGACGTCGACGAGGCGACGCAGCAGGCGCCGGGCCATGGGGGCGAGGGCGATCATCTCCTCGTTCTCCAGCGCCCACAGGAACACGCTCGGGTGGTTGCGGTCGCGGCGGATGAGCTCGGCGAGATCGGCGACGCCGTCGTCGTTCGTCTCGAGCCGGCGGTTCTCGTCGAGCACGAGCAGGCCCAGGCGGTCGCACGCGTCGAGGATCTCGGGTGCGGGGGCGTGGTGGCCCGTGCGGTAGGCGTTGGCACCGAGCTCGCGCAGCAGCTCGATCTTGTGCTCGTGCACGCGGTCGGGCAGCGCGATCCCGACGCCGGCGAAGTCCTGGTGGCAGCACGCGCCGCGGATCGGTGTCAGCACACCGTTCACCAGCACGCCGGCGGGCCCGCACTCGACGGTGCGGATGCCGAACGTGGTGTCGACGTCGTCGACCACATCACCGTCGACGATCACGACGGTGCCGAGGCGGTGCAGCGCCGGCGAGTCGGGACTCCACGTCGCCGGTGCGGTGACCACGAGCTCCTGGGTGACCGTCGCGCGACGCATGGCGTCGACGCGGACGGGCGTGCTGCTGGTGGCGAACGTGCGCCCGTCGGGCGTCACCACGACCTGCTCGACCACCACGTCGACGGCGGCGGCCGAGTCGTTGTCGACCTCGGTCTCGATCACGACCGTCGCGGCGTCGTCGTCGAGTCGCGCCGTGTGGACGAAGATGCCGTGGCGGGCCACGTGCACCGGTTCGTTGACCACCAACCAGACGTGGCGGTAGATGCCGCCCCCTTCGGCCCACCAGCCCTCGGCGGTGGTGGTGTCGGTGCGCACGAGCACGACGTTGCGTCCCTCGTCGCCGTACCGCAGGAACTCGGTGACGTCGAGCCCGAACCCGGTGTAGCCGGAGTAGTGGCTCCCGATGAAGCTGCCGTTGACCCACACGTGGGCGTCGCGCATCACGCCGTCGAAGTCGAGGCGGATGCGGCTGCCGTCCCAGTCGGCCGCGACGTCGAACACCTTGCGGTACCAGGCTGGGCCGGTCGGCAGGTAGCCGGTGTGCAGCTCGTCGGAGCCGAGCTGCAGCCGGCGGTGCTCGGTCGGTGGCGTCGGGACGACGCGGGTCGTCCAGTCGTCGGGGAGCTGCACCGGTTCCCAACCGGGCTCGAGCGCGTCGGCCAGGTTGAAGAACCGCTGGATGAGGTCGCCCGCCACGCTCGCCAGGAGCGCCTCGGGCACGGGCGGGCGGCCGCCCTCCTCACGGGTGAGCTCCGCCGGCCCGCCCGCGGTTCCGGTCTTCGCCGTGTTCCGGGGAACGGGCCGGTCGAGCTCGCCCACGTGCACGAGCCAGTCGTCGTCGAAGCCGATGCGGATCATGCCCCTGCCTCTCGCAGTTGCCGGGCGGCGTCGACCGGCGCCACCGGGTTGAACCAGATGCCGCTGCCGAGCTCGCCGGCGGCGACGTAGCGCGGGGTGCCCGGCGCGCGGTGCAGGCCGACGATCTCGACATGGACGTGCGCCGTCGGCCAGGCGCCGCCGTCGGTCGGCCGCTGGTGCACCCAGAGCATGTAGGGCATCGGGGCGTCGAACAGGCGGTCGAGCTTGGTCAGCGCGTCGACGAGCGCCGCCGCCAATCCGTCGCGCTCGTCGCCGTCGAGCGACGGGAGGTCGGGGCGATGGGCCAACGGGGCGACGAGCAGCTCGAACGGGTAGCGCGCCGCCGCCGGGACCGAGGCGCGCCAGCCACCGACCTCGGTGACGACGAGGTCGTCCGGCGGCGCGTCGCACATCCAGCAGGTGCCGGTCGTCAGCTCCTGGGCCAGCACGGGTGGCACGGTGTCGAACGCGTAGAGCTGGCCGTGCGGGTGGGCGATGGTGGCGCCGACCTCGTGGCCGCGGTTCTCGAAGGGCAGCACGGCGGCCACGTCGGTCCGCGCCCCGAGCACCTCGGTGCGCTCGGCCCACACGTCGACGACCGAGCGGGCGCCGCCGGTGCCGAGGGACGCGAACGTGGCGTCGTGGTCCGGTGCGTAGAGGATCACCTCGCACCGGTCGTCGGGCATCGACGGCCACCGGTTGACGAACGTGCGGGTGACGTACGGTTCGGGCGCCTCGAGCCCGCCGGGGCAGAACGGGCACGCCGTCGACGGCCGGTTCGGCCGCTCCTGCCGGCTGCCGGCCACCCACACCGACGCGCCACTGCGGTGATCGACCACCTTGGCCGGCCCGTCGGATCGCACGCCCGCATCCTCCCCCGGTTGCTTTCGAAACGCAAAGTAGCTTTCGCTACCACAACCCGTCAGGTGCCGGGCACGACCGCGAGCTCGACGTCGGCGCCGAGCAGGGCGAGGGTGTCGGCGTCGGCGGTGTCGTCGGTGACGAGCAGATCGACCTCGGCGAGCGTGCACACCCGGGCCAGCTCGATCTCGCCGATCTTGGTGCCGTCGGCGACGACCACCCGTCGCCGGGCGGCCCGCACCATCGCCTGCTTCACCTGGCACTCCGGCAGGTTGATGTTGGTGATCCCGCCCGTCGGATGCACCCCGTTGCACCCGATGAAGGCCAGGCGCGCGGTGACGTCCTCCAGCAGGCGGGTGGCGAGGGGATCCACGAGCGAGTGCTGCAGCGGGCGGAGCGTCCCGCCCGTGACGATGATCTGGATCCGGTCGGCCGCCCGCTCCAGCTCGAGGGCGATCGTCAACGAGTTCGTGAACACCGTCAGTTCGTGCAGGTCGGTGCGCGTCACCAGCTCGGAGGCGATCGCCGTGGTGGTGGTGCCGACGTCGAGCAGGATGGCGTCGCCGGAGCCGACCTCGTCGACGGCGCGTCGTGCGATCGCCGCCTTCGACGGCCCGGCATCCTCGCGCGCCAGCTCGAAGGAGATCTCCTGCCGCGAGCTGGTGCGGGCGAGCACGCCGCCGCGCACGCGGCGCAGGCGCCCGGCCGCCTCGAGCTGGTCGAGGTCGGACCGAACGGTCACGGCCGACACGCCGAACCGGCCCACCAGGTCGCGCACGCGGACGAAGCCCTCGCGCGCCACCAGCTGCTCGATGTCCGCCTGGCGCGCCGTGGCGCTGCTGACCGTCACGTCCGCAGGCTATGGGTCGGCCTTGCGAAAGCGAAACATGCCTCGCCCGTGGGTTACGCTCCGTAGCGATTCAGTCAAATGGCTAACTTCCAGGGGGACTCCATGATCGGAACGCGGTTCGTCGGACGCCTGCTCGTCGGTGTCGCGCTGGTAGCGCTCGTCGGCTGCAGCTCGTCATCGTCGAGCTCCTCGTCGACGTCGACCACGGCGGGCACACCGTCGGGGCCGGTCCGCGGCTTCGACGGCACCACGATCCGCGTCGCCAGCCTCGGCATCAAGGGTCAGCTGCCGTCGGTCGAGGTCGGTGCCCGGGGACGCATCAAGCGGTTCAACGACACCAACGAGCTCAAGGGCGTGAAGATCGAGTACGTCGAGTTCGCCGACGACAAGCTCGATCCGACGACTGCGCTCAACGAGGCCCGACGCCTCGTGACCGAGCAGAAGGTCTTCGCCATCGTGGGCGACGCGTCGGCCAACAACCCGGGGCAGTACCTCGCCCAGCAGCACGTGCCGTACTTCGGCTACGGGTTCGACAACACCTACTGCAGCGACAAGCCCAACCCGGCGATCTGGGCGTTCAGCTTCATCGGCTGCCTCGTGCCGGCGGATCCCAAGGTGCTGCCCGACTCGGTGACGCCGATGTACGACTACGTCGCCAAGCAGACCGGCAAGCAGCACCCGTCGATCGCCACCATCGCCACCGACATCGACTCGGGCCACAAGGACGTCGCGCACGGGAACCTCGAGCTCACGTCGGTCGGCTTCTCGACGCCGAAGGTCGTCTACCTCACGCCGCCTCCGGTCTCCGACTACACGCCGTACATCCAGAACCTGATGCACAGCGACGATGGCCACGCGCCTGACGTGATCCAGTGCCGGGTCGTCACCGACTGCATCCCGATGTGGGACAAGCTCCAGGCCGCGGGCTTCAAGGGCATGTACTTCCACACGCTCTACTCCGACCTGCTCCTCAAGGCCATGAAGGGGTCGATCGTCGGGATCGGGTGGGCCAACATGTCCGACCCGACGCCGGCACGTGACCAGATGAAGGCCGATGTCGCCGCGGTGAAGCCCGACCAAGGCCTCGACATCGGCATCGCCGCCGGCTACTTCGGCGCCGACATGTTCATCGCGGCCTTGAAGACGGCGGCCGCGGGCGGCGTGTCCAAGATCACCCCCGAGTCGGTGCAGGCCGCGGCCGCCCGGATGACCTACGAGATCAAGGGCCTCGTCGGGCCGACGCGGTACCCGGCGTCGACGGTGGTGCCGACGCCGACGTGCAGCTCCTACATGCTCGACGACGGCACCACGTGGAAGACCGTCGTGCCCTTCACCTGCACGAGCAACACGTTCGCCGTGAAGTGATCACGAGAGGGTGGTGAGCCACCCGTCGACGACGACGTTGAGCTCGGCCGGCCGTTCCTGGTGCAGCCAGTGCCCGGAGCCCGGCCAGCTCAACGACGTCGACCGATCGTCGGCGAACACGTCCTGCTCGTAGGCCGCGCGCGACGGGTCGGTGTAGATCGACAGGACCGGGCACCTCCGGCGGCGGAGGAACGCCTCGCCGAACGCGCGCGAGGAGGTGGGCGCGGTCTCGCTGGCCATGCCGAGCAACGTCTGGCGGAGCACGTGGGGCTCGACCCCGGCGGCGCGGCGCAGGTGCCACGAGCGCAGGAACGGCGCCGACGCCGGCGAGTAGGCGCCCCCGAGGATCGCCTGCACGAGCGGCACCGGATCCTGCTCGGCCATGGCCTCGGCCAGCGGCGCCACGCCGGTGCGCACCTCGTCGGTGACGAGGTAGCCCGGGTCGAGGGCGACGACGGCGCGCACGAGCTCGGCGTGCTCGACCGCGAGCGTGCTCACGATCAGCGCGCCGAGCGAGTGCCCGATGGCGACGACGGGTCCGCAGTCGAGGTGGCGCACGAGGGCGGCGAGGTCGGCGGCGAAGACGAGGGGCTCGTAGCCCGTGTCCGGCGCGCTCGACCGGCCGTGGCCGCGCAGGTCGACGGCGATGCACCGGTGGGACGCGGTGAAGTGGGGCAGTTGCCAGCTCCAGTCGTGCGAGTCGCACGTGTAGCCGTGCACGAAGAGGATGGGCGGGCCCTCCCCCTCGTCGGTGAAGAACAGGCGCACACCGTCGAGCTCGGCGAACGGCACGTCAGCGCACCTCGATCTGATCAGTCATGTGACTAACGAAGGAGGGTAGGGAGCGAGGCTCGGACCGGTCAAGGTCGGCCCCTACGATCGCTCGATGGCGTCAGCGCGACCCCGAGGTCGGGAAGAGGTGATCGCGGCGGTCCTCGAATCGGCGCGGGAGCTCATCGCCGAGCGGGGCCCGGGGGTGGCGCTGCGCGACATCGCCGACGCCGCCGGCGTGAACTTCGGCCTCCTCTACCACTACCTCGGGACCAAGGAGCAGCTCGTCGACGAGGTGTACGCGCGGGCCACCACCCACGCCGCCGAGCGGCTCGTCGAGGCCGAGCACCTGGACGAGGCGCTGCGGCTCCTCATGACGTTCGGCGACGGGACCACGGCGCGCCTCATCGGCTGGGCGGCGCTCGAAGGCGGTCGGTCGGCCGAGGTGTTCCGTGACTCACCGGCGCTCGAGGTGCTCACCGCGCTGATGAAGGCGGACGCGAAGGAGGCCGGCACCAAGCTCTCGAACGAGGACGCCCGCGTGTTCGTGGCCCTCGCCATGGTGATCTCGCTCGGCTGGCGGCTCTTCGCCACCACCGCGCTCTTCGCCGCCGGACTCGACGGTTCCGATCCGGAGCGCTACACGGAGCAGGTCCAGGGCTACCTCGAACGACTCGCCACGGTCGCCACCGCCGCCGACCGCCCGAGGCCGACGAAGAAGCGGCCCGGCGGCTAACCGAGGTGCGATCGCAGCCAGGCGAGGAACAGGTCGGGCCACGCGTCGACCGGGAGCCCGGAGCGAGTCATCCCGAAGCCGTGGCCGCCTCGCTCGAAGAGGTGCTGCTCGACCGGGTGGCCGGCGGCGCGCCAGGCGGCATGGAGATCGAGTGATCCGCTGATGCCGAGCGGGTCGTCGGCGGCGGCGAGGAGGAAAAGCGGCACGCCGTCGTCGGGGGCGACCGCGTGCTGGACGGCGTAGAGGTAGATCAACGCCGCGAGGTCGGGTCGTCGCTCGCGGGGAGCTCGCAGCACCAGCTCGGCGCCGATGCGGGCACCGGCCGAGAAGCCCAGGTACGCGACGTGCTGGACGCCGGAGGACCGCAGCACCTCGATGGCGCGGCCGGCGTCTGCGGTCGCGAGGTCGAGTGCCTTGACCCGGATCGCCGGATCACCATCGGCGAAGTTGGCGCGCAGGTCGTCGCCGAACGCGGCGTCGTCGGTCGCCGTGGGGACCAGGCGGTACTTCAGCACGTAGGCGGCGACGCCACGCTCGCGGAGCCATCGCGCCACGGCGGCGCCTTCGTTGTCCATGGCGAGGAAGTGGAGGCCGCCACCGGGCGCGACGACGACCGCCTGCCGGGGTGGTACCTCGTCGGGGAGGTAGGGGGTCAGGGTGGGCTCGATCACGTTGCGCAGCACGCGTCCGCCGATGGGCTCGGGCAGGTCGGTCCACTGCTCCTCGAACACCCATCGCTCCGAGCCAGGGGCCGGACCCTCCCAGAGGGGCAGCGCGCGCTCGCTCATGCGGCGAGTATGGCGGCGCCGCGGGGTCACGACCCGCAGTGAAGGGGCCCGACCGTGCGCGGCGAAATCCCTCCCCATCGTTCTCGCCTGGGCGGCAGGCTGGGCCCATGGACCTCGAGGTTCGGTCGATCACCGATGACGAGTTCCCCCGCTTCACGCTCGACCTGTCGTCGTCATTCGGGGAGGACCTCGACGCGGTGCGCGTCGAGCACTACCGCGCCTACTCGGATGTCGACCGGGCCTTCGCCGCGTTCGACGGCGCCGAGATGGTGGGCACCGCGGGTTCGTTCGCGTTCGACCTGACGCTCCCGGGCGGCACCGCCGTCCCGGTCGCCGGCGTCACGGCGGTGAGCGTGCGGCCGACCCATCGCCGGCGTGGCGTGCTCACCGCGATGATGGCCCACCAACTCGACGACGTCGCCCGCCGGGGCGAGCCCGTCGCGGTGCTCACCGCGTCGGAATCATCGATCTACGGTCGGTTCGGCTACGGCATCGCGACCTTCAAGCTCACCTGGACGCTCGCGCGCCAGCACAACGCCTTCCGCCGGGCAACCCAGGCCGGCGGGCGCATCCGTCTCGTGACCGCCGAGGACGCTCGCAAGATCCTGCCGGGCGTGTACGAGCGGGTCCGCCACGCCATCCCCGGCGCCGTGTCCCGACGGCCGTCGTGGTGGGACAACTGGGCGCACGACGTCATCGAAGACCGACGGGGCGCGACCGCCCGTCTCCACGCCGTCCACGAGACCGACGAGGGTGAGGTCGACGGCTACGCGCTCTGGCGCCGCCTCGGCGAGCCGAACCTCGTGATCGACGAGGTCCACGCCCTCGACGACGAGGTCGAGGCGGCCCTGTTCCGCTTCCTGTTCGACATCGACCTCGTGACCGAGGTCCGCGCCTGGCAGCGACCGGTCGACGACCGCGTGCCGTGGCGCCTCGTCGATCCGCGCCAGCTCCGCGTGCAGTCCGTGCGCGACGACCTCTACGTCCGCGTCCTCGACCCGGCTGCGGCCCTTGTCGCTCGTCGCTACGGCAGCGACGACGAGCTCGTGCTCGAGATCACCGATTCGTTCCGACCCGCGAACGAGGGTCGGTGGCTCGTCGCGGGAGGCGCCGATGCCGCCTCGTGTGCGTCGACCTCGCGACCGGCCGACCTCGCGATGTCGATCGTCGAGCTCGGCTCGCTGCTCCTCGGGGGCGTGAAGGCGACGCCCTTGGCTCGGGCGGGGCGCATCGAGGAGCGAACCGCGGGCGCGCTGCGCCGGGCGGACGCCTTCTTCGGATGGGGCGTGGCCCCGTGGCTCACCAACGGATTCTGACTCGAACAACGTGACGGCGCCCCTGCGCCGGGCGGATGCGGGCCGCAAACGGACGGCCGGTACGATCGCTCGGCGATGAGGATCTTCCGCGACGTCGAGGGGTTGCAGAAGGCGGTCGGTGAGCGGCTCGGCGAGAGCGACTGGCTGGCGATCGACCAGGACCGCGTCGACGGGTTCGCCGACGCCACCGGTGACCACCAGTGGATCCACGTCGACCCCGAGCGCGCCAAGGGCGGCCCGTTCGGCACCACCATCGCCCACGGCTACCTGACCCTCGCCCTGGTGCCCGCGCTCACCCGGCAGATCTTCACGGTCGACGGGGCGTCGATGGCCATCAACTACGGCGTTGATCGGGTCCGGTTCGTCGCGCCGGTGCCGGTCGGATCGCGCGTCCGCGCCGTGACCGAGCTGGTCGCGGCCGAGCCGGTCGGGGCGGGCGTCCAGACGACGTTCCGGACGACCGTCGAGCTCGAAGGTTCCCCGAAGCCGGCGTGCGTCGCCGAGCACATCTCCCGCTACTCGTTCTGAAGGGCCTGCCATGCGTGATGCCGTGATCTGTGAGCCGCTGCGGACGCCGGTCGGCCGCATGGGCGGGATGTTCAAGGACCTGACGCCCACCGAGCTGGCGGCGACGGTGCTCACCGCGCTGGTCGAGCGCACGGGGGTGGCACCCGACGAGATCGACGACGTCCTCTTCGGGCAGTGCTACCCGAACGGCGAGGCGCCGGCCATCGGCCGGGTCGCCGCCCTCGACGCCGGCCTGCCCGTGACGGTTCCCGGCTGGCAGATCGACCGGCGCTGCGGCTCGGGGCTCCAGGCCGTCGTGTACGCAGCGATGCACGTCCAGACCGGCGTGGCCGACGTGGTCGTCGCCGGTGGCGCCGAGAGCATGAGCCAGGCCGAGTTCTACGCCATGGGCATGCGCTACGGCGTGAAGGGCGAGTCGGTCACCATGTACGACCGCATCGGCCGTGGCCGCGTCACGGCCGGCGGCAAGCACCACCCCGTGCCGGGCGGGATGCTCGAGACCGCCGAGAACCTGCGCCGGGAGTACCACATCCCGCGCGAGGAGCAGGACCAGCTGGCGGTGGCGTCGCACCACCGGGCGGTCGCCGCCCAGGAGGACGGACGCTTCGACGAGGAGATCGTCCCGGTGACCGTGCGCGGCCGCAAGGGCGAGGAGACCGTCATCACGCGCGACGAGCACCCGCGCGCCGACTCCTCGATGGACACGCTCGCCGGGCTGCGGCCGGTGATGCTGCGTGACGATCCCGACGCGACGGTCACCGCCGGCAACTCGAGCGGGCAGAACGACGGCGCGTCGGCGTGCCTGGTCACCACGCCGGAGAAGGCGGCCGAGCTCGGCCTGCAGCCCTTTGCGCGGCTCGTGTCGTGGGGTGTCGCCGGCGTGCCGCCGCGCACGATGGGCATCGGCCCGGTCCCCGCGACGGCGAAGGCGCTCGCCCGCGCCGACCTCACCCTCGCCGACCTCGACCTCATCGAGCTGAACGAGGCGTTCGCCGCGCAGGTCCTCGCCTGCACGCGCGAGTGGAAGTTCGCCGAGAGCGACTTCGACCGGATGAACGTCAACGGCTCGGGCATCAGCCTCGGCCATCCCGTCGGCGCCACCGGTGGCCGCATCCTCGCGACGCTGCTGCGCGAGATGCGACGCCGCGACGCCCGCTACGGCCTGGAGACGATGTGCATCGGCGGCGGCCAGGGCATCAGCGCCGTTTTCGAGCGCTTCTGACCCGGGTCGCTACCCGCGGGTGGCGTCGCCCAGGAGCTGCCGGGCGATGATCACCTGCTGGATCTGGCTGGTGCCCTCGTAGATGCGGAACAGGCGAGCGTCCCGGTACATCCGCTCGACGGCCACGCCGCGCATGTAGCCGGCACCGCCGTGGACCTGCACGGCCCGGTCGGCGACGCGGTTCACCATCTCGCTGGCGAAGTACTTGGCGCACGAGGGGCCGAGCCGCACGTCCTCACCGGTGTCGTACTTGCGGGCGACCTCGAGCACGAGGCTGCGCCCGGCGTAGTACTCGGTCATCGAGTCGGCGATGAGCCCCTGCACCAGCTGGAACGAGGCGATCGGCTTGCCGCCCTGCTTGCGCTCCTGGGCGTAGGCCACCGACTCGTCGACGAGGCGCTCGGCCATGCCGACGCACAGGGCGGCGATGTGCACCCGCCCGTGGGCGAGGCAGCCCATGGCGGTGAGGTAGCCGTTGCCCACGGCGTCGTCGCCACCGATGACGAGTGACGGCGGCACCCGCACGTCGTCGAGGTAGACGTCGGCCGTCCACGCGCCGAACTGGCCCATCTTGTGGTCACGGGGCCCGACGGTGAGGCCCGGCGTGTCGCGCGGCACGAGGAAGGTGGTGATGCCGCGGGCGCCCTTCGACCCCGGATCGGTGCGGGCGAAGACCATGAACACGTCGGCCACCGGCGCGTTGGTGATGTAGCGCTTGGTCCCGTTGATGACCCAGTCGTCGCCGTCGCGCCGGCCCGTCGTCTTCAGGTCGGCGGGGTCGGAGCCGGCCTCGGGTTCGGTGAGGGCGAACGAGGCGATCGCCTCGCCGGAGGCCACCTTCGGGAGCCACTCGAGCTTCTGCTCCTCGGTGCCGCCGAGCATGAGGACGTGGCCGGCGATGCCGTTGTTGGTGCCGAACATCGAGCGCAGCGACGGCGTCGTGTAGCCCAGCTCGAAGACGAGGCGGGCCTCCTCCTCCATTGCCAGGCCGAGGCCTCCGTACGCCTCCGGGATGGCGAAGCCGAACAGGCCCATCTCCTTGGCGGCGTCCCGGATGGCGGCCGGGACCTCGTCCTTCTCGTCGATCTCCTGCTCGAGCGGGACGACGCGGTTGCGCACGAAGTCACGCACGGCGGCAAGGATGTCGTCGAGGTCCGACGGGTCCACGGGAGTCTCCAGGGGTGAGGCGAGCGGGGGCGGAATCGGTCATCGAAGTTAGGCCAAATACGATCACTCCTCCGAGCCGGCCCATCGGTGGCCCGCCAGGCGAGGAGTGAGGGTGCAGGAGCTCTGCGAAGGACAGGTCGTCGTCGTGACCGGCGCCGGCAACGGCATCGGGCGCTGCCATGCGCTGGCGTTCGCCCAGGTCGGGGCCAAGGTGGTCGTCAACGACGTCGGCGCCGCCCGCGACGGCACCGGGGCGTCGGTCGGGCCGGCCCAGGCGGTCGTCGACGAGATCGTCGCGGCCGGTGGCGAGGCGGTCGCCAACACCGACGACATCTCGTCTTGGGACGGTGCCGAGCGCTTGATCCGCCAGGCCGTCGACACCTACGGGCGCCTCGACACGCTGGTCAACAACGCCGGCATCCTGCGCGACCGCATGCTCGTGAACATGGAGGAGGCCGAGTGGGATGCGGTCATCCGCGTCCACCTGAAGGGCACGTTCGCGCCGACCCGGCACGCCGCCGCCCACTGGCGCGACCGCTCGAAGGCCGGCGAGGAGGTCGACGCCCGGGTCGTGAACACCGCCTCGCCGTCGGGCATCTTCGGCAACGTGGGCCAGGCGAACTACGGCGCCGCGAAGGCCGGCATCGCCTCGTTCACCTTGATCACGGCGGAGGAGCTCGGGCGCTACGGCGTCCGCGTCAATGCCATCGCGCCGGTTGCCCTCACCCGCATGACGGAGGGCTTGAGCAACGTCGAGAGCCTCTCGCGCAAGGACGGCTGGGACCCCGTCGACCCGGCGAACATCTCACCGCTGGTCGTGTGGCTGGGCAGCCCCGAGTCGCGCGGCGTCACCGGCCGGGTCTTCTCCGTGTCCGGCGGCCGCATCAGCGTGAACGAGGGCTGGGTCAACGGGCCGACCGTCGACGCCGGTCGCCAGTGGGACCCCGCCGAGCTCACCGAGATCGTGCCGGCGTTGGTCGCGCAGGCCGCGCCCAACGCCAACATGAACGGACAGCGGAAGTGAGCCGTCTGCTGGAGGGGAAGGCGGCGATCGTCACCGGTGGTGCCCAGGGCATCGGCCTGGCCATCGCCAGATTGCTGTCGGCCGAGGGCGCGAGCGTCGTCGTCGCCGACCTCGACGGTGACGGCGCGGCGGCGGCCGCGGCCACGCTCGACGGTCCGGCCATCGGCATGGCGTGCAACGTCACGAGCGAGCCGGACATGGAAGCGGTCGTCGCCCGCTGCACGTCGGAGTTCGGCTCCCTCGACGTGATGGTCAACAACGCCGGTGTCACCCGCGACAAGACCATGCGCAAGATGACGCTGGAGGACTTCCGTGCGGTCATCGACGTCCACCTGCTGGGCACGTGGCTCGGCACCCGCTTCGCCTCGTACGTGATGCGCGAGCAGGGGAGCGGCGCGATCGTCAACATCTCGTCGCTGTCGGGCAAGCAGGGCAACCCCGGCCAGACCAACTACAGCGCGGCGAAGGCCGGCATCGTCGGGCTCACCAAGGCGGCGGCCAAGGAGCTCGGTCACCTCGGCGTGCGGGTCAACGCCGTGCAGCCGGGGCTCATCCGCACGGCGATGACGGAGGCCATGCCCAAGGAGGCGTGGGACTCGAAGATGGCCGAGATCCCGATGGGGCGCGCCGGTGAGCCCGAGGAGGTCGCCAAGGTGGTGCTGTTCCTGGCGTCCGACCTCGCCAGCTACCTGACCGGCACGGTGATCGAGATCACCGGCGGCCGGGGCATGTGACGGTGGGTCTGCCGCTGGAGGGCTACCTCGTCGTCACGCTCGAGCAGGCGGTGTCGGCACCGCTCGCCACGAGGCACCTCGCCGACCTCGGGGCCCGCGTCATCAAGATCGAGCGACCGGGCAGCGGCGACTTCGCCCGCCAGTACGACGACTACGTCAAGGGCATGGCGACCTACTTCGTGTGGCTCAACCGCAACAAGGAGTCGGTCACCCTCGACACCAAGGACCCGCGCGGCCGCGACGCGCTCGAGCGGCTGCTCGCCCGGGCCGACGTGTTCGTGCAGAACCTGGCGCCGGGGGCTGCCGCGCGCCAAGGGCTCGACGCCCATGCGCTGGTCGAGCGGTTCCCGCGACTGGTCGCGGTCGACATGAGCGGCTTCGGCGCGGGTGGTCCGGCGTCGGCCAAGCGGGCCTACGACCTCGTGGTGCAGGCGGAGACCGGTGCCGTGTCGATCACCGGCACGCCCGACGCCCCGGCGAAGCCCGGTGTCGCCGTCGCCGACATCGCAGCCGGCATGTACGCGTACTCGACCGCGCTGGCCGCGCTGCTCGAGCGGGCGCGCGGCGGCGAAGGTGCAGCCATCTCGGTGAGCATGTTCGACGCCATGGCCGACTGGATGAGCTACAGCCTCTACTTCACGGCCTACACCGGACGCGACCACGTGCCCTACGGCGTCGGTCACCACGCCATCGTGCCGTACGGGGCATTTCCCACCGCTGACGGGCAGAGCATCGTGCTCGGCACGCAGAACGACGACGAGTGGGCGCGCTTGGCGACGCAGGTGCTCGGGCGCCCCGAGATCGCGGGCGACCCCAACTACCTCGGCCTCACGAACCGGTCGGCCCGTCGCGAGGAGATCCACGGCATCGTGCGCGACGCCATGGCCACGCTGACCTTCGACGAGGCGTCCGCCGCGCTCGACGCCGCGGGCATCGCCAACGGCCGGCTCAACACGCCGCGCGACCTCCTGCACCACCCGCAGCTCGCCGAGCGCGATCGCTGGCGCGAGATCGACTCCCCCGTCGGGCCCGTGCAGGCGCTGCTGCCAGTGCCCGTCGTCGAGGGCTGGGACTACCCGATGGCCGCGGTGCCGGATCTCGGTGAGCACTCCCGCGCCGTGCTGGCCGAGCTCGGCTTCGATGCCCCGACGATCGACGAGCTCGCGCGCGACGGCGTGATCTGACGGCCGGATCATCAGCATCCGCGCTGACGTCTCACGAAGAACGGTTGGCGCGGCTCATTACGAAGCCGTGTCGGAACGTGATGGCGCGGTGGCGCGGCCACGCAGCGTCTGCCATTTTCCTTACGCCGTGAGGGGGCTCGGACGCCCTCCGTGTGACTAGTGCACCTTGGGGGCACGTTTTGTAGCTAAGTTGTAACTCGTGCCTAGCCCTCGCCACTCCCGGCGCGTCCCGCTCGCGCCCCTCGTCGCTGCCTCCGTGCTGGCCACCCTCCTCCCCGTGCTGTGGGTCACCGCCCCGCCGGCGGGAGCCGTCAGCGCCCCCGCCGTCCCCGACACGGCGTATCCGTATCCCACGAACGCCCTGTTCGTGGCCCCTGGCGGGGCCGACACGAACCCCGGCACGATCGGCTCGCCGCTGCGCACCATCGGCGCCGCCAAGACCAAGGCGGCCGCCGGCGCTACGATCGTCGTTCGCGCCGGCACCTACCGTGAGGCGCTCGGCGTGGTGTCCAAGCGGCTGACCATCCAGCCGTACCCCCACGAGACGGTGTGGCTCAAGGGGTCGGCGGTGGTGACGGCCTGGACCGCTTCGGGCGGTCGATGGCTCGCTCCCTGGACCGTGAAGTTCTGTCACACGTGTTACAACTCGGCGGCGATCGACCCCCAGTACCCGAACGCCGGGTTCCCCGATCAGGTCTTCGTCGACGGCGTCTCCCAGCGGCAGGTCACGAGTACCAGCGCGGTGGTCGCCGGCACGTTCTTAGCCGACTACACCAACGGCAAGCTGGTGGTCGGCAGCGACCCGACCGGGCACACGATCGAAGCGTCGAACGCGTCCAGCGTGATCGACCTGGTTCCCGGCTCGGACGGCACGATCATCCGAGGCATCGGCATCGCTCAGTACGCCCCGACGTGGAACACGAGCAACGTGCCGGCGGCGGTGATCGTCGACGCACCGAACGTCACGCTGGAGAACGTCGTCGTCACCCAGTCGGCGGCCCGTGGCGTGGCCGTCTTCGACTCCAACGACATCGTGCGCAGCTCGAACGTCAGTGGCAACGGCTACACGGGGATCATCGGCAACGCCGCGAACGGGCTCCTCGTCGACCAGTCGTACCTGACCTCCAACAACACCGAACACTTCTCGATCGCCGCGACGGGGGCCGCGGCATCGGCGGGCATCAAGGTCACGTCGAGCAAGGGCGTCACGGTGCGCGACTCGGTCGTGAGCGACAACATCGGCAACGGCATCTGGTTCGACATCTCGAGCTACAGCATCACGGTCGTGCGCAACGTGGTCCTGCGCAACGCGGTGCACGGCATCTCGATCGAGTTGTCGACCACGGCGGTCGTCGCTTCCAACCTCGTCACCGACAACGCCTTGTTCGGCATCAAGGTCACCGGTACCACGAACAGCGATGTGTGGAACAACACGCTCGTGAACAACGGTGCTGCGCAGCTCGCGGTCATCGAGGACCCGCGCAAGAACACCAACAGCACGGAGATCAGTCTCGGGATGACGTGGGACACCGCCAACATCCGCATCGAGAACAACCTCGTCCAGACGTCGATCAACACCGCGAACCCGTTGCTCTACACGCTCGACGCCAACTCGCCGAAGAGCACGAGCGCGTCGATGATGGTCGGCGTCCTCGACGGCAACTCGTACTCGCGCACCAACGCCCTCAATCCCGCGGTCCTCGCCAACTGGAACGACGCGGCGGGCAACAACGCCAACTACAAGACGCTGCCGGCGCTGAAGACGGCCACTGGTCGTGAGGGGCACGGCTGGGCCCTCGACGCCTCGGTCACGCCGTTCTTCGTCAACCTCCCCGCCCGCGATCTCGCGCTCATGACCGACAGCACGGCGAACGGTTCCGGCAACCACCTCAACACGGCGGTCGCCAACGCCCTCGGACGTTCGACGACCGCGGCGGTCGATCGCGGCGCATTGGCGTGGCCGGGCATGCCGCCGAAGGACGCCCGACCGGTGGCGTCGATGACCAAGACGTGCGTCCTGCTCCAGTGCACGTTCGACGGCAGCGGCTCGACCGACGCCGACGGCTCGATCACCGCGTATCGGTGGACCTTCGGTGATGGTTCGACCGCGACGAGTGTCCGGGCGACCCATCAGTACGCCGCCCACGGGACGTATCAGGTCACGCTGACGGCGACGGATCTCCGCGGCGCGGCAGGCGCGGTCTCTGTCATGCTGAACCTGTAGGCCTCGACTACTCCACGCGTTTCGTTGCTTTCGCTCCGGGGGAAGGAGACGAGCGCGCTGGGAGACAGCATGGCGAACGGGCCAGTCACAGATGCAGTGCGGAGCAGGTCGGCGAGGGACCGCACCGGCGCGGCGGTGCTGGTCGCGCTCCTCGCCGCCGCGTGGTTGACCCTCGTGGTGTCGCCGACAGCGAGCGCGGCGGGGCCGCCGACCTTCGCCGTGGTGGTCGACGACTCGGGGCCCGTCGGTGCCCCCGTCCTCGTCACGGTCGCCGGCGACGAGCTGCACGGGCTCGCCGGCTGGGAGCTGCGGCTGGCGTTCGATCCGGCCGTCGTCCGCTACTCGGGCACGCGTGGCGGAGGCGGCCTCGAGCTGTTCGGTGCCGCGCAGACGGCCTCGACCGTCCGGGTCGGCGCGCACCCCTGCACCAGCGATCCCTGTGCCGCTCCCGTGCCCGACCACGGCCGCGTCGTGCTGGCGACGATCGAGCTCGAGCGACTGCAGCCCGGTTCGCCGTCGGTCGTCGTCGACGACGTCGTGCTCGCCGGGGAGTCGGGGCAGCGGTTGCCGGCCCGGGCGGTGGGCGCGTCCACTCGCGCGCCGGCGACACCACGGCCGTCGGTGAGCGACGGCAACCACGACGGGAGGGTCGACCGGACGGATCTGCTGGGCGTCGTGGCGTCGTGGGCCACCACCCACGACGCGGGCGACGGGTGCGGTGCATCGGACGCCACCGGCGACGTCAACGGTGACGGCTGCGTCGACGTCCTCGACGTCGCATCGGTCGTCGCCGCCTCGTCCCCGAGCCCGGCCGTGACGGCGACGGCGGCCGTCTCCTTCGTGGTGAACTCGACCGCCGACGCACCCGACGCCAGCCCGAACGGCATCTGCCAGACCGCGACGCCGGGCCAGTGCACGCTGCGCGCGGCCATCACCGAGGCCGACCGGGCGACGGGCCACGTCGACATCTCCTTCAACATCCCGGGTGCAGGTGTCCACCAGATCGCGCCGGCGACCGCGCTCCCGACGATCAACAACGCCAACGCGACGGTGACCATCGACGGGTTCACACAAGCGGGGTCGTCGGTGAACACGGACCCGCTCGCGGTCAACGCCACCTACACCGTCGAGCTGAAGGGCAAGGGCCCGACGTCGATCGATGGTCTCTACCTCGTCAGCCCGGGCAACGTAGTGCGGGGCCTCGACCTCCATGGCTTCAAGCGCGACGTGCGCCTGTACGGGACGGCGGCCCACGACAACGTCGTCGTCGGCAACCTCATCGGCCTCCTCCCTGACGGGACGCTCGATCCGCAGAGCACGCTGTCGCCTGGCGCCAGCTGCGTCCACATCCAAGGTGGCGCGTCACGGAACCAGATCGGCGCGCCGGGCGCGGCCACTCGCAACGTGATCAGCGGATGCTCGCACCAGGGTGTGGCGTTCTACGACTCCGGGACCGACAGCAACCTCGTGCAGAACAACCTCGTCGGCCTCGATCCGACGGGAACCCTGGCGCGGCCGAACCAGAACCACGGGATCGACGTCAACACGTTCACGACGAACACGATGATCGGCGGCAGCAACCCGGGCGAGGGCAACGTGGTGTCCGGCAACAAGAACGAGGGCGTCGAGATCTCCCACGGCACCGGCACGCTCTTCAACAAGGTCATCGGCAACTTCGTCGGCGCCGACCTCACGGGGAACGCGGCACCGGCGTACGCCCGGAACGGTGATCGGGGGATCCGGCTCGAGGGGGTGGCGGGCTGCAACAACCAGCCGTGCCCGCTCGACGCCGGTCGCAGCACGGTCACCGACAACGTCGTCGTGCAGTCGGGGCTGGGCGGCATCCTGGTCGACAAGGGCGTCCACGACTCGGTGATCGCGCGCAACCTCTTCGGCGTGACGCTCAACGGCACGCCGGCGGGCAACACGCTCTACGGCGTGCAGATCGAGTCCGGCGCCCAGCACAACGTGCTGGGACCCGGCAACGTCATCGCCTACAACGAGAACGGGGTCCTGATCACCAGCCTGGGCACCCAACCGGCCAACTCGGCGTCGTCGCCGACCCTGTACAACACGATCACCCAGAACTCGATCCACGACAACCACGGCTACGGGCTGGGCATCGACCTCGCCCCGTTCGGTCAGGTCAACACCGCCGCGAACGCCGACCCCAACGCCAACGGCGGCATCCTCGGGCCGACGATCGTGTCGACGACGCCGGCGTCGGCGACCGTCACGACCTGCGCCCGGTGCGTGGTCGAGGCGTTCCGCAGCACGGGGGGCGCGAACACGTATGGCTCCGGCATCACCTACCTCAGCTCGGCCACGGCCGACTCGTCGGGCAACGCCACCGTCTTCCTGCCGTCGTCGGTACAGGGCGCGTACGTCACGACGACCGCCACCGATCCGTCCGGGAACACGTCGGAGTTCTCGCAGAACCACTTCGTCCCGATGCCCAACGGCAACAACATCCCGCCGAACGCATCGGGGTCGGTGACGTGCAGCCAGCTCACCTGCTCCTTCGACGGCAGCGCCTCGAACGACCCGGACGGAACGATCGTCCTCTACCACTGGGACTTCGGCGACGGCGCGTCGGCGAACGGCGTGACCGTCCAGCACGCCTATGCGCAGGCCGGGACGTACACCGCCGTCCTGACGGTGACGGACTCGGGTGGGGCGACGGGGTCGACGCAGGTCATCGCCTCACCGGCCGGGTTCCCGCCCGGCACCATCGCCCAGGACTCGTTCAATCGCACCGTGGCATCGGGTCTGGGCACTGCGGACCTCGGTGGCCCGTGGTCGACGAGCGCCACGAGCTCCTTCTCGGTCGACGGGTCGACTGCGCAGGTCGTCTTCCCGAGCGGCGCGACCACCCGGTGGGCATGGCTGCCCAACGTCACCGCCCAGGACGTCGACGTGACCGCCGCCATCACCGCGTCGGTCGCGTCGCAGGGATCGTGGGGGCAGACGGGCGCGGTCGTGGCGCGCCGGGTCGCCACGAACACCGAGTACCGGGCGCGGGTGCGCTTCGCATCCGACGGTTCGATCCGGTTGTCGATCGTGGTGCTCAACGGCTCGTTCACCGAGACGCAGATCGGCAACGAGGTCAAGATCGCCGGCCTCACGTGGTCACCGTCGCTGGCCGTCGCCGTCCGCTTGCACGTCAGCGGCGTCAGCCCCACCACCCTGCAAGCGCGTGCTTGGGCCGCGGGATCCACCGAGCCGTCGACCTGGGCCGTGTCGGTCACCGACGCGACCGCGAGCCTGCAGACCTCCGGTGCGGTCGGCATCGAGGGCTTCGTCGGTTCCGCCATGAGCTCGGGCGGGACGTTGCACTTCGACGACCTCACGGTCTCCTGAGCACCAAGATCGCGGTGTGGGTTACCGACACCTCGCCTTGTTCCGACTGCACGACACCGCCTCGCCCGCCGACGTCGACCGGGCGCTCGACGCGCTGCGCCGGCTGGGGCTCGACACGGCCGAGCCCATCGAGTGGCAGGTCGCCCTGTCGCTCGACAGCCGCAAGGGCACGGTGATCGTGGAGAACGCGCTCTTCGAATCACGCGAGTCCTACGAGCGTTGGCGCGCCGACGCCCCGCATCGAGCGGTCGCCGAGATGATGAGTGGGATCGCCGACTGGTTGGTCGGCGACTACGTCGAGCCGCCGACCGTCAGCGGGCCTTCGCGTAGTCGGTGAACCCCTGCCAGTCGATCACCACGCACGGCTCGTCACCGACGACCCACGCGTCATGACCGGGCGGGGCGATCATGAAGTCACCGGGGCCGTAGGTCTCTTCCTCGCCGTCGTCCATGCGTACGGTCATCTGCCCCGAGATCATGTAGCCGGCGTGCGCGGCTTGGCAGCTCTCCGTGCCGGCGATGGGCTTGACGTGCTTCGACCACTGCCAACCCGGTTCGAACCGGGCTCGACCCACCGCACCGGAGTCGCTGTTCACGACCTGCAGCTCGCCCATGTCGTCCTGGAACGGACGGGTCTCGTCGGGCGAGTCGAGGCTCTTCCTGACCAAACCGGCCATGTCCTCATCTCCTTCAGTCGCTGCTCTGTCAACGTAACCCTCGCGAGACCGGAGCGGAAGGGTCGTTCGTGATCGCGGACGTCACGGTGTGCCGTCGAACGTCACGCCTTCTCGGTGCAAGCAACGACCGAGGAGGACGAGATGCCACGCACCCGCAAGGAAGAAGCCCCGATCGTCGTCGACGAGGCGGTGATCGAAGGTCGCTACGTCGAGATCGGCCCGTACACGGTGGGCTTCGAGACGTTCAAGGAGGACGCCGACCCCGCGCCGCTGTTCGCGGGTCTGCCCGACGACCGGTGCCCATGTCCCCATTGGGGCGTGGTGCGGAGCGGGAAGGTCACGATCCGCTACCCGGACCGTGAGGAGACCTACGTCGCGGGCGACGCGTACTACGCGGAGCCGGGCCACCTGCCGATGGTGTTCGCCGGGACCGAGATCGTCGAGTTCAGCCCCACCGAGCAGCTGCAGCAGACGATGAGCGTGCTCGGCGCCAACATGGCCGCGATGACGGCGCCGTGATGTTCCTCGGCGCCTACCACTTCGACGGGACACCGACCGAGCTCGTGCCGGCGTACGAGCGCCTGCTCGCCGCGTTCCCACCCGACAGCCTCGACCTGCACGTGTGCGTGATCCGCGAAGGCGGGCTGACCGTCTTCGACGCGTGTCCGTCGGCATCGGTATTCGCCGAGTTCAGCGCGGGCGCGACGTTCGCCGACACCGTGCGCGCCGCGGGTCTTCCCGCGCCGCGGGTCGAAGCGCTCGGCGAGGTCCACACCGTCCGGCGCCGCCAGACGGTGGAGGGATGACCGCCACCGCCCCTCGCGTCGAGGTCGGGAAGCTCGACGCGATCGACCAGGCCGCGCTGGTTGCTCGCGGCGAGGTCAGGCCCGACGAGCTCGTCGACTGGGCCATCGAGCGCGTCGAGGCCCTGAACGGACCCATCAACGCCGTGGTCGCCCCGGCCTTCGAGCAGGCCCGATCGGCGGCGGCGGCCGGGCCGACGGGCTCGCTCGCCGGGGTGCCCATGCTGTGCAAGGACCTGCTGCTGGAGATCCCCGGGCTGGGGTTCACCGAGGGCTCCCGGTACCTCGAGGGGAACGTGTCGACGTTCGAGTCGGAGCTGGCGGCCCGCTTCCGTCGGGCCGGCCTCGTCGTCGTCGGGAAGACGAACACGCCGGAGTTCGGCATGGCGCCGGCGTGCGAGCCGGCGTTGTTCGGGCCGACGCGCAACCCCTGGGATCTCACCCGATCGACGAGCGGCTCGAGCGGCGGGTCGGCGGCGGCGGTCGCCGCCGGGATGGTGCCCGTGGCCCATGGCAACGACCTCGGCGGCTCGATCCGCTATCCGGCGTCGGCGTGCGGCGTGTTCGGCCTCAAGCCGACGCGGGCGCGGAACCCGCTCGGGCCGAACTACGGCGACGTGGTCGGGGGCATGGCGTGCGAGCACGTGCTCACGCGCTCGGTGCGCGACAGCGCGGCGGTGCTCGACGCCACCGCCGGGCCGGGGGTGGGCGATCCGTACGTCGCACCGCCGCCGCGGCGCCCCTTCCTCGCCGAGGTCGGTGCCGATCCTGGCCGGCTGCGCATCGCGTTCAGCCCGCGCACGCCCGAGGGACCGATGGGCCACCCGGACTGCCTCGCCGCGTTGGACGAGACGGTGCGGCTGCTCGACGACCTCGGCCACGACGTGGTCGAGATCGACGCCGACTGGATCACCGAGCCGGCGGGCGCGGCGATCGGCACCCTCGTCAACGTCGCCATGTCGTGGATCGTGGCGTACTGGGTCGCGCTCATGGGTCGCGAACCGGGCCGCGACGAGCTCGAACCGGCGTCGTGGGCACTGCGCGAAGCGGGCGATCAGGTGACCGCGTCGTCCTACTTGCAGGCCGTCGAGCAGCTCCAGCGGTTCACGCGGCGCGTCGCGGTCGCGCTGCGCGACGTCGACGTGTGGCTCACCCCCACGCTGTCGACGCCGCCGCTGCCCATCGGGGAGATGTGCGGCACGGTCGACGATCCGTTGCGCGGTCTGGTGCGCGGCGGCGAGATGATCCGCTACGCAGGCATCATCGCCAACATCACGGGCAACCCGGCGATGTCGGTGCCGCTCGTGTGGAACGCGGCGGGCCTGCCGATCGGCATGCACTTCCTCGCGCCGTTCGGTGACGAGGCGACGCTCTTCCGTCTCGCCGCGCAGCTCGAAGCGGCACGGCCGTGGGCCGATCGCTGGCCATCGGCCGGCATCGGCGAGGGAGCCGCGCCTTAGCATCGCCGGTGTGAGCGACGACGGCGTCGCAGAGGTCGGCCATCTGTTGCGAGAGGCCGTCGCGGCGCGCACGGCGGGTGACCGCGACGGCGCCCGCGCCGCGTTCGCCGCCGCCTACGACCTGGCCCGGCAGGCGCGCGACGTGGGGGCGATGACGGAGGCGGCCCTCGGTCTCGCGGCCGGCCAGGTGTGGGGAACGCTGCCGGGCCGGGCGCCGGCGTTCCTGCACGAGGCCTACCAGCTCGCCGAGGGCGCGGCGCGGGTGCGCCTCGCCGTCGCGCTGGCCCGAGCGTGGGGCTACGCCGGCGATCCGGAGCGCGCCGGCACGTTCGCGGCCGAGGCCGTGGAGCGCGCCGAGGCCATCGACGACCCGACCCTGCTCGCCGACGCGTTGGACGCGGAGCTGCTCGCCCACTGGGGGCCCGACGACCTCGCCGAGCGCTTGCGGATCACTACGCGGCTCGACGACACCGTGGCCCACGTGGGCGATGTCGAGGCGCGACTGTCGGCCCACCTGTGGCGACTCACCACGGCGTTGGAGTGCCTCGACGTCGTCGGCGTGCAACGGCAGCTGCGCGCCCTCGACCTGCTGGCCGACGAGTCGGGGTCGCCCCGCGTCCGGTTCTTCGCCGCGTCGCGGCGCGGCATGCACGCCCTGCTGCTCGGCGACACCGATGCCGCCACGGCGCTGCTCGACGTCGTGCGGCGATCGGGAGCCGAGGCCGCCGAGCCCGACGCGTTCGCGCTCGAGCACACGCTCGCCGCGGGCATCGCCCGCCAGCGCGCCGATCACGCCGCGTTGCGCCGGGAGGCCGACATCTTCGAGGAGTTCGGCACGAACGAGGGAGCACCGTCGGTGAGCGCGCAGGCCGCCGTCCTGTGGCTGGCCGCCGGCGCGACCGACCGGGCCGTGACCTTGCTCCACCAGGTCGCGGGCGACGGCTTCCGCGGGCTCACTCGCGACGTCGAGTGGCTCCTCGCCGTGACGTCGCTCACCGAGGTCGCGGCGGCCACCGGAGCGACGGAGCTGGCGGCCGCCGCCGTCACCGCACTCGCGCCCTACGCCGGTCGCGCGGTGGTGAACGCGGGCGCGGTCGCGTTCGAAGGCGTCGTCGACGACTACCTCGCGCGCGCGTGCGCGTCGCTGGGCCACGACGCCGAGGCGGCGCGCTGGGCCGCGACCGCGAGCGCGGCCTACCAGCGGCTCGACGCGCCGTGGTGGGCGGCCCGCCTGGGGCAACCGGCGAGTGCGGTGGCCGGCGTGGTCACGATCCACCTCCGGCCGGCGGGCGACGACATCTGGATCGTCGGCCCCGGCGACCGCGCCGAACCGGTGCGCGAGAGCAAGGGCCTCGTCCACCTGCGCGCGTTGCTGCGGAACCCGGGCGTTCCGATCGGCGCGCTCGACCTCTCCGATGCCGCCGCCGGGCACGCGGGTCACCGCCTCGACGAGGCGGACCATGGCGAGCTCATCGACCGGCGCGCCCTCGCCGAGTACCGCCGGCGGCTCAACGACCTCGACGCCGAGCTCGACGAGGCGGATCGCTGGTCCGATCGCGGGCGCAGCGACGCGCTGGTGGCGGAGCGGGACGCCATCCTCGAACAGGTGGCCGCCGCCACCGGACTCGGTGGGCGCGTCCGGCGGGCCGGCGCCAGCGCGGAGCGAGCGCGCGTCGCGGTCCGCAAGGCGATCGCAGCGGCCATCGCGCGGGTCGACACCGTCGACCCGGCGACGGCGCGGCTGCTGCGCGACACGATCAGGACGGGGTCGGCCTGCACCTACGAACCCGACCCGGATCGGCCCGTCCGGTGGATGCTCGACTGACGGTGGGGCGTCGTGACGGAGGCGTTAGCTTGCGGACATGCGTTTCGGGTTGGATGTCGCGCAACAACGGATGCCGTGGGACGAGATCGTCAGCCGCGTGCAGCTCGCCGAGGAGCTGGGCTTCGACGGCGCCTGGGGCTTCGATCACTTCCAACCGATGTACGGCGAAGGCCCGGGCGAGGCGTTCGACGGCATGACGACGCTCGCCGCGCTCGCGGGCGTCACCTCGCGCATCCGCCTCGGCCTGCTCGTGACCGGCGTGACGTACCGACATCCGTCGGTGTTCGCGGCGCAGGCGATGACGATCGACCACGCGTCGCACGGCCGGCTCGAGCTGTCGCTGGGTGCCGCATGGTTCGACAAGGAGCACACCGAGCTCGGCATCCCGTTCCCCGACACCACGACGCGCTTCGACCTGCTCGAGGACGCGCTCGAGATCGTGCAGCGACTGTTCACCGGCGAGGTGGTGTCCTACGACGGCCATGTCGTGTCCCTGCACGACGCGCGCATGCTGCCGACGCCCGTGCAGCGGCCGCACCCGCCGATCTGGATCGGTGGCAGCGGGCCCCGCCGCACGTTGCCGATCGTCGCCAAGTACGCCGATGTGTGGCACACGTGGGGCACGCCCAAGTCATTGGGTGAGGCCAACGCCCGCATCGACGAGCTCGCCAGCGAGGCGGGTCGCGATCCGGCATCGATCATGCGGGCGAGCTCGCTGTCGCTCGACGACCTCGATACGGCTCGCAAGCACGCGTCGAAGTGGCGCGACGCCGGGTACGGCTACCTCGTGTGCGGCTGGCCCGAAGCCGGTCGGTCCCAGGTCGAGGCCTTCGCCCGCGACGTCATGCCCGAGTTCGCGGGCTGAGACACGGTGAGGGCGGTGCGCTCGAGCCCGCCATGGTCGACATCGACTTCTGAGCCGGGCACGTACTCTCCCTCCGGAGCGGGAGGTGCCGCGTTGGCGTTCAAGGGGTGGCCGGTCGAGGCCGTCGAGTTCTACGAGGGGCTCGAGGCCGACAACACCAAGGCGTACTGGCAGGCGCACAAGTCGGTGTACGAGCAGCGCGTCAAGGCGCCGATGGAGGACCTTCTCGCCGAGCTGAGCGAGGAGTTCGGTGCCGGTCGTGTCTTCCGGCCGTACCGGGACGTGCGCTTCAGCAGTGACAAGACGCCGTACAAGCTCAACTGCGCCGCCCACCTCCCTCATGGCTACGTGTCGTTCGGGGCCGACGGCTTGATGGTCGGCAGCGGCCTGTACATGCCGGAGGCGGAGCAGCTCAAGCGGTTCCGCGCCGCCGTCGACGTCGACGCGTCGGGCACCGAGCTCGAGCGGATCGTGGCGACGCTGCGCAAGGGCACCTACGACGTCGGCGCCCACGAGGTGCTGAAGACGGCGCCGAAGGGCTACCCGAAGGACCATCCCCGCATCGAGCTGCTCAAGCAGAAAGGCATCGTGATGTCGAAGTCGTGGCCTGTCGGCAGCTGGCTCGGGACGGCGAAGGCCAAGGAGCGCGTCGTGACCTGCTTGCGGGCCGCCGGTCCGCTCAACGCCTGGCTCGAGGCGCACGTCTGATGGCTGGGGTGGTGCTCGTCCACGGTGCGTGGCACGGCGCCTGGTGCTGGGACGGTGTCGTGGCCGAGCTGGCCGGGCGCGGCGTGCCGGTGCACGCCGTCGAGCTGCCGCTCACGGGGTTGGCGGCGGACGTCGCGGCGGCGCGCGCCGCCATCGCGGCGGCCGGACCCGACTGCGTTGTCGTCGGTCACTCCTACGGCGGCGCCGTGATCACCGAGGCGGCGGCCGGGCTGCCGGTCGCTCGGTTGGTGTACCTCGCGGCGTTCCTCACCGAGCCCGGCGAGGACACGGCGGGCCTGATGGCCGGCAGCAAGCTGATGACGTCCCTCGTGATCAGCGAGTCGGGCATCAGCGTCGACCCGGCCGCCGTCGCCGAGGTCTTCTACGCCGACGCCGATGCGGCGACCGTCGCCGACGTCATCGACCGGCTGCGGCCCATGCCGCTCGACGGCGCCGCCCCGGCGACGACCGAGGCGGCGTGGAAGTCGATCCCCACGACGTACGTGGTGTGCACCAACGACCAGGCGCTCCCCGTCGCGTCGCAACGCATCATGGCGGCCCGCGCCACCGAGGTCGTCGAGTGGCCCACCGACCACTCGCCGTTCGCCACCCGCCCGGCCGCCATCGCCGACCTCGTGGTGGCCCACCTCGGCTGACCCCCTCGCTGTTCTTTGTCGCGTTGTGGTCGCTCAGCGACCACAACGCGACAAAGAACGTGAAGGGCGGAAGGGCGCGCCCGGGTAGGAGCGCGGCGTGGACCTGGCCGTGGTCGACGTCGAGAGGGCGTACACGTCATGAACCTCCACCGCACCGCATCGAAGATCGCCCGCATCGACGCGCTCGACCGCCTTGCCGAGCCGATCGCCGGCGGGGTCAAGCGCCTGGCTCCGCAGCACAGCGCCGTGAAGGACGTGTTGAGCGGGACGTGGCTCGGGCACCCGCTGCACCCACTGCTCACCGACATCCCGATCGGCTCGTTCACCAGCGCGACGGTCCTCGATCTCCTCGGCGGCCGCGAGGCCGAGCGCGCCGCCGATCGACTCGTCGACCTCGGCCTCCTGTCGTCGCTGGCCACCGCCGCGGCCGGGGCGGCCGACTGGTCCGACACGTATGGCGACGACCTGCGCACCGGTGTGGTGCACGGGCTCACGAACGCGGTCGGGGTCACCCTCTACGCCGCCTCGGCCATCGCCCGACGCCGCGGCAAGCGGGCTCGGGCCACCATCCTCGGGCTGGCCGGCATGACCGTGATGACGGCGGCGGGCTACCTCGGCGGCTACCTCAGCTACAGCCGCGGCCTCGGCGTCAACAACGCGTTCCTCGAGCACGCGCCATGGGACTGGACCTCGGTGCTCCTCGCCGACAGCCTCGCCGACGGCGCCACGACCGGTGTCCAGGCCGACGGCGCCACGGTCCTCCTCCACCGCCGCGGGGACGACATCCTCGCCATCGGTGGCCGGTGCAGCCACGCCGGCGGGCCGCTGCACGAGGGCGCCGTCGACGAGGGCGCGTGCACCGTCACCTGTCCCTGGCACGCCAGCGTGTTCCGGCTCGACACGGGTGAGGTCGTGCACGGCCCGGCCAACGCGCCGCAGATGGCATTCGACACCCGGCTGGTCGACGGCCGCATCGAGATCCGCGCCCGCCGGTAGGAGAGGCGTGGGCGATGATGGTGCCGTGTCGACCATCGACGCGAGCCGTTCCTGGCCCGACCTGACGCTGTCGACGTGGGCCGACACGCGCGACACGTTGCACCTGTGGACGCAGGTGGTCGGCAAGGTGCGCCTGGGGCTCACGCCGATGATCAACCACTGGTGGCAGGTGCCGCTCTACGTCTCGGCACGCGGGCTCACCACGTCGCTCATGCACGTCGACGGCCGCGGGCTCGAGCTCGAGCTCGACTTCCTCGACCACGTGCTCGATCTCCGCACGACCGACGGCGATCGCCGCCAGGTCGCCCTCGAGCCCCGGTCGGTCGCTGACTTCTACGCGGCCACCATGCAGGCGCTCGACCAGCTGGGGGTGGCGGTCACCGTGTACCCGAGGCCCGTCGAGGTGGAGGTGGCGATCCCGTTCGACGTCGACGAGACCCATCGCGCCTACGACGCCGACGCCGCCCAGCAGTTCTGGCGCGCCCTCGTGCACGCGCACCGCGTGATGACCCGGTTCCGCGCCCGCTTCATCGGCAAGGTGAGCCCGGTCCACTTCTTCTGGGGCGGGCCCGACCTCGCGGTGACGCGCTTCTCCGGGCGCCCGGCTCCCAAGCACCCGGGCGGCGTGCCGAACTGCCCGGACCGGGTCCAGGAGCTGGCGTACAGCCACGAGGTGTCGAGCTGCGGCTTCTGGCCGGGCGGCGACGGCGAAGGCATGTTCTACGCGTACTCGTATCCCGCGCCGGAGGGGTTCGCCGACGCGCGGGTGGAACCGGCCGAGGCGACCTTCGACCTCGCGCTCGGCGAGTTCGTCCTCCCGTACGCCGCGGTGCGCCAGGCTTCCGACCCCGACGCGTTCCTGCTGGCGTTCTTCCAGAGCGTCTACGACGCCGGCGCCGACCTCGCGGGCTGGGATCGCGCCTCGCTCGAAGTGGTGCCCTGAGCGAACACGAACACGGTCAGCCGATCATCATCTCCCGACGGGCGTCGCGCCGCCGCACCCCTTCGAGCGCCATGTTCGGCTCGTCAGGCATGGTCTCGAGCGGCGCGTCGATCTCGGAGACGAGCGGTCCGACCTGGGCCGCGGCGCGATCGAGCGCGGCGAGGTCGAAGTCGTAGAGCGCGGCGGCGTTCCCCGCGAGCAGCTTGCGCTTCTCCTCGGTGGGCAGCCCTTCCATGCTGACGCGCAGGTGCTCGCGGGTGAAGGGGTACGTGCCCTCGTCGTGGGGATAGTCGCTGCCCCACATCCAGTGGCCCTCGGCGACGACATCGCGGTTCTCGACGTCGAAGCGCGACGCCATGCTCACGCCGAGGTAGCAGTTGTCGTGGATGTACTCGCTCGCCAGGCGCTTGGGTGCCATGTCCTCGGTGAAGCGCAGCTCGCCTCGGCTGCCCTCCTTCACGTTCTTGATGAGCCCGTCGAGGTTCTGGCCGAAGCCGCGGAGCCAGCCGCCGCCCTGCTCGGTGAGGACGTACTTGAGCCGGGGGAAGCGGTCGAAGACGCCGGACAGGAGCAGCCACACCAGCGGGCGTTGCGTGTAGAAGGTCAGCTCGGCGATGTGCAGGATCGTCGACGACTTGAACGGCGGATACGTGGGCGAGCCGACGCCGCCGTGGGACTGCACCGGGATGTCCAGGTCCTGGCACACCGTCCACAGGCGGTCGTACTCCGGATCGTTCAGCGGACGGATGTGGTCGTGCACGTCGGGTGGCACGGGCTGGATGAGGATGCCGCCGCGCAGCCCGTGCTCCTTGATCCAGATCGTGTCCTCGATGGCGTCGTCGATGTCGTTGAGGAAGATCTGGCCGATCCCGGCACGGCGCTCCGGGTACTGGTGGCAGAAGTCGACCAGCCAGCGGTTGTGGGCGCGGATGCCGGCGAGCCGGTGCTCGTACTCGTCCGGCGTGGGCGGTGAGGCGAACAGGACGAACCCCGGGAAGAACGGCGGCACGGTGTTCGGGAAGATGACCTCGCCGACGATGCCGTCGGCGTCCTGTTGGCCGTTGCGCAGCTCGTTGTCCCAGTTGCGCAGCCGCCGGTCGTCGCCGGGGGCCAGGTCCTTGTAGGGGTTCCGGTACTTCGCCCGCCAGGCGTCGAAGTCCGCGAGGTACCGCTCTTCGAGGTACTCCCGGTACTGCGCATGGCTGCCGCCGGCATGGCTGTCGGCGGTGATGATCGTGTAGCGGTCCGCGGCCATCGGTCGCACCCCCCTCGGCTCGACGCGCTCAGCCTATGCAGCGCAGGGGCGCGGAACCGCCGCACGCGCGGAGGTAGCCAGCTGTTCCTCACCCGCTCCGACCGCCCAATTTGGTCCGTTCGGGCTATCGCTCCGCGTCCGCCGATGGTGCATGGTCGTGCTTCCTATTTTCTCGAGGAGGTCGCAGTTGCGAAAGGCATGGGCGTTCGCCCTGGTGGTGGCGGTGTGCGGGATGGTCGCGGTGCCGGCGCTGCCGGCCAGCGCGTCGGCCAGCGAGTACTCGATCTCGCCGGCGAAGGGACCGGCCGGCACCAAGATCACCGTGAGCTCGGCGCGCCCCTGCGCCGCGCCGCCGAGCGGCACGACGCTCCTCGGCATCGACCTCTTCGTCGAGAACGCACCGTCCACCGAGCTCGTCGGCGGCGGTTCGACACCTGCCAACTCGGACCGCACCTGGAGCGGCACGGCCACGGTCGGCTCGTCGGTGCGCAACGGCCGGTATCAGGTCGTGGCCGTGTGCGTTGCGTCCGACGGCTCGCCCTACGACGGATACGAGGGCCAGGACTTCGTCGTCACCTCGGCTGCCGGTCAGGTCGACCCGGCCGTCCGCTTCGCCGGCACCGACCGCATCGAGACGGCGATCGCCGTCGCCGAGGACCTGTATCCCGAGCTCCTGCCGGACGCGGTCGTCCTGGCCCGCTCCGATTCCTATGCCGACGCCCTCGCCGGCACGCCGTTCGCCCGGGCGAAGGACGCGCCGCTGCTGCTCACGCCGACCGACTCGCTCGACAGCCGCACCGGCGACGAGATCGAGCAGCTCCTCGGATCGACCGGCACGGTCTACCTCCTCGGCGGCACGTCGGCGATCAGTGACGCGGTGGCCACCAGCCTCACGAACTCCGGCTACACGGTGACCCGGCTGGCGGGCGTGAACCGCTACGACACGGCGACGCGGGTGGCCAGCGCCATCGGCAACCCGACCACCGTGCTCCTGGCCAACGGCCAGGACTTCCACGACGGCCTGGTCGCCGGCGCGGCGGCGGGTGCGGACCAGACCGGCGGTTCGGTGGTCGTGCTCACGAACGGAACGACGCTGCCGGACGAGACGAAGGCGTACCTCGCGGCGCACGCGGGCGTGACGCAGTACGCCATCGGCTCGGCGGCCGCGGGTGCCGTTCCCGCGGCCACTGCCATCGCGGGCAGCGACTTCGCCGACACGTCGCGCAAGGTCGCCGAGAAGTTCTTCCCCGGCCCGACGGCGGTGGCCGTGGCGAACCAGGGGAACTTCGCGGATGCGCTGACCGGTGGCGTGCACGCCGCGGCCTACGGCGCTCCGGTCCTGTTCACCGACCCCGGCGCCCTGCCGGCGACGGTCAGCGCCTACCTGACGGGCAACAAGGCCAGCATCGTGATCGCCTACGTGTACGGCGGCACGGCGGCCGTCAGCGAGCCCACGCGGTCGGCGGTGGTGCAAGCCATCACCTGATGCCATCCGACGACGACGGGCGTGCCGAACACCCGGTGATCCATCGAAGCGAAACCTGGGAGGCAGACATGTCCGTCGTCGTCACCGGCCACTTGAAGGTCGATCCGAACAACCTCCTCTCCTTGTTCACGTCGCACAAGGACGTGTTCGAGCGCGTGGCCGAGGCGGCGAAGGACGCCGGGGCGATCCACCACCAGTTCCTGCTCGGCGACGGCGAGGTGGTGATCGTCGACGAGTGGGACACCGCGGAGTCGTTCCAGGCGTTCTTCGCCGGCAACCCCGACATCCCTGGCCTCATGGAGGCCGGCGGCGTGCAGGGCCCACCGGAGATCGCGATCTACGAGACCACCGACAGCCCCGACAAGTTCTGACCGAGAGCGTCCACCTACACGGGTGGTTCGCAGACCGGGCAGGCGCGGAGGCCCTTCTCCTTGCCGGTGGGGGCGGCGAGACCGGCGCGGCCGGCGAGCAGCGGGCAACTGGCGCGGTGGAGGATGCCGTCGGCCACCACGGTGCTCTCGTCGTCGGTCTCGCGCCGAGCTCCGGTGAGCGCGACCTCGATGCGCTCGAGCACGGCGGTCTGGCGCTGCGTCGACTCGACGAGCCGCGTCAGCCAGAACGCGAAGTAGGCGAAGGCGCCGACGAACACCAGTGCCAGGCCGAGAACGCCGCCCGACAGCACGTAGGGCGTCTGGCGCCACTGCCGCGCCGTGTGGGCCACCCCGTACCACCCGGCGATGATGGCAAGGACGCCGATGCCCATCAGGGCGGCGCCGGCGAGCTGGAACCAGCGGTCGACGGGGATCGACGCGCGGGACCGCAGCTTGGCGGCCTCGTCGCCCAGCCGGTCGCCCTCGCCGTCGCCAGGGCGGGGCGGGTCCGGCGCCTGCAGCGGCTCCGTGCGGGGTTCCCTCGTGGTCGCGGTCACGGTCGTCCTCTCTCCAACGGGCACGTGGTGCCGGCGAGCGCGGCATCGAGCGCGTTCGTCCGCAACCCGTGCAGTCCCATGCCGATGAGCAGCATCCCGGCGATGCCGATGAGCATCCATCCGAGCGGCACGCGGTCGGTGACCGCCGATGCGTTCTCGAAGCCGAGCGGGCCCGCGGCCGGCGCGGCCGCCGAACCGCCCGGGCGCGTCGCGACCGACGGCGTGATCGACGGTGCGGCGCCGGTGCCCATGTCGAGCGCGCCGCTACCGGTGTCGACGAACGTCGAGCCGGCGTCGGCCGAACCGGTGAACGTGTCGAGCCCGCCGGTGCCGAACGACGAGCCGGGCGTGGCCTTGAGCTCGACGCCCGCACCGCCCAGCACGACGGTGAACACGTCGGCGGCGTCGGCGGTCCAGGTGAACACCACCGCACCGCTGTGCACCGTTCCGGCACCGCCCGTGGACTGGTTCTCGACTGGCTTCGTGACGTACGCCTGCATGCCCATCGCCTTGACGGCTTGGTTGGCGCCCGCCACGGCGGGGTCGAGCGGGTTCGGCGCGCCCTGGCTGCCGAGGTGGATGCCCGACTCGTCGATGGTGGCGCCCTGGCCCTGCACCGTGACGCCCGTGATCACGATGCCGTGGTCGAGCGTGGCGACGTTGCCGTCGGTGTCACCCGAGGCCGTCGTCTTGATGCTGTCGATGTGGATGACGCCGGCGATCTCCACGCCTTGCAGCTCGGTGACCGCTTCGGAGACGACCTTGCCGGCATCCAGTCGGGTGTGCGTGCGCGTGACGACGCGCGCCGCGGACACGAACGCGGCGGCCTTGAAGTCGGCGAGGGCCGAGCTCGCCTGGCTGTCACCGCCGTCGACGATGGCCGACATCGGTCCGAACGTCGACGCGTCGCGACCACCGGACGACGCCGCCTCGGCCTTCACCGGGTCGTTGAGGTTCGACGCCACGTCGGGCGGGATCGGCGTTCCCAGCAGCGCGGCGAGCGTCCCCGCGTTGCCGACGAGGTCGCCCGGCCACAGCACGCTGGCCAAGGCGTGGCCCGACGGGCCGGCTCCGAGCTGGGCGATGGCGTGCGGGATCAGGCCCGCCGCCGTCGGATACGGCTGCGCTGCCGGGTTGCCGTACGTGATGCCGACGCCCGTGGCGTCGGCGGTGACGTCGTAGAACCCGAGCGCCGCGGCCTCGTCGCCGGAGCCGACGTCGCCGAACGCCATCGTCATCGGCCCGAGGACCATGACGGCGCCGACGGCGAGCAGGACGATCGCCAATCGCTTCCTCATGCCGCGCCTCCGAGGTACGCGCTCGACAGCTGCCCGGCGATCTGGTCGGGGAGCCCGACCGCGGTGATGCGCCCGTGCGCCATCACCGCGGCGAAGTCGGCGACCCGCAACGCGGTCTCGGCGAACTGCTCGATGATGAGGATGGCGATGCCCTGGTCCTTCAGCATCGCCACGTTCTCGAACAGCTCACGGACGATGAGCGGGGCGAGGCCCATCGACATCTCGTCGAGGATCAGCACGGATGGCTCGGACACGAGCGCGCGAGACATCGCGAGCATCTGCTGCTCGCCGCCGGAGAGCGTGCCGGCGAGCTGGCCGCGGCGCTGACCGAGCCGTGGGAAGAACCGAAACGCCCGCTCCCGCAGCTCGCTGCGCGACCCCGGCGCGACGTGGGTCATCACCCAGAGGTTCTCGTCGACCGTGAGGTTGGGGAAGATGCCGCGTCCCTCCGGGACGGTGCACACGCCGGCCTTCGCGAGGTCGGCCGACGACGCACCGTTGACGTGGTGGCCGCCGACGTGCAGGCAGCCGGAGCGGGGCACGATGCGCCCGCCGGCGACCTGCGCCGTGGTCGACTTGCCGGCACCGTTGGCGCCGAGCAGGGCGAGGACCTTGCCGCGCGGCAACGTGAGGTCGACGCCGTGCAGCACGTTGATCCGGCCGTAGCCGGCGCGCACGTCGATGAGCTCGAGCGCCGGCGCGGTCACGCCGCCGTCTCCAGCGTCATCGCCGGCACGGGCGCCGGTGGTCGTCGCCGCCGCTTCGCCCACGCCTCGCGCAGCTGCTCGCCCGCCATCGAGATGCTGCCGCCGAAGCCGTGCGGGTTGGTGGCCAGGCTGATGGCGCCGACGCCGATCCCGATGTACTGGATGTTGTCGATGTTGATGTGCTTCTGCAGCTCGGGGACCAGGGCGAGGAAGACGCCGCCGAAGAGCGCACCGATCACCGTCGTGACGCCGCCGAAGGAGAGCACGAGGAAGAGGAACAGGCTCTCGAGCGGCAGGAAGTCGTTGGGCGACACGCTCACCCGCAGCCCCGAGAACAGCGCCCCACCGATGCCGGCCAGGCCGGCCGACAGCGCGAACACCGTGGTCTTCGTCACGACGAGGTTCATCCCGAGCGTGCTCGCCGCGACCGGGCTGTCGCGCAGGGCGGCGAGCCGACGGCCGTACGGGCCGCGCCGGATGGCGAGCACCAGGACGCCCGCCGCCGAGAACACGACCGAGAGCAGCACGAGCTGCGCTTGCTCGTTGCCGAAGGTGATGGGTCCGATGGCGAGCCGCTTCACCGTCAGGCTGCCGCCCTGGTTGAAGCCCCACGACTGGTTGAACGCCCAGTCGCCGAACATGGCGAGGGCGAGCGTGGTGAGGGCGAGGTACAGCGGCTGCAGGCGCAGGACGGGCAACGCCACGAGCGCGCCGAGCACGGCGGTGACGAGACCGGCGGCGAGCACACCCACGAGCGACCCGTTGCCGACGACACGACCGACGATGACGGCCCCGACACCCGCGAACGTCATCTGCATCAGCGACACCTGACCGGCGTAGCCGGCGAGCAGCACCAGCGACAGCAGCACGATCCCGAGCGAGAGCGCCAACGCGAAGTTGAACGTCCAGAAGTCGGAGAGCACGTACGACAGGGCGCTGATGCCGACGACGAGTCCCGCCGCCCAACCGAGCGACGAGCGCAGCGCCGGCACGCGCGGCGCGGCCGCGGCGACGAGTCGGCCGGCGGGCAGCCGCACCTGCGGCATGCCCACCATCACGAGGAACAGGAACACCGTCGGTACGACCTGGGCGGCGTCGATCAATCGGAAGCTGCCGAGCGAGACCCCGCCGCCGTAGCCGATGACGTACGCCTGGGCGAGCCCCAGGATCAGTGCGCCGACGAACGTGAGCGGCAGGTTCTTCAGCTTGCCGAGCATGGCGGCGGCGTAGCCGTTGATGACGAGGAACGTCAGCAGCTGGTGGTTCAGCGTCAACGCCGGAGCGATGAGGATGCCGGCGAGGGCGGCGAGCGTCGCGCCCAGCGCCCACGACAGCTGCGCGACCCGTTCGGGGTAGATGCCGTTCATGCCCGCGAGGTCGCGGTTGTCGACGACGGCGCGCATCGTCACGCCCGTGCGGGTGTGGAACATGAGGAAGCGCAGGAAGCCGGCGGTGAGGGCGGCTACGACGAGCACGATCAGCTGGTGGTAGGTGACGTGCACACCGGAGACGCTCACCGAGTGGCCGGCGAAGAAGCCAGGCAGGCGACGCAGCTCCTGGCTCGGCCAGATCGACTCGGAGACGCCGAGCAACATGACGAGCAGCGCGAGGGTGACGACGATCGACACGCCCATCGGGGCCGCGTACAACCGACGCATGAGCAGCCGCTCGATCAGCGCGCCGAGCAACGGGCTGAGGATCAGGAGCACGACGACGAGCGCGACGGGTGCCGGCCAGTGCTGGTGGACGCGGAGCTCCCAGTAGAGGAACGCCATGAACATGCCGATGGCGCCGTGCGCGAAGTTGAACACGCCCGAGGTCGTGTACGTGACGACGAGGCCGCTGGCGGCCACGGCGTAGATGGCGCCGGTCACGACGCCGACGACGGTGAAGGCGAGGAAGGTGTGCACGCCGTCGCCCCTACGGCTTCGGGGAGAACGGGCCGACGTTGCAGGCGTAGTTCTGACCGGGGTCCGGGAACGTGCGCGCGAACTTGCCGTCGGGCGTCGAGGTGAAGACGAAGAAGCAGTCGGAGGGTGTCTTCGTTCCGACCTTCACCGGGGCGACCATGCCGTAGCCGTCCCAACTGCCCCAGCCGCGCAACGCGCCGAGCAGATCGGCACGCGTCGGGTTCTTGCCCTGCTGCGCCAGCTTCATCATGGCGTCCCCGAAGAGGCGGCCGGAGAGCCAGCCGTACATGGTGAACAGGTTGACCGGCTGGTTCGGGTCGGTCTTCCTCATCCACTCGTTGAAGAGGTTGATCTCCGGGATGCGGGCGGCGTCCTCGCCGAGGAACATGCTGTACACCTGGTCGACGTAGAGGTTCTTCAGCTCGGCGGGCTTGATGACCTTGAAGGTGTTGGCGTCGTAGATCGAGTTGCCGAGGTTGAACAGCTCGACGCTGAAGTTCTGCTGCGCCATGGCGTCGGCGAGCCGGTGGAACGTGTCGAGGTCGCCTTGGAACGCGATGGCCTTCACGCCGGCGCGCTGCATCTGGACCACGTCGGCCGTCTGGTTGCTGTCGTTGGGGGGCAGGCCGCGCTCGTAGACGACCTTGAACCCCGCGGCTTGGTACACGCGCTTCTGCTCGACGGCGATCGCGGCCGACACCGGGACCTGCGAGTAGAAGAACGCCAGGTGCTCGATGACGTCCTTCGGGAACTTCGAGGCGTAGTACTTGGGCGGCCCGCTGCGCCATCCGGGCGCGGCCGGCTGCGGTCCGAAGTGGTAGGGCGACTGGTGCATGGCGAGGCTGAGGTTGCCGCTCACGTCGGGGCAGTGGCAGTCGTTGATGACCGGCGCGCCTCCGTCGTCGTTGATCGAGAACGACCCGACGAACGAGAACACCTTGTCCTTGAGCTGGAGGTGGGCAGCGCGGTTCTTGCCGGAGTCGAGCGCGTCGTCGGCCGGGATCAGGGTGAGCTTCCGGCCCATGAGCCCGCCCTGGCTGTTCTGGTAGTTGACCCACGCCTGGGCCCCCACGAGCGCGCCGCGGAAGATGCCGGGGACGGGGCCGGTGAGGGTTCCCACCCATCCGAGGCGGATCTCGTTGGCCGTGACGCCGACGTCGGTGGCGCCGCCGGACGACCGGGTTGCCGCCGCCGGGGTCGCCGATGCCGCACCGCCGGCCGCCGTCGTCACGCCGGGGCCGCCGCCCGAGGCGCTCGGTCCGGCCGACTCGGTCTGGGTGCCGACGGCATCGGCTCCCGAAGACGAGGCGGTGGCGGCCCGCGAGGTGCCGCCCCCGGTGGCCCCGACGCCGGATTCGGCCTTGAGCTCGGTCAGGGCCTGGTCGTTGGTCAGCTTCGTACCGCAGGCGGCGCCGAACACCGCCAGGACCAGCAGGAGCACGTAGGCCCGTCGTCGCATGTGACCCCCCGTCGACGCGACACTTCGAAGTAGCAGGAACTTCGACAGGGGTGCTCAGGACACCTTCGGCGAGATGGATTCACGAGGCATGGACCACGCCGCGTGCGCCCCGTCAGAACAGGGCGTGCAGGATGCCCACGGCGGCCCCGCCGGCCATCAGGAGCATGGCGTTGGTGCGACGCCGGACGAGCAGCACCAGCGCGCCGATGGCGAGGGCCGCCGTGGGCACGTCGCGCACGGCCGACCGGCCGAGATCGACCGTCACCGCCGCCATCAGCCCGAGCGCCGCCACCGTCACGCCGTCGAGCGCCGGGCCGAGCCACCGCGACCTCCGGATGCGCGTCACGAACGGCTCGAGGGCGGCCACCAGGAGGAACGACGGAGCGAAGATGCCGGCCGTGGCGGCGAGCGCGAGCGGGAGTCCACCGAGCTGGTAGCCGACGAACGTGGCGGTGGTGAACACCGGTCCGGGCGTGATCTGCCCGGCGGCCACCGCGTCGAGCACCTGACGCTCGGTGAGCCAGTGGAGCTGGGACACGAGGTCGGCTCGCAGGAACGCCAGCAGCACGTAGCCACTGCCGAAGACCACGACGCCGAGCTTCAGGAACTCGCCGAGCACGTCGAGCGTGCCGGGGTGGATCCGTCCCACTCGGAGGAGCGGCACCACCGGCACCAGGGCCGGGAGCGAGCGCCGATTGGCGACGGCCGAGGCGATCACCCCTCCGGCGAGCAGCGGCACGAGCACGTTCAAGCCGGCGACGTACGCCGCCACGGCCATCGCCGCGATGAGGGCCAGCTGCGGTCGCGCGACCGCCTTCCGGCCGAGCTCCCAGAGCGCGACCGCCACGATGGCGACGACCACGGGCTCCACGCCGTAGAGCACGCCGCCGCCGGTCGGGGTGGTGCCGTAGCGCGTGTACGCCCACGCCAGCGCGACGACGATCGCCATGGCCGGGGCGATGAAGCACGTGCCGGCGATGAGGAGCCCGCGCCAGCCGGCGCGCCGGCGCCCCAAGGCGATCGCCAGCTGCGTCGAGCTCGGTCCCGGGAGGATGCTGACGGCGCCGAAGAGGTCGAGGAACTCCTGGTCGTCGAGCCAGCTGCGGCGCCGCACGGCCTCGTCGCGCAACATCGCCACGTGCACGGCCGGCCCGCCGAACGCGATCGTCCCGAGCTTGAGCATCACGGCTGCGACCTCGCGCCGCCGTGTCATGCCGCCGTTGTAGCCGACGTCAGAGGCGCAGGCGGACGCCTCGACGGGAGAGGTACGCGCACATCGCCAGGCACAGCGCGAGCGAGAGCGTCGGGTAGAGCAGGGCGGCCGACGTCGTGCCGATGAGCGCTTCGACGTGGTCGCGGATCGGGAACCAGAGGTGCTCGCGCACCGCCCACAGCGCGCTCTCACCGACGACGTAGGTCGCGATCGGGTTCACGCCGAGCAACCGGAGCGGTCGGGTGAGCGGCAGGACCACGTCCATGAGCACGAGCAGGATCGCCGCGATGCCGGCGCCGACGAGCGCGTAGGAGGGTGTCCAGAGCGGCTTGTTGATCGGGACGATCGTCGCCAGCGTCAAGCCGCTCACCAGCAGCAACGCGGCCCACCCGAGCAGGCGTTGGCGACGGGCCGTGCCCTCGTGGGCGACCACGATCCGTCCCGCCACGACGCCGAACCAGACGGTGGCGACGCTGCCGAGCCACGACTGCGGACCCTCGGGCGTGAAGCCACCGAAGAGGTTGTTGTCGAGGTGCACGCCCCACGCAGTCGACGGGCTCCATCCGCTGAGCGTGCCGGCGATCACGAGCAGCGCCATGCCGACGACGACGACGGTGACCTGACGGCGCCGGGGCAGGCGCAGCAGGAGGCACGCGAGCAGCGAGACCGCGGCGATGTGCGGGAGCACCCCGAACGTCGGGCGCGGCAGGTGGGAATGCCACAGGGCGGCCAGGAGCGCACCGACCACCGCCAGCTTCACGGCGCGGAGCGTCGCCGGGCCGAGCGCCCGCGTGCGCGCCGACAGCATCAGCGACGCACCGAGGGCGAACAGGAAGATCGGGAACACGGCGTCGGCCACCGTGAGGCCGTGCCAGCCCGAGTGGCGGAGCTGGCTCGGCATGTCGTCGGAGCCGCGCAGGTTGACGAACACCATCAACCCGATGGCGAGGCCACGCAGGGCGTCGAGGGCGCCGACCCGTGGTCGAGTCGGCGCCGCAGGGGGGGCCGCGCCGTCGACGGGCCGCTGGAGGGTGGCGGTCATCGCTCTGTCGTACCCCGTGAACCGAGACGGAACCTGGGAGGGCGGTGGGAGTCGCCAACTTCCCGAACCCGCGGAGGGACGCCGCAGGGGTCGGGGGAGCGGCGGCGAACTCCTGATCCATGAAACGGGGACTGCTGGCGGCGGTGCTCGCGCTCGTCGTCGCGCTGGCGCCGCCAGCCCACTCGAGTCCCCGCCCCCTCGTGCTCGTCTACGGCGACTCGCTGGTGCGCGAGGCCGAGCCGTACCTCCGCGACATCCTCGACCACGTGGCCCAGGTCGATGAGCGGGTCGTCGGCGCGCCCGGGGCGGCCACCTGCGACGTGCTGCCGCTGATGCGCGACGACGCGGCGCACCTTCGTCCCGCGCTGGTGATCATCGCCTTCAGCGGCAACGACGTCACCCCCTGCATGCGGGACGGTCACGGCCAGCAGCTCCAAGGCCAGGCGGTGGTCGAGAAGTACCGCGCCGACATCAGCACCGCCATCGCCTACTTCCGGCCGGGCGCGCCGCAGATCTGGCTGGGCACCGCGCCCATCAGCCTGGGCGCCCAGGTCAAGAGCGAGGATGGCGACGCCCGGATGCGGGCGATGGAGCACGACCTCGAGCGGGTGAACTCGCGCGTGCACGTCACGAACTCGGGCGACGCCGTGCTCGACCACGGGTGGTGGACGGCGATGCTGCCGTGCCTGTTGCGCGAGCCGTGCACCGGCGGCGTCGACACCCACGGCAACCGGGCGAACCGGGTGCGCTCGATCGACGGCACCCACTTCTGCCCGGTGCCGTAC